>FLSC01002615.1_pt1 | contig 31070 bp, 61 predicted proteins | sample 1550561 | NCBI WGS metagenome assembly FLSC01 (sample SAMEA4031775, study PRJEB14383) | metagenome | biome: human; feature: oral; material: saliva | place: Philippines | collected 2014 | reverse complement strand
TTTTTGCAAAGTTTTGGGAGTAAATTTTTTGATGGTTATATAAATAGTAGTATAAAAGGGAGGAATAGAGTGAGAGAAATGTATAATAATTTAATGAAACAAAAGGAATGTTTTAAAGATATTAAATTATTATATAAAGATATATTTAATATAGATTATAATAAATTTCCTAAAAATAGTTTAATATACTTCGACCCTCCCTATAACAATACTACTAAATATCATAATAAATTTGATACTGATAAATTTTGGAAATTGATTACCGAATTAAGTAGAAATTTTATTGTTTTAGTTAGTGAATTTAATGCTCCTGAAGAGTTTGAAAGTATATGGTGTAAAGAAAAATTAAGTACATTAGAGTCAAAAGGAAAATATAAAAAAGATATGGAACATTTATTTGTACATAAATGTAACATAGATAAAATTATTTAAGAGGTTAAATAAATGAGTAAGATAAATAATATAACAAAAAATTATTACAGTGATGAGTGGTTTATAAGTAGAGAAACAGTAGAATTTATGTATAGATTATTAAAAATTCCTAGAGAGAGAGAGAGAGAGAGTGATACTATTACTATAATGTGTCCTTTTGATAGTAAAGATAGTGAGTTTGTTAAATATGGACTTGATAGAGGATATAAAGTTATATATGGAATACAAGATTTTCTTGAAAAAGATTATGATTATGATTATCTAATAACTAATCCTCCTTTTAGCATAAAAGATGATGTTATTGAAAAATGTATTAAAAATGGTAAGAGAAGTTGTTTAGTATTACCTATATCATCATTAAGTGGGGTTAGAAGACATTCTATATTTAAAGAAAATGATATTAAATTGAATGTATTTATACCTACACGTAGAGTTAATTATTTTAATTTAGATGGTACTAAGAAAAAAGGAAGTAATTTTGAAAGTATATTTATGTTATTAGATAAGGATATAAAAGAAAATAAAGTAAAGTATGAATATGAGCTAAATGAAGAAACAAAATTATGAAATAAAAGGTTGATAAATGGATATAGTTAAAGATATAAAAGGTAATATTGTTAATATAGGAGATACAATTAAATTTTTATACTGTGATTTTGATAATCTATATAAAAAAGAGTATATTATAAGTAAAATTAAAGAGATAGATTATGAGAATAAAGAAGTAATTATGGAAAGTGGACATAGTTGTAAGTATAGTATTTTGAGTAAATGTGAAGAAAAACATTTAGATGAAGAGTTAAAGAAAAAATATTCTACTAATAAAATAGGTGGAGAAAAGATAGATGGAGGTAAATAAATATGGTTAAAAAATATGTTAAAAAACCAGTAGAGGTTGAAGCTTTACAATATGTAGGAGAAAATCTTGGAGAATGTATTGAATTTATGAATAATAATTTTGATACAGTAAGATATGATAGTGTATCTGAAACTTTAAAAATAAATACTTTAGAAGGTATTATGACTTGTAGTTTAAATGATTATATCATAAAAGGTATAAGAGGAGAATTTTATCCTTGTAAACCAAATATATTTGAAAAAACTTATGAAGAAGTTAAATAAAATAGGAGTGATTATACGATAATTTTTTCAAGTAAGAATAAAGAAATAGTATTATTAAATGGAGATACCTAATAAATTTATAAATAGAGGTAATACAATAAGAGAATTAAAGGATAGAAAAAATAATTTAGATGAAGAATTGAAAAACATAGAAAAACAGTTAAAGGAGGTATAGATTGAATAAGAATTATATATTATTGAATAATAAGGTTAATATGAAAGACAAAGAAGGAAATTATATTAACCTTGATTTAGATAAACAGGCGGTTTTAGACTATTTTATTGAAAATGTAAATCAAAATACAGTATTCTTTCATAATTTAGAGGAAAAACTAAAGTATTTAGTAAGCAAATGTTATTATGATAAAAAAGTTTTAGATAAGTATACTATGGAGGAGATTAAAGATATATTTAAGATAGCATATAATAAAAAAATAAGATTTAGAAGTTATACAGGAGCAGTTACTTTTTATGAAAGATATGCTATGAGGACTTTAGATAATGAAAGAATTTTAGAAAGATATGAAGATAGGTTAAGTATGATAGCTTTGACTGTTGGTAGAAATTATGAGGAAGCTAAAGAATTTATAAATATCCTAGCAGATAGACAATTACAAGGAGCTACTCCTATATTTATGAATGCAGGTAAATTAAGAAGTGGTGGTATAGTATCGTGTTATTTACTTGATGTCGAAGATAATTTAGAAAGTATAAATTATGTTATGAATAGTGCTATGCAAATGAGCAAAAATGGTGGTGGTGTTGGATTAAATTTAACAAAAATTAGAGCAAGGGGGGAAACGATAAAAGATGTAGAAAATAGAGCAAGTGGAGTTTTACCTCCTAGTAAAGTTTTTGAAGATATATTTTCATACATAAACCAGCTTGGAAACAGAAATGGGTCGGGGGTAGTACATTTATCTATATTTCATAATGATATTGAGGAATTTATTAATAGTAAAAAGGTAAATGCAGATGAAAAGTTAAGACTAAAAACATTAAGTACCGCAATAATAATTCCAGATAAATTTATGGAAATATTAAAAGATAATAATACAAGATATTATTATACATTTTATCCAAAAAATGTTTATGATATTACAGGTGTAGAATTAGATAGTATGGATATGAATGAGTGGTACGATAAATTAGTTGAAAACAAAGATATAAAGAAAACACAAAGAGATAAATTAAGATTAGTACAAGAAATAATTAAAAGTCAAAAAGAGAGTGGCTTTAGTTATATAATATTTATTGATACAATGAATAGAGAACATAATTTAAAGAAAATTGGAAGAATAAATATGAGTAATTTGTGTGTTGCACCTTATACAAAAATTTTAACTAAAGAGTATGGTTATATTGAAATTTCAAGAGTTGAGAATCAATTAATAAATATTTGGAATGGAGAACAATGGAGTGAAACAATTGTAAGGAAAACAGGAGAAAATCAAAAACTTATAAGGGTTGAAGTAAAAGATATAAATACTGGGGTATTTAGAGATGTAGATTGTACTGAATATCATAAATTTTATTTAAAAAATGGTAGTAAAATTAATGCAAATGAGTTAAAAATAGGGGATGAGTTGTTAGAATTTTATTTACCTTTTGATAAGGATAAAATAATAAAACATAAAATAACATCAATAGAGAAATTAAATAGCTTATATGATACTTATTGTTTTACAGAACCATTAAGAAATATGGGAATATTTGAAGGTATGTTGTTAGGGAACTGTACTGAAATAGCACAATTAAATTCTCCGAATAAATTTAGTAATAATATTTATGACGGAACTAATGAATATGGTTATGATATTCAATGTGTATTATCAAGTTTAAATTTAGTTAATTTATTTGAATGTAAGACAGATGAAGAGAGAAAGAATGTTATAATATCTAGTATGAAATTTTTATCTAATGTAAGTGATTTGTCAAATATAGAAAGTGTACCTAGTGTCAATAAGTCAAGAGATGATTTCCATAGTGTAGGATTAGGTACGATGGGATTACACACGTTATTTGTTAAATTAGGTATTGAATATGAAAGTGAAGAAGCTAAAGATTTAACAAATTTATTATTTATGTATATTAGATACTATTCATTATATGGTAGTATGTTAATAGCTAAAGAGAGAGGTAAGTTTAAATATTTTGAAAAGTCAGATTATTCAAATGGAAAAGCATTAGAAAAATATATAAATGGTTATATTAAATTACAACCTATAACAGATAAAGTTAAAAAAATATTGGAAAATATAGATATAAATTTACCGACAAAGGAAGATTGGGTTAGTTTAGATTTAGATATTAGAAAATATGGATTATATAATGCTTATCAATTAACACAAGCACCTAATCAAAGTAGTGCATATTTAATGGAAACCTCCCCTAGTGTATTACCTGTCAGTAGTGAAGTTGAGGTTAGAGATTATGGATATTTACAGACAATATACCCTATGCCATTTTTAACAAATGAAAATAAACATTTGTATAAGAGTGCTTATGATATAGACCAAAAGAAAATGTTAGACTTAATTAAGGTCATACAGGAACATATAGACCAAGCTATAAGTACAACAATTAATATTAAAAGTAGTACATCTATGAAGGAACATTTAGGACTAATAATATATGCTTGGAAAATAGGTATTAAATCATTATACTATTGGAGAACACAGAAACAGAGTATAATGGCAGATAAAGAGCCTATATGTGAAAGTTGTAGTGTCTAAATTAAAGGAGGATTGATTAGTGAAATTATATTTACTAGAAGATATTGAAAATAATAAGACTATTAAAGTTTTAAGAGAAGATGAAATATTAGATTTTTGTAAAGAAAATAATATGGTTAAGGATAGTCTAATGAGAACATTGGAAAATTATCCTAATAAAATGAGGAGAAGAAAAGCTTATAACGGATATAAGTTAGTGGAATTAGCTAACAGTAATAGTATGGCTTTATATTCGAGTGTTGGAGATATAGAGGAAGAAGAAATAAAGCCTAAAATAAAAGATAATGATTATAAAAATATAGGTAAAAAAGAAATAGATTATGAAAAAGGTAAAATAACCGCCGATAAAATATTAAATATAAGAGAAGAAGAAATATCTAGTGATATTCTTTTAAGGGAGTTTAATTTAGACCCTAAAGAATGGAAAGTAGAAAAGTTTACATCTTCTGTATGGAATAGTAATAAGTATAATGAAGATACAGAAGAATTTGAAACTCTTTATGCAGTAAAGGTATGGTTTAAACAAAGAGATACTCTTGATTTTAATATAAAGGAATTAAAAGAAATTATTGATAAAGACTATTCTACTGATATAAGAATAAGTACACAAGTAGATGAAGTAGAAAAATATGATAAAGATACTTTGTTGATAAATATAGCCGACCTCCATTTGAATAAAGTAGGTATAAATTATAATACAGATATAGCAGTAAACAGATACTTTAAAGCATTTAATTACATTATAGAAAGTTCTAATTCAAAAAACTGTATTATGATTGTTGGAGAAGACTTTTTTAATGTAGACAATCTAAATAAATCTACTACAAAAGGTACACCACAAGATACAGAATATAGTTTTTATGATATGTTTGAAGTAGGATTAGAGGTAATGATACAAAGTATATCTTATTTGAGTAAAATGTTTGAAAATGTAAAAGTTATACTTGTACAAGGAAATCACGATAATTTAGCTAGTTATGTTTTAGCTAGAGCATTAGGGGTTAAGTTTGAAGATACTGAAAATGTGGATATAGATTATTCTGTTTTAAAGAGAAAATATATTATGATAGGAAATTCTTTAATAGGGTTAGGACATTTAGATACCGAATTGAAACAAACAAAAACATATTTAATGCAGAATGAGGTTAAAGAACATTATGGAAAAAGTAAATTTAATTATTTCATAAGTGGGCATTTTCATAATTATTCTGTTGAAGAGGTAGGAGGAGTTCAATATATAAGATTACCTAGTTTAAGTGGAGCAGATAAATGGCACAACGATATGGGGTTTATAACTTCTCAAAAAGGTGCAATAGGGTTAGAGTTTAGTAAAGACAGAGGTTTAGTAAATAAAATTTTCTATAATGTATTGGAAGAGGATTAGTTATGGAAGATTTTAAATATGAAACTTATGAGAACTATTTATCTATGATAGAAAATAATATATGGAGTTTTGGAAAAAACACATTTATAAATAAGGAAGATATTATACAAGATGTATTTCTAGGTATAGTAGATTTAGAACATAGAATAGATAAAATGGGAGGAGAGAATATAAAATATTTAAAAAGTTATTTATATTTTATTATAAAAAGATTAGTAAGAAAAACCTTAATGAAGAACTTTAACCATATAAATACTTACCACTTAGATGTAGATGAACTTTCTGATTATATTCCAGATAGATATAATTATGAAAATAATATAATGAATAAAATGTTATTCGATGAAATATGTAAAATATGTTACTTAACTGATAGAGATAGAAATATGTTATTAGGTAACATAAAGAATGAAAAAAATAAAGTGTCTAACCTTAAAAGAAGAATTAGAGGTATTTTAAAAAGGAGGGGTTATATTGATTAATATAAGTAAAAGATATACTAAAAGAGGTAAAGAAGTCCTAACATTTTTTTTCAGACCAGTAAAAAATAAAGATGAATATGAACTAGGATATAAACTTAATATAAATCATTTAAAAAGAGTATATATTAATAATGAATATAATATAGTTATGACAGGTTTAGGAGCTATTTTTAAAAGATTATATAAAGTTTTTTCAATAATCCCAGATAATGAAAAATTAGGTTTTGATGAGGAGTTACTATGTACAATTAGTAAAGATGTTGTAGATAAAAATGAAAAAGATTTTGAAGAATTTTTAAAGGCTACAACAGAAGTTATTACAGAAAACTTTAAACAGTCAAAAAAATTGTTGACAAATTCAAATATAAATGCTATAATAAATTACTATGATAGTTTAGATGAAGAAGAAAAGAATTTAGAGCATTTTGTGGTATTAGATAGTACAAATAATAAGATTTTAGTACCTAATAATGATACTAAAGTTAATGATAGTAAAATGTATTATATAAAGTTATCACAAGATGATATAATAGGTATATCTAAATTAGGGAAACCTTTTCTAATACACAATCATAGTGATAATAACATTTTTAGTGAAAATGACAAACTAAGTTTCAAAGCAATTAGAGATTTTTTTAAGGAAAATTTTGGGAAACCTTTGAACTTTTTGGTATATAATTTTAAAGATAAATCTTTAACTGACTTTGATACTGGAGATATTTTCTATAAAAATGATGATATTTTGTAGAGAGGTGGTAAGTGAGAAGAAGGATATTATTTATTTTAACTATTATGTGTATGAATATATTTGCTAATTCTTATCACGGAATGGCAAGTTATTATACGGAAAAAGACAACAAATTAAATGGACATAATAAAACATCTAGTGGGGAATATTTCAATGAAAATGCTTATACGTGTGCCAGTAATAAACATAAGTTTGGAACGGTGTTAAGAGTGGAAAATGTTTCAAATGGTAAAGTGGTGCATTGTAGAGTGAATGATAGAGGTGGTTTTCATAAATATGGAAGAACACTTGATTTATCAAAAAGAAGTTTTCAAACTATATCCTCCTTAAAAAGAGGAGTAGTTAAAGTTAAAATAACACCAGTAAGATAAGAAAAAGGGTGTAGAAATACACCCTTTAAAATAATAGATAGGAGGTATAAAAAATGAGTAAAGAAACATATTTTGATACAGGTATAAACATTTTAGTACTAGGAGCTACTGGGAATGGTAAAACATCTTCTTTAAGTACACTAGAACCTAGTGAAACAGTTATATTTACACCTAAATTTAAATCATTACCATTTCCAAAGTGGAAACCACATTGGGAACTTTATGATAAGTTAGGTGGTAAAGCACCAGATACAAAAAAAGGATTAATTGTTGTATGTAAAGATTTTGATTTCTTTTTAAAAGCGATTAATTCTATGTTGTCTGCAAAAAATAGATTTAAAAATATAATTGTAGATGACTTTCAATATCTTATAACTAAAAATGTATTTGGAAGAGCAGAGGAAAAGTCATTTGAAAAATGGATAGAGTTAGCTAGAGATATTTATAACTCTTTAGAATTAATTACAAATAAATGTAGTGCCACAGGAAAAAGATTGGCTATATTATGGCATAGTAATAATGATACAAACACAGAAGCTAGGGGAACTAGAGTTATGACTTCATCAAAATGGATAGATGAGGTATTTAAAGTTGAAGGTATTTTTACCTATGTTATAGAGGCAGAAAAAAGAGATGGAAAATATGGATTTGTAACAAATGATTGTAATAATAACAATGCAGGAGTTAAAACACCTTTAGGTTGTTTTGAAGAAGAATTTATACCTAATGATATGAAATTAGTATTTGATACAATAGATAAATATGAGAATGAATAAATAGGAGGGTATGTATGAAATTAAGAAAAACATTTTATTTAAAAGATAGATATGTAAATCTTAACGGTAATACACCTTTTAAGGTTGTAAAAGGTACATTAAGTATAGAACTTGTAGAAAATAATGATACTATTGTATACTTTTACCTTTTACCTTATTCTAAAGTGTATCATCTCTTAAATAAAGAATATCAAAGAAAAGTAATTGAAAAGTTTGGTAAAGGTTGGGAAGATAGAAATATTTACATATTTATATCATTTACTTCTAGGAAAAATGTTATAAAATATAATTTACCTTTTGAATTAACTAATGTTGTTAATAATAAAAGAGATAGATTATTTGAAGACCTATTTTCTTTAACTTATAAAATAGGTATGAAAAATACCTTAAAAATTTATAAAGAGTTTTATAAAATGAGTGAAGAAAACAATGTAGAAATTGATAATATTATGTATATGAAAATACATAGAATGACTAATAGTAGAGATACTGTTAATATTATTAGTGCAGATAAATTTAAGAAGAGGTTTAGGAAATGAATTTAAAAGAAAAATTGTCTTTAAATAAAGAAGTAATTTCTAGTCTAAGAGAAAAAGGAAGACAGTTTGTTTCCTTTTCCTCGTTAAATCTTGTAAGTCAATGCCCTAGAGCATATAGAATGAATTATATAGATAAACTTGGAGTAGTAGGGGATAATATATATACATATTTAGGTACAATAGCCCACGATTTAATTGAAAGATTATATAGGGAAGAAATAACTAATGAACAGGCTTTAAAAGAGTGGGAAGATAAATTTAAAAATATGGATTATGTATTTGTACCTTATGAAAATGCTTTAAATGAGAAGATTAAATTTGAAATGAAAGAAAAGAACGATAAATATTCTGAAAGTTATTATAATAGTATTTATCATTATTTTAAGAATTTTAAGAAATCTAATCATAAAAAATTTATACAGGAAGAAATGACTATATTAGATTTTGGTAAATTTTTTAAATCTAAACCTTATAATAATTTTATGTTTAATGGTAAAATAGATTTTATAGGAGTTAATATAGAAAATAAAACAATAGATATTATAGATTATAAAACATCTACACTTTATCAAGGGGAAAAGAAACAGTTACATAGTTATCAACTAATTTTATATGCTATGTCGCTTGAAAGTTTAGGATATACAATAGGAAATATTGGATGGGATTTTTTAAAGTATGCTAAAAAAATTAAGAAATTTAAGAATGGCAGTATGAAGGAAACAATAGTTAAGAGAACAGATTTAACCGATAAAGATGAGTTTGAAAATGCTTATGTATTTATTGAATATAACTTAGAAACAAAAAAAGAAGCATTGAAATGGGTATTTTCTAATATACATAAGATAGTCCTGTTGGAATTACATAAGGATAAAGATTATAATAAAGTACCTCTTAATTATGAACCCTTCTACTGTAAAAATTTGTGTGGATTTTATTCTCTTTGTGATGTAAGAGATTAGTGAGGTATTAGAATGATAGATTTTAAAAAACTTAAATTAAATATAGGACTTATAAAAGGCTATGATAATATAATAAGATTCTTTGAGGGATATAAAGATACTTTTATGGATAAAAATAAAGTAATATCATTCGATATTGAAACTAAAGATTTATCTATGAGAGGAAATGAACTATTAGGTTTTGGGATAGGGTTTTCAAAAACTTTTTCAAGATATATTTCAGTAAGAGATTTAACTTATGAACAGAAAAGAAATATATTTAAAAATTTTAATAAATTCAAATGTAAAATTGTTTTACATAATGCTTATTTTGATATTTCTCAATTATCTTATATGTTTAAAATGGATATAAACTGGAACTACTGTACATATATAATAGCACATTCATTACATACAGATATGCTATTATATGCAGAGAAAAAAGATAAGAAAAAAAGTTTATCTTTAAAATCTTTATGTAAAATATATTACAATGAATTATATGGATATGAAGATGAGCTAGATAACTATAAAAAAGAGTTGTTAAAAATTCATAATATAAAAGATAAGGAATTTACTTATGATTTATTTATAGATGAAGTATTATCTCCTTATGGTAATTGTGATGTTTTGGTTACATATGCTTTATATGAGGGAATGAAAAAAGAAATTTCTGATAATATAGCAAATGGATGGGAGAAGTTACCTTTGTTATTGAATATAAAACATAATGTTACTAAAGTATATATCAAGGCTAAGGTAAATGGAGTTAGAGTTGACAGGGATAAGATTTTAGAACTTAATGATAAATGGAGTAAAATTACTAATGAAAAATTAGAAGAAATACTCAAGGATAAAAAAATAAAAGATACTGAAAGTTTACTATATATGAAAAAATACAAGAATTTAATTGAAAAAAGACAGAGAGATTATGATAGTAAACTTAAAGATAGGTTGGAAAAAATAAAAATTGGAAAGTATACACAGAAAAAATTAGATAAAGCAAAGGAGAACATACATAACCTAACTCAAAAGATGTTAGATAATTTAGAAGCAGATAGTAAATTTAATCTAAATTCTTCCGAACATAAAAAGATACTATTCTTTGAATTAATGGGATTGAAACCTTTGAAATACAATAAAGCAGATAAGAATGGAAATAAATCTGAAAAAGCAGATAAAGAGTTTTTAGAATATTATTCTGATATACCTATCGTTGATATGATTAGAGTATATTCGTTATATACAAAAGGTATAACAGGATTTTTAGGTGTTAATGATGTAAATAAGGAAAAAGGTTTCTGGAATAATACTTATGATGACTACCCTATAAACCACCCTAACAGTAATTTACAAGGAACTATAACCCATAGAATAGCACAGAATAATGTTAATTTACAACAGATAGCTAGTAGAGGGGAGTTGTCAGAATTAAAAAGTTGTATAATACCTCTTAAAGATAATCATAGATTGGTTACATTAGATTATTCAAGTTGTGAGTTGTATATATTAGGTGCTTTGAGTAAAGAGCAGAACTTTGTAAATGGGATATTGAATAATTTAGACTTGCACGGAAATATGGCTTATATGGTATGGGGAGATAGTTTTATAATAGATTATGATAAGGAGAACAAAATTAAAGAATTATTGAACTTAGATGAACTTAGATATATAGATAAGAACAGGACTTTAAAGTCTTTAGATTTACCTATAAAAGATAAATTAAAGATAATAAAGGAAGGAAGTATTTGTGGTAATATGAGATATAATGCAAAGAGTATAAATTTTGGGTTACCGTACGGCATAGGTGCAAAAGGTTTGGCTAATAATATGAAAACCACTATAAAAGAAGCTAAGAAATTGTATAATCAATATATGGAAGTAAATCATAATATTCAGATGTATATGGATAAGAATAAAGATTTACTTTGTGAGAGAGGTTATATAGAAGGGGAACACGGACAAAGACTTTATCTTCATATGTGTAAAGGAGTTAATTGGAGAGAGATAAACAAGAAAACTGAAATGACAGATAATGATTTTAAAATATTGTCTGAATTAAGAAAATCAACTAATTATATTATCCAATCTGAAAATGCTTTTGTACTATATGAAGCTTTAATTAGGTTTGATAAGAAAATACAGGAGTTAGGTTTAGAAGATAAAATTTTCTTAATGACAACTATATACGACGCAGTTTATTTATCTGTTGATAAATCAATAACAGATGATTATATAGAGAAGTTATTAAGAGAAATATTTGAAACAAACTATAAAGATAATATAAATTTCAGAATAGATTTTGGTAGTGGGGAAAATATGAAAAAATTAGGAGGGTAAAATGAATATAGATTTTAAATTTAAGAGAATAAATAAAGATTATTTTATATGGTGGATTGAGGATATAATTATAGATTTTGGAACATTAGTAGAATATTCAAATAAATTTAGTGCATTATATGAAAATAATATAGTTATAAATATAGAAGAAGGAGCATTTAATTATTTTATAGATGAAGGAGATTTTAATAAAAATTCATATAATTTAGCTTTAAAAATACTTCAAGAAGAAGATGATTTAGATACATTAGAAGAAAGAGATTTCTATAATTTATATAAATTTATGGTATTTGTAAATAATTATAATGTGCATAAATTTAGTAATAAAAGAGATTTTGAAATATTTTTTAATGAAAACTATGCAATAAATATATATGAGCCTATTTCTGAACAAAGTAAAGAAGATGATATGGTAAAAAAACCTAGCCATTACCAATTAAAATTAAATGGTAGAGATATACAAGTAAGAGATATTACAGGAGCATTTATAAAGAATTTTACAGGAAATGAAATAGTAGGAGTATATTTATGGAACAGTCTTAAATACATATTTAGATGTGATAAAAAAGAAAATATCAAACAAGATTTAAGTAAAGCAAAACAATATATAGATTTTGCATTAGAAGAGTTGGAAAATGAATAATGTAGATTTAATTAGAAAAAAGAAAAATCACGATGAGGCTAGGGAATTTTGTATAGAAAGTCTTGAAAGGTGGGGGTGGAAAGAAATAAATAATAATTCAGTACCACTAAATGTTACTAAGACTTGGAATTTCGGGTATTATAGAGTGATAGGAGATGAGAAGTTTAAAATTTATACTTTACAGGAGTGGGTAGAATGAGTAAAGGTACAGATATGATATACTATAACCCTTCTAAATTTTATACAATATATGAAGATTTATTAGAAAAATACAGTGAAAAGAGATTTTTATATTATAATGATGTTTACAGGATAAGTTGTATATATTCAGTATATGATGAAAACACATTTACTATTTATATTAAATTTCTTCAAGTGTCAGATAATATAAATATTTCTGGAGTAGATAATATTACTTTAGGTTTTTTAACAGAAAGTGAATGTGAAAAATTTATAATAATGTATGGGAGTGATACTGTCGAGGATAGAGGTATGTTATGGCAATAGTTAAAAAGAAAAAAAGTAAAGGTTCTGAAGGAACAAGGTTTCAGAATAATATAAGGGAAAGTTGTAAGAAAGATAATATACTATATTATAAATTTAAGGATTCTCCCTCTATATATGGAGGGAAACAGGATAATATAAGATTTACCCCTAATAATATATGTGATATACTAATGTATGATAATTACTTAGTATTTGCAGAACTGAAATCAACAAAAGGAAGTTCATTTTCATTTACAGATAATGCTTTTAGGCAGTTAATGGAATTAAATGATATTGTTATGGATAATTCTAATAATTTTAGAAAAGGTGTCAGTAGTGGTTTTATAATAGAGTTTAGGGAACTGGAAAAAACTATTTTCATATATGCTTATGAAATTATAAGATTTTTATCTTCTAATGAAGTAAAAACAGTTAATATGAAAAAAGTTTTAGATAATTATTATAAGCTTGATTATATTGAATTAGAGGGAATAAAAAAGAAAGTTAATACTACGTATAATATGAGTAAATTAATAAAAGATATAAAAGGAGGAAATATTTATGAAAAAGATATTATTAATGGTAATGATGTTAGCTAGTCTAAATACTTATTCATTCAGACATAGAGAAAAAGTTATTAAAAAACCTACATATCCTAATATAACTGTACCCCATTGTAAGACACTTAAAGGTAAGGAAGAGGCTTTTGAGAGAATTTCTAAGAAATATTTATCACAAGGATATGTTATATTAAGGGTTATTCAAGATGATAAATATATAAACTTAAATGTGTATAATAAGTCTGAAAATAAGAGTGAGTGGGTAAGAGAAGTATATTGTGATTTGGGTGTATAACTAAACTATATAAAGGGGGGAGTATATCCCTCTTTTTTAATTAAAAATTAATTTGACAATTAATTCGATATGAGGTATACTTAGTTTAGATTAAAGCAGGAGGTACTTAGATGAAAGAGTATAAATTTAATGAAGTATATGAATATAAGGTTTTAAAAACCTTAAAAGAATTTAAAGAATGTAGAGAGAGGTTGAAAAGAAAGTTTAAAGAAAATAAAAATATAGAATTATTAAAAGAAGATTTACAGAAGGAATTATCTGATAAAGATATGTTAAAATATATTAAAGATATAGATACTGAATTAAAATTTAAAAAATCTTCTCCATATCTTGAGATAATTTTTACAATACATTTTTACACAGATAACTTATTAAAGAAATGGGAACTACACAATGAACTTGAAGAGATAATAATTAATTTTGAGAACGATAATAGATTATCTTTCAATAAAGAATATAATATAATAATAGATATAAAATTTTAGGAGGTATGTATGAGTAGAAAGTGGATATTAAATAATGGAAAAATAAAGAAGATTAGTAAAGATGTAGAATTAAATTTATTAACAGAGAATTTAATATTTACAGAAGATAATAAAGTTAAGACTGTTTTTCAGTTAGAGATAAAGATAAAAGATAAATTTATAGGATATATTAATATGATATTTTATGGATTTAATTTTAAAAAACTTGAAAATGTAAGAGATTATACAGGATTATCTGTAAGTAGAAAAGGTAAACTTGTAGAATTTAAATTATCTAAATCAGATAAACCTTTTATATTAAGAAAAGGTATTATAAAATACGAAACATATTTATTTGATAGATGTGTAGAAAAGTTCATAGACTGGTATTCAGATGAACTTGAACAAGAGATAAATCTTTGTTATCTTCAAGGACATAATATTTACAGAACAGTGAAAGATAATATTATCTGTATTTGTAAGAAAAAATTAAATCAATATATCAAGGAGGTAGAGAGAGATGTTATTTGTACCTTATAGTATGGTTTTTATAAATGGTAGATATTATGAAATAAAAGAGATTAATGAGAATTTTATATTATACTATGAAAGTAAAGATAAGAGAATAGTACATAAGGTTAGCTTTGAATCACAGGAGGATTTATTAGCTTATCTAAGTAAGAATGGTGTGATGTAAAAAAGTTTATTGTAGAGCCTTATAACCATTCAAAATAATACTTGACATTAAAGAATAAATGTTGTAGTATTAAGTATAAACCAATTAGGAGGTATATTATGATTTTATGGTTAATATTTTTGTGTATGATTTTATACTCTTGGAATAAAAATTTATTCTTTAGTGCAAGTAAATTTTTATTTGTATATATGGTAATACTTATAGTTTTTGGTTGTATTTGTAAGCTTATTGGAGATAATGAAATTCTCAATATACTAGGTATAGGTTGTATATTTTTATTTATAGCTATATGGATATATTATGATATAAAATGGAAAAATGAAGATAAGGAGGAAGAAAATGATAACTAGACCTATGACAGTAAATGAGATGAAAAAAGTAGTTAAGATTTTAAAAACTCTTAATAAAGAATTAAAAGAAGATAATGATAAATTTTTTCAAAAAAAGTCTTTACAAAATAGAAATAATATAGTATAATAACATTATAAAATTAATGGAGGTAAAAATATGAAATTTTTAGAATTAAAAAATATGATAGAAACACTTATAGAAAACGAAGAACAATTCGATGAACAAACATTAAAGGATAGTAAAGAGTTATTATTAGAAGAGTTGAAGGAGAAATCTTCAAATATTAATGAATATTTAGTAGAGTTAAAGGTAAGAACTGAAAGTATGAAATCATTGGAAGAACACTACAAAAAATCAAGAAAAACTTTAGAAAATCAAATGGAGTTTTGGAAAAATATTATTAAAGACTGTATGATTACATTAGGGGAAAAGAAAATAATTACTGATACAGGTAGTATAACAGTAAAAAATAATCCTAAGAGTGTAAAAATTACAGATGAAAATTTAGTTCCAGAAGAGTTTAAAACAGAAGAGATTTCTATAAAAATAGATAAAAAAGCACTAAAACAAAGAATAGAAGAAGGGGAAGAATTTGAAGGTATAACTTTAGAACAAACTCAATCAATATTAATAAAGTAGGAGGTATATTATGAATAATAAAATAAAAGAGTTACAGTTAGCCATATTAATGGTTCTTTTGAGAAAAGATATTAAAAATATATCTGATTTAACTTTATCCTTATATAATGTAGCTAAGATTATGAAAATAAAATCAGAAGTTAAGATTGATAGGAAAAATAATAAAGGATTTTTTAGGATAAATAAATTAAATTATACTTTGTTATTTAATTTTAGCTATACTGAAAAGAATGAAAAAGGAATTAATTTCATTAAATTTAATTCAGTAAAAGCATTAATAAATGGAAAAGAGGTAATTTAATGGAAATAGAATTAGAAAATGGTTGGATAATAAGAACATCTCCTAAATGTTTTATGTTAGGTAAAAATGTTAATTTAAAAGGTAGTATGGTATATAAACCAGAGTATTACCATACCACATTACCTTCCTTAATGAAAGAGTATTATAATATACTTTTACTTGAAAATAAGAAAAATAAAAAAGGACTTAAAAATATAGAAGAAGATATAGATTTCATAGATGAGAAGTTAAAAAATTCTATGAAGGAAATAGATAAATGGTATAAAAAACATAAGAGTGAGATACAGGATTATTACTATAAATTAAATAATGAAGAGGAGAGTGAGGATTAATGAAAAAATTATTATTATTATCAACTTTATTAGGAGTTAGTATTTTAACTTTTTCAGATATTCAATATAATGGTAAGGTTGTGAAAGGAGAGTGTAGATTTTCATTAACTAAAAGAGAAAAAATAATTGATAAATACATTTTAAGTAAAGTATATGAAAACGATTTACTAGGAAGTGCTAGTGATGACTTTGAAATAACTTTTTGGTGGAGAAATAAAAATACTAAAAAGAAATATACTGAAAAAATAAAATTCTGTAAGTATTAGTAAGATTAATGCAGGAGGTTTCAATGCTAAATTATTATAAGTTAAAAGAAATGTTAGTAAAATTAGAAATAGAAAGAGATAAAATAAATAGTAACAAGAATTTAAAATATGGGGCTAAATTTTTAAATTATCTTGAATTAAATGCTAAGATAGAGTTACTAGAAGAAATATTGAGTGGTGTATAATGAATGTTTAGAAAATAAATATAAAATTAAAATTATTAAAAATATAGTGAGGGTATAAATTATGGGTAAATTTATAGAAGATGATTGGACTGGAGAAGAACTTGATTTAAGTCAACCTTTTTATTTTGTGAATGGAGAAATAACAAGTAAAGATAACCTAACAAAAGAAACTATTACAGTTTATTATGATTATAGTGAAAATGAATATAATGAAAATGAAGTAAAAGAATTTAATAATGTAGAAGATTTAATTGATTTTTTAAATAATGAAATAAATGTATTTGAGGATATAAAAAATTATTTAATTAAAGAAAATCATATAATTTCAAGTAGAAAATATGAAAGTTATGCAGAAGATTATAGAAAAATATTGGATAAAATTAAGGGAGAGAGGTAGAGATGAGTAAATTTTATGATTATATAAAAAGCAAAGAAAAAGAGATAGGAAAAGATTTTTTTTGCGAAATAGAGATAGAAAAAACAGACTACGAAGACAAAGTAATCATATATTATAGAAGTTTTTCTTTTAATAAAGATGAAAGTCAGAAAAAAGAAGAAGGATTAAGGTATTTAATTTTAAATAATCCTAGAAGTATAGATGTATTTGTTGGTTATGGCGACTTATACATCTCTACTAAACAGGCAGAAAGCTATGTAAAAGAGGGAAAAAGGTTAAAAAAATTATTTACGATTAAAGAATTTAATGAATTTAAAAAAGGGGATGGTAAGTAATGGCAAGGAAAGTATTAGGAGTTAGGTCAATATCAGGAGAAGTATTTTTTGGTAATGTAAGTGATAAAGGTATAATAAATAAGAATGTAAATATAATTAAAAAAGAAGATTTTGAAAATTGTATGATAGATTTTATATATCATAATAAAGATTTTTATAATAAAAATGATTTCTTTGTAAAATTAGGAAATAAAGAATATAAATTAAAAATAAAATTAGAAGAAGTGAGGGATGACAATGATTAAAGAAACTGTATTAGAGATAGAATTTCAACCTATATTTGATAAGTGGGGTTGGAAAATTACTAAACAAAATGAAGAAATTTTAAAAAGAGGTAAATTTGAGGATAGTGGTATAGGTGTTTATTCAGTTAATTACCCCGAATATAGTTATTCTGAATGTGTATTGAATATAATAGGAAATGTTGAGGAAGAAGATAATCGAATAAATATATGTACAGATGTAGAGAAAAGAGAGATTGAAGTAAAAGTAAGAAATATTAATAAAAAATACTGCATTAAAAAACGTTGGAGAGCAGATAAATATGACTATTATCATTTTTTAGGTAGTGTTTTTGAAATATGTGAAGCAACTGAAATGGGATTTATCGAAGATATTGAAAGATATCGAGATGGTAACTATTTCAGAACAAAAAAAGAAGCAGAAGATTATGCAGAGTATATGAGAAAATGTAGCCTTAAATGGCACGAAAATAAGGAGGATGATAATGATGAATAGCTTAGAACTATTTAAAGTAAAAATAAAAAGTATTAGATATTATTTAGATGTTATTGAAGATATGATAAATGAAGAGGAAGATGAAAACACTTTAGAAGAATTATCAGTTATATTAGATAATTTTAATGAAGAAATATGTAAGTTTATTTAAGGAGAAGATAATATGATATTTAAAAATATATTAGAAAAAATAGAATTTATTAAAGCAAAATTTTATTTGAATGTACTAGGTAGGAGTTTAGTAGTCTATATTACTACTTCTAATAAAAAGAGAATAAAACTAAAATTAATAAGAAAAAAGGTTATAGTTATATCTAAAAAAGATTACGATTTATATATAACAACAGAAGATGGTAAAAGAATGATAAAGTATTTTAAGGATAATGATGTACAGATAGATATAATATAAAGGAGGTAGTATATGGAAAATTATAAATTTAGATTATGGGATAAGGAACATAATAAATTTTTAGAAGATGATTTAGATACAGAATATTTTATTAATACGTATGGTACAGTATGTAAAATAAAAGAGTATAATTTTGGAGGTTATAATACAGAAATTTCTGTATCTTCATTAGATAATATAGAAATATCTCAATATACAGGTTTTAAAGATAGTTATGATATTGAGATATTTGAGAAGGATATAGTATGGAATGAGTGGGATGAGGCATATCAAGTTGTGATATTTGAAGATGGGGAATACAAACTAATAGATGATATGTATAGACAAAGTTTATATGAAAATTTAGATTATCTTTATATACGTGGAAATGTATATGAAAATTTTGAATTAATAAAAGAATGGTATAATGAGGAGGAATAGCTATGAAAAAATTGTTACTATCTTTATTAATATGTATATCCTTAATAAGTCAAAGTAAAGTTGTAAAGCAATATGATGGACTTATTATAAAGGGTAAATGTGTTTTTAATATGAAAGTTAGAGATACAGTAGTACATAACTTTTTTATAGATTATATTTATAATGATAGATATATTATTCATAATGTACAAAGTGATGACTTTAGAGTTAAGATTTATATGTATGATAAAAAACAGAAATTAAATATTTCTAGGGAGATAAGATTTTGTTATTTTCCTAATTAAATTAACTAAATTTTAATTTGACATAATAATGGAAAAGTGATATAGTATTATCAAGATAAGAGAGATAATATAAAATTTCAAGGAGATGATAAATATGAGTAAGAGAATAAAGTTTAAATTTCAAGAATTAAAAGCTATTGATAAAGTTTTAGTTTATGTAGATTATATTGATAGAAATTTTTTTAATGATAATTTTTATGAAGAATGGGAATATGATAATATAAACTTTAGTATTAGGTCATATACAACCAATGAAGAAGGATATTTAGGTATTTTATATGATGATTTAGGTAATATAGAATACTTTACATTCAATATTGGAATAAAAGAAAATTATTTCATTATTAATAAAAATGAGGTAAAAATATTTAAAGATTTAGAAAATATTGTGTATAATGATAATAAGAAATCTTTAAGTCAATACTTAATAGATAATCAATATTATTACATATATTTAGTTGCAAAACATCTAAAATATGATGTAGATTATTATAATTTTAATAAAGATGATATAGATAGAGATTACTTTTTAAGTGGTAATATGTTTAAAACTAAAAAAGAGGCAAAAGAAATAGTTAAAAAATTAAATAATGAAGAAATAACGATAAAAGATATAAAGAAAGAAAGACAGGAATTTTTTAAGAACTATGAATTTTAAAATATAAAAATATTTTAAAAGAAAATATATAGGAAGTGATTTATATGTTAGAGTTGGTTAATAGTTATAATAATGTAATAGATAAAATAAAAAATATATTTGAAACAAATGAATTAGAAATATTAGATTATGTAGATTATGATAATGGTATTCATTTTGAAATTGAAATATATAATTATTGTATTTTAGATATTTTTATTTGTGAGGATGAAACAAAAATATATGTAAAATATATAAATACTTTTTTATATAATGAAATATCTGAATTACGTAAAATGTTAGAAAATATAGAAAAATTATTATTAGAATTATCAAAAAAAAAATATTTGACAAATTAAATTATTTGTGATAATATAATTATAGATAAAATAAATTAAAGGAGATGTTATAAATGGATAAAGAAATTAAAAAAAAAAGAAATTAGAGAAGAACTTATAAAAATAGAAAAAATAAGAGAAAAATTATTTAAATATATGAATGAAGATGATTGGGAAGATTTTAAACAATTTGAAATAGATTATGACTTAGATTTTGAAAAAAAGTTTGATATAGCATTTAAAAGAAATAAATTAGAAAGTTTTTTAAAAGGTATGGCAGAAAATTTATATTGGATTTTTGTGGATTATATATGGCAAACTGAAAATGGAACACTTTTTACAGAAGATATGGTTTTTATACTGAAAAATGCTATTAACAAAATCAAAACAACAATAACAAATAATCAGTAAAAATAAAAAAAATATTGACAATAGTAAAAATATGTAGTATACTCAAAGTAAGCTAATATATTAAAGGAGGTAGATACGATGAGTAAGCTAAGAAAAGCTACAATAGAAGACCTTAGAAACAAGGGAGTAGATATAACAGAATTACTTGAGGAAAATTTAGTTAAAATCAGAGATGTACCAGAATTGTTAGATACATTGAATGTAGAAGTTATGGATTTTCAAACAGAGATAGAAGAGTGGTTAGGAAATAAGGAAGTATATTTCTTTGACCCTAATTCAGAATACTTAGAAAATTTTTACAGAAGAATGATAAATAAAGGAAGTAGAAATAAAGATTTAATAAGAAATTACAAAAATAATATATCTGATTATTCCGAAGAAAAACAAATAAAAATATTTAAAGAATATAACAGGGAAGAGGAACAACAGATACAGGACATAGTCAATATGCTAAATAATTATGATATTGACAAGGTTAAAAGAATTTTAGAAGATGAAGGGTATTAGAATAATAATCATAGGAGGGATATATGGAAAATATAAAATTTATTTATCACGATTTGAATGATGGTAATGTATTAATAAAAGTAGATTATTTTAATAAGGATTTATTTGATGTAAATTATTATGAATCTTGGTGGTATAGTAAGATACTATATGAAGTAGGAACATATTCATATAAAACTAAGGGAGATATAGATTTAGAATTTAATGAATATGATAAATTAATAAAGGTAACTATATATTTAGGTACAGAAGAAACTTATGCAATAATACCTAAAAAATATGCGTATATTTTTAGAATGTTAGAGGAAAAAGTTTATAAGATAAAAGAAGAGAAGAAGTTAAAGAATTTATTTGATATTTTGAACATTAAAATCGAAGACATCTATTATTTAATTGATTATGATACAAAATGTAGAAAATTTTCTGTAAAATCGGATATTAATTATTTTATAAAAGATGACCGTGCTTCAGAAGAATCTGGAAATATTTTTAAAACAAAAGAAAGTGCAGAAGAGTTCATAAAAGAGTTAGAAAAATTATTTATAGAAAGAAAACAGAAATTATTAGAATTAGGGTAGAGATACCCTATATTTTTTTTTTAATTGAAAATTAATTTGACAAAGTATAAATTATTTAGTATAATTATCTTGTAAATAAATAATAAATAAGGAGCGATAATATGAGTTTTATTAGATTAAAGTGTAATATATTAAAAACTAAAACTAAAGTTGATAAGGAAATATATAGATTTAGAAAATATTTTTATATTATACCTTTAGACTATTCAGAAGATTTAGATAATGAATACATCTATTTAGGTGTTATACGTAAATATAATTTGGATAATTTGGATATGTATTGTTTAGAAGATTATCTATATGAAGATATAAAAATAGGAGAGTTTACAATACTAAAAGATTATATATTGATTAGCAATAAAACAGATGAATACAAAGACAAAACAGGATATTACTGTAATTTAAGTAATTACTGTTTGAAAGGGAATACTTTATTAGTAAATAACGTAGATAAATTATTTAAAGAATTAATTGATTTTGTAGAGGAGGATTGTAATGAGTTATAATGAGTATATTTTAACACTTATTAAAAATGTAGAAAATTTATCTACAATATGTAAAGAACAAGAAGAAAGAATAAAAGATTTAAGATTTGTAATAGACAATAAGGATAGTCTTATAGATAAATTAAAAGAAGAAATTCAATCATTAGAAGATGAGATAAGTAGATTAGAATGTAATCATTTAGATTTTTCTGAAAGGAGTTAATATATGAGTAAAAGAAGTGTGAATATACTAAAAAGTATTATAAATAAAGTAAAGACTATGAAAAAAGAAGAAAAAGAAAAAATTTCAAAAGAATTAAATGATTATGTAAATAAATTACATAAATAGGAGGTAATTATGAATATAATAAACAATGTAGAAAATATATGTTTTACTAAAAATAGTAATTATTATGTAGTAGATATAGATAGAACATATAAATTAAAAGAGGAAGATTTAAAGAAATATATTAATATGGAAAATGGTAAATATATTATAGGAGTAAGTAAGTTTAGTGGTAATAAACAAATATCAAGTTTTATAGATATTGAAATAAAAGTTGATGGAATAAAAGAAACCATTCAATATTGTAAAATAATAATAAAAGATGTTATAGATGAGAAAAGAAATGTATACTTTGAAGAAGGTATAAATAAAGAATATACAGATTTTATTACAGAGTTATTATTTAACAAAATCAAGCTATTACCTTTTTTAAAGATAATTAAAAGTGATTTTGAGGAGTATAAGGACTTAAGAGAATATTATTATAGACAATTAGATATATACAAAAGAAATGTATTAGAACTAGAAAAATATAAACCTTTATATGAAAATTTTTTAGAAGAAAATTTAATAAAATCATTGAAAGATAATGGGTTAGAAGATTATTCTGAATATAGGTTAGTGTGTAAAAAACAGAAACATTATAAAGTAAGTTTTGAATGGTTATCCTTTGATATACAGGATTTAAAAATAGAAGGTATGTTTATAATAACTTCAATAAAAGATAAAGAGGATTTATGTAATTTCAAAAGATTTATAGAGGTATTTTATAAATTTTTAGAAGATAATACAATTGAAATGTATATAAATAATTTAGATTTATTAGAAGGACTTAGAAAATAATAAAAAAAAAATACTTGACAAAAGATAAAATATGATATATACTAATTACATAAAATAAGAATAAAGAGGAGTGATTAAATATGAATTTATGGGAAGAAACAATAGAAGTATTAGAAAATAGAGGTAAAGGTTGGAGTGATGTAGAAAGAGTTGGTACACCAGATGGCTATATTAGTAAAGAATTGTTTGAAAAATTAGCCAAAAAGACAGATTATGATGATGGCTTTGGAGGACAAGAGGTTGCAACAGATTTAATTATTGAAGGAAGAAGGTTTAGAATGGTTAGAAGAGAATATGATGGTAGTGAATGGTGGGAATTTATGAATACAGATAGTATTATTGGAAATAAAGAATTAAAAAGTATTACAACATTAGATATAAATAACTCAACAAATGGCGAATGTTATAGTTGGAGTACATTAAAGGAATTAAACAGTTAATTAGAAAATAATAATAATAAAAATACTTGACAAATAAATTATAATGTGGTAATATAATATTGTAATTTAATAATATTAATATACTGGAAGTAAATTAATGAAAAAAAAAAAATAAAAGTTATTGAATATCTTTAGTAAATAAAGGAGGATTAGTATGAAAAATTTAGAAATTAAAGAAAGGTTTAATAAAATAAAACAAGATATAGAAAATGGTAAATTATATTTAGAAAAATATAATAAAGAAAATTTTTCAGAAATTTATCAAAAAGAAAAACCTAAAAATTTACCTAAAATAATTTATAGATTTTTTAATAGTTGTATGAATAGATTTGAAATAGAATTAATGTTATTTAACTTAAAAGTTTATCATATAACCATTTTTATAGGAACTAATTTTAAAATATCTTATAGAAAAAAACCTAAAAGAGATAAAAGAAATAGGTTTAGAGAAGTAGAAATTGATGGTAGAATATTATTATTAGAGAAAATACATTATCATAAAAATTTATATGATTTGAAAATAATAACAGATTATAAAATGAGTTATCTCGATGAAGATATATTAAGTTTTTTTAATACAGAAAATACAGAAGATTTTGAATTAATTTTGTTAAAAATAGTAAAAGAATTACTACTTAAAAAAGAATTAAAGGAGGTAGTTTAAATTGAAAAATACTATAAATACTAAATATAATTATAAGATAGAAAATTTTATACCAGACTGTATAATAAATTCAACATTGGATTATAATAAAGTCCTTGAAAAAATATTATATAATGATTTTGGAAGTGATTATGGTAGTAATGATTGTTGGGATAGCATAGATTTAAGAACTAAAACTATTTCTGTTACAAGTGAGGGTCAATCTTCAAAAGAAGACCTTTTAGATTTATTACATTTTATAGAATTTATAATTTTAATTGCTAAAGAGGAAGAATGTAAGATTTATTTAGAGTATAAAAAAATATTTGACACTTTACTAATAGATATTAATAAGAATATAATTATTGAAGATAAAAGTTGTGAAATATTTGAAATAAAAATTTTAGAAAATATAGATTTATATGAAATTTTAGAAGGAAAATATATTAAAAATTGGAAAATATAAAATTAAGAGGTTGATATAAATGAAAGCAGAAGTATTAAGTGGTTTTAAAGGAGAAATAAATGGTGTTTATATCGGAGATGAAGTTAAATATGTACACCTAAAAGAATGTATAGAGTGTTTAGAGAATGAGTATAATTTGATAATAGATAATAAAGAGATTACTGAATTTATAGGAGAAGAACTACATAGTAGAACAGAAGATTTATATGATGAAGGTAATTATAATTATGAGGAATGTTACAACCATATCAGAGATGATTTATTGTATGATTTAGAGTTTATAAAAGATTTATTTAATAGAGTACCTTATGGTATATTAATATAGGTTAATTATTATATAGAATAAATATATAAAATATAAAAGAAATTTAAAAATAAATATTGACAACATAATAAAAATATGGTACTCTTATATTAAGAAAATATATGGAGGTATATAAAATGACTATAAGAGAAAAAATGAAAAAGATTGGAAATGGAGTGTATACTATAACTATAAATGAATTAGTTTATGTTGGAAGTTATGGAATGATGGGATATAATAAATATACAATCTTTGAATTAATAATAGAAAATGGAAATATTTATTCTCAAAAAATATGTAAGATTAATTCATATGATAAAACTAATGAAATAGAAATATCAGATAAATTTGAAAAAATAAAATTAGTAAATGCTTTACTTAATTTAGATTATGATAATAAAATTGTATTTAAATTTAAACATAAATTATTAGAAAATTAGGAGGTGATTCAAATGAAACTCAATATAAAAGAATTATATTTAAAAGAAAAGTTTGAAGGAGAAGGTAATGACATTAAAGACAATTACCATTCTATGAGTGAGTTATACTTTAACAGATTAATATTGTTTTCAGTAATATGTAATACATATAAAGAGAATAGTTGGAAATCTAAATTGCATAGTGATGGTACTATGTTTGATAATTATTTTATTGTAGGGATAACTACACCCCAAGGAGATTATGCTTATCATTATGATTTAAAATATTGGGATTTATTTAATGTTAAAGAATTAAAATATGCACCAGAGTATGATGGACACCAATCTTCTGATATAGGTAGATTATACAGTTTGATAGAGGATAAAGAATATGAATATAAGGGATAAAATAATGGAATTAGATAAGAGTAAATTTACAATAAGTAAATTTTTTGAAGTTAGAAAATCTGTATTTAATAGTAATAATGCTTTTGTAGGAGAAATATTAAATGAATTTATTTGTACTATAAATATTTATAAGAAATATAAAAATATAAAGATAGATTCAATAGAAATAGGTTATATTAATGATTGTGATTATTTAGATAAGGTTAGTTTGAAAGGATTGGTAAATAATATATTGAATACAGATATAAAAGATAAAAATATAAATAGATTTATATATTAAATATTTTAGGAGGTAATAAAATATGTTTGAAAGAATTAAACAGTTTATAACGTATATTAAATTAAGGTTCTATTTAGATATATTAAACAAAGAAATAATAATGGAAAAATATTTAGATACTGGAGAAAGAATATTAATAAGGTTTAAAAAAGATGAAGATGTTTATATGTTAAAAAGAGATTATGATTTATATATGGCAACAGAAGAAGGTAAATTGTTTGAAAAAGATGTAGTTGAAGAAGGTGGTAAGATAGTAATATTGGATTAATAAGGTGGTTATATGACAGTTAAAGATGTATTAGAAATCAGAAAAATAATGAAGTTATTAGATAAGATTTCTTTTTGTAAAGATAATTGTTATGGAGAGAAATCTATATCTTTTCTAAATTCTATTGAAAAACAATATATAGAAAAAAATACTTTAAGTAATAAACAGTTTGAAGCTTTAGATAGAATATATAATAATATAATAGAGGAGAGAGAAATAAGCTATGATGAAATGATGGGATTTCATTTAGATTGGTAGGAGGTAAAGTAATGGAAAGAGAGAGTGTTTTAGAAGTTGAGTTTATTCCAATATGGGATAATAATTTTGTTTGGAAAATAACAAAACAGGATGAAGATATTCTAAAGATAGGAGAGTTTGTAGATAATGAGTTGAATGTATTTTCTTATGATAGAGTTAATTATAATTTAGGTTATAATATATTATTTATAAAAGGAAATGATACTCAAGAAGATTATAAATCTGGTGTGTATAATTTTTGTACCCTAGAAGAAAAGAAACTTATAGAGAAAAAAGTAGGTCTATTAAATGAAAAATATGCTATAAAATCTTTATGGAGAGCAGGAAGAGAGAAAATTTATTATTATATAAGTGATGAATTGTTTGTAGAAACAGACAGAGATTTTAGGGAAATTATAGATGATAGAAGATACAGAAATAAAAATTATTTTGAGACAGAAGAATTAGCAGAGGAATTTTGTAAAAAATTAAAAGATGTTTTAAAAAATAATAGATAGGAGGTTAAATATAATGTACAAGGTGTTAGAAGTTGAATTTAAACCTGTATGGGATAAATGGGTATGTAAAATAATTTCCCAAGATGATAATGTATTAAAAAGAGGTTTATTTAAAGATACAGAGATAGGTATAGAATCTATAACCTATCCCTCGTATGATTGTGTAAATGATGTATTATTTATTAAAGGGTGGGATAAAGAATATGATGATGAAGTAATTTTATGTTCCAGTAGTGATAAAAAACAGATAGAAAATAAAGTAGATAAATTAAATAAAAAATATTCGGATATTACTAAATGGTACGATAGAGTAGGTAGTTGTAGAAGTTATTTTATAGTAGATATTAATGATGGCAGTATTAATCAAGCAACAGAAGACTTTATGTATATAGATAATGAAAGATATAAATTAGGTAATTATTTTAAGTCAGTAGATGAGGCTAAAAAGTTTTTAGAAGACTTTAAAGAATTTTCTTTAAAATGGAGGATAAAAAATAATAAGAAATAGGAGAGATATAATGGTAAAATCTGACATAAAAACATATAAAACACATACAGGAACTATTTTCGTAGATAGAGAGAATAAACTTGAATTTTTATCCGTAGGAGATTATGGTAAAGAAAATAATATAAAAGCTAATTTTCTAGGATTAAACAAAGAAATATATGGTGTAAATAATACTGATGTAGATTTAAAATATAAATGGGTTACAACCATATCCACACAAAAAGGTTGTCCTATGAGATGTGATTTTTGTGATTGTCATAAATATGGTTATTATGGAAATGTTTCCTTAGAAGAAATGTGTTATCAAGTAGAAACTGTTTTAAAACATTATTCAAATATAAAAGATACTGAAAGATTTAATTTACATTTTGCAAGAATGGGAGAACCTACATTCAATAAAGAAGTCTTAAGATTTACTACGTATTATTTGAGAGAATTACTAAGAGATAATAAGGTAAGAGCAGATACAGTACACCCAGTAGTAAGCACTATGTTACCTAGAAGTAATCCTAACCTGTTAGATTTCTTATTAGAATGGTGTTTTATCAAAAACTATTTATATAATGGAGAAGCAGGGTTACAATTTTCTATAAATTCTACTGATAATACTCAAAGAGATATAATGTTCAATAATATGAGTTTATCTTTAGAAGAGATATCTGAATTAAGTAAGCAATTACCTGCACCAGTAGGAAGAAAATATACACTCAATTTTGCAGTAACAAAAGATACAATATTGGATTCTAAGAGATTATCTGAATTGTTTGATAAAGATAAGTTTATAGTGAAGATAACCCCTATACACGAAACAAATAATGCAAAAGAAAATGGTTATGATATAGGGGATAGTTACACAAACTATAATGTATATAAAAAATTTGAAGAACCTTTATTAGAGGAAGGTTGGGAAGTTATAGTGTTTATACCAAGCTTAGAGGAAGACAGTGATAGAATAACTTGTGGAAATGCTTTAATAGTAAGTAAGTAAGCCATTACCTTTTTTAAAGGTACAGAATATAAAATAATAGGAGGAAAAAATTATGAATATATTAGAAGAATATAAAGTAATAGATGATGAAATGTTTAAATGTGTAGTGTATAGACTTAGTAAAAGTGATAATTATTTAGTTAGAATTACTGAGAGTAAATTGAATTTAGCAAATAGTTATTATTTCAAGGATAATAAACGTAATAGTGAAAAAGATTATGATTATAACAATAAGTTTTATCTAACATCATATAAAGAAGACTTAGGGAGAGTATTATATGATGGTATTGAAATAAACAGTATATTTATGTATTATTCGCCATATATGACTAATAGTGAAACTGAAAACAATGCTAATGAAGTAATAATACCTAAAGATTTAGATATATTGTTAAGAAATGATAAAGAGTTAGATTTATTTTTAAGTAGCATTAATTATATATTAGAAAAAATTAATGAAAGTAATAAACACCCTTTTGATAGGTTTATAGATACATTAAAAGGTAAATACCCTAAATTTGAAATAAAAGATTCATATACAAATAACAGTGTACGTTTAGATTTATATTTTAATAATGGAGTATGTGGTAATGTATTTGAAATTAATGATTATATGAATAAACAATATTCATCAATTTCTATATATTGTTATTATGAGGATATGAATGATTTATTAGTTGATATAATTGATGGTTTTAAAAAGTTTAAATTAACAGGAAACTGGATATAAAATAGTTAAATATTAGGAGGGTATTATGGATAATTTACAGAATATAATAAAGATATTAAGAAATAAAGGTTATATACCACAAAAAACTAAATGTAGGTTACATAAAGTAAATACTAATTTATTGAAAAAGGGGTATTTCCATAATCTACATATAGTTTTATATAATCAAAAACAACAAATAAAAGCAGAAATAAGAGTATTAATATATGATGTAAATTATCCTAATAAATCCTTTGTAATTAAATATTTCAAAAATAAACAAATGATTTCATATGATATAATGTAGGGGGTGTAATTATGAAAGTATCTATTTCAAAGATTAAAATAAAAATTACTGATATGTTAGTAGCTAATATTTCAGTTGAATTAGAAAAACCGATAGAAATTATAAAATATCAAGTATACTTATTAAATGAATATAATGAAGTGGAAGACATATTAGATAGTTTTCAAGATGTTGAAGATTTATTTAGTTTTTTAGCATATAATAATGCTATAATAGTAGAATTTATAGATGAAACTATTAAGAAAAACGTAAAATCATAAAAATTATACAAAAAAAACTATTGACAATAAAATTAATATGTGATATCATAATAATGTCGATAGGGGCAAGGCATACGACAAATAAATAAGTTGCTAAGATTAATAAGTGGAAGTATATAATATATCCATCATAGAAAACTTTATATATAGTGTCTTTATATAAAACTGTATGATGTAGAAGAGTATTATATTACTGATAGCCAGTATTTATTGGAAAGTTAAATAGACTACGAGGAGAGAGGACAAAAGACACATAAAATAATAAATACCAGTATAGTTTACTGGTATAATCTTAGACAATGAAAGGAAGGATAAAATGAGTTATAAATTGAATAAAAGAGGTAAAGTATTAGTATTTACATTACTATTTATTTTATCTTATATAATTACAGGAGCAGTTGTGGACTGTTTTTTGCAAGAACAGGAACAACTAAGGGTAAAAAGCGAACAATTACAAGAACAAATAAATAATATGAAAAATTAAAAAATTTTAATTTGACAAATAAGAAAAAATATATTATAATGGTTACAAGATAAAGGAAATCAACAACTAAAAAAAAA
>FLSC01000717.1_pt2 | contig 32105 bp, 25 predicted proteins | sample 1550561 | NCBI WGS metagenome assembly FLSC01 (sample SAMEA4031775, study PRJEB14383) | metagenome | biome: human; feature: oral; material: saliva | place: Philippines | collected 2014 | reverse complement strand
CGACCCCTTGACCCCCAGTCAAGTGCGCTACCAAGCTGCGCCACAACCCGATTCGTTATTCACGATATTGTTTTCAAGGTTTCCCCTGAACACTCGAATAACTATACCGGGCTTTCAACCCCCACGCAAGCCAGAATCCCCATTTTTAGAAAAAATCTTAAAAATCTTTTTCGCGCAGATTTTCCGTGCAGATTTTCCGTGCAGATTTTCCGTGCAGATTTTCTGCGCAGGATTCAGCGCGTGGGGGCCCGCCCAGAACCACAGCCTAGCAAGGGGCTAAGCCTAGCAAGGGATCAGCCCAGCACCACGGCATCGGGCAGACCCCCGCTACTAGCGGCGGCCGCCCTTGCCCTTCTTAGCCTTCGCGCTCTGACGCTCACCCAGGGAGCGGCGCTCACGCACACGCATCGAAATCTCAATCGGAGTACCCGTGAAATCAAAAGTCTCACGCAGACGACGCGTAATGAAGCGGCGGTACCCCGGATCCAAGAAGCCGGTCGTAAACAGCACGAACTTCGGCGGACGCGAAGACACCTGAGTACCGAAGAGAATACGCGGCTGCTTACCGCCACGCAGCGGGTGCGGATGCGCGGCCACAATCTCGCCCAGGAACGCGTTCAGGCGACCGGTCGGAATACGCGAATCCCACGACTCCAGCGAGCGCTCCAAGGCGGGCACCAGCTTGTCCTTGTGCCAGCCGGTCTTCGCCGAAATGTTCACGCGAGGAGCCCACTGCACGTGCGCCAGGTCGCGCTCAATCTCACGCTCGAGCATGTCGCGGCGATCCTCATCAAGGGTATCCCACTTATTGAATGCCAGAACCATCGCACGACCCGAATCAATCACAGTCTGCACGATACGCACATCCTGCTCAGAAATCGGCTCGGAAACGTCCAGCAGCACCACGGCAACCTCAGAACGCTCCAGAGCAGTCTGAGTACGCAGCGAAGAGTAGAACTCCGCGCCCTTAGCCATGTGCTGGCGACGGCGAATACCCGCCGTATCCACGAAACGCCAGGGGTAGCCGCCCAGCTCAATAATCTCGTCAATCGGGTCACGAGTCGTACCAGCCAGGTCGTTCACCACGGCACGCTCAGAACCAGCCAGCTTGTTCAGCAGCGAGGACTTACCCACGTTCGGGCGACCCACCAGAGCCACACGACGCGGGCCACCCAGCGCCTCCGGCTGAGCGAACTGCGAGTGCTCCGGCATGACCTCAAGGATCTCATCCAGAGCATCCGCCAGGCCACGGCCGTGCAGACCCGACACCGGGAACGGCTGACCCATACCCAGCGACCAGAGGTTATAAATCTCCGGCTCTAGGTGAGCATCGTCAATCTTGTTAGCAATCAGAATGATCGGCTTCTTCACGCGGCGCAGCATACGCACAATCTGCTCGTCCGAAGCGGTCACACCCACGCGGGCGTCCACCACCAGGACCACAACGTCGGCCTGCTCCACAGCAATCTCAGCCTGCTCAGCAACCTGAGCGTCAATACCGCGAGCGTCAGACTCCCAACCACCGGTATCAACCAGAGTGAAGCTCTTACCCAGCCACTCAGCCTTATAGGACACGCGGTCACGAGTCACACCCGGCTTATCCTCAACCACCGCTTCACGGCGGCCCAGAATACGGTTAATGATGGTGGACTTACCCACGTTCGGGCGGCCAACAATCGCCACTACCGGATCAGCGAGCTGCTCTTCCTCTTCCTCAAAGTCGAAGCCCCAGGCACCCAGCAGGGCGCGGTCCTCTTCATCCAGGTCGTAGTCCTCAAGCCCCTCAAGCAGAGCCTGAGCACGCTGGTCAGCGGTCTCATCATCAATCTCAGCGAGGCGCTCGGTAACGTCGTCCTCGCCACCGCCCAGGTACTTCTCTTCGTAATCGTCGCGGATAGCGTCCTCAGCCATGCGCATTCCTTTCTCTACCCGCCCCGCGCCCAACCCACAGGTCAGCACGCGAGCGCGGCTCAACGTCTTATCGGGAGCGGATGCACCACTCCCCCAGCGTTTCGGCGGGGCCTAACCCGCGCGCTTCGCCTTCAACTGGTCATTCACAGCGTTAATCACTGCTGAGACTGTCGCATTAAAATCAAGATCCGAGCTGTCCACCAGAGCCACGCCCTCGGCAGCTTCCATAAAGTTATTGACCTTCGAATCCTTCGCATCACGCTCAGCGATCTGCTTGCTCAAGTCACCCGAAGCGCCGGACTTCTCCGCATTCTCCAGGCCGCGGCGCGCCATGCGCACCTCTTCAGAAGCAGTCAGCAGGATGCGCGCATCAGCGTCGGGAGCGACCACGGTGGTGATGTCGCGGCCCTCAGCGACCATGCCGTTAATAGCGTGGTCAATCATCCAACGCTGCAGACCAATCAGGTGCTCACGAACCGCCGGAACCGAAGCCACAGCAGACACCGCCGAAGAAATGCGCTCGCTACGAATCTCCTCACGGATATCGGTCGAACCCATCAGAATCTCTTCTTCCTTAATGTTCGTACCGAACACCAGGGGCATCTCCTCGACAGCCTTCGCGATCGCCTCAGCGTCGTTCAGGTCAATGCCAAGTTCCAGCACACGGTAGGTTGCGGCACGGTACATTGCACCGGTGTCCAGGTACGCCAGACCAAAGTGGCGTGCAACTTCCTTAGACACAGACGACTTACCGGAACCGGAAGGACCGTCAATAGCAATCGTCAGTTTAGGGTTCTCGTGCATCAGCACTCCTTAAAATTCGTCTCAAACTTTATGCCGGAAAATACAGCTTTAACTCTACTTCACAACACGCCAACCGCGAGCCGACAAATCGCGGACTAGCGCCTCATGAATAGACGGATTGACCGAGATTTCAGCCATACCCACCGGGGCACCCGTCGAGTGCTCCAGACGCAAATCCTCAAGGTTCGCGCCCAACTCACCGATCTCGGCAAGCAAACGAGCCAGCGTGCCGGGGGTGTCGTCCACCAGCACCGTCATCTTTGCGAACGCGGCGGGTGCCGTGCCGTGCTTACCCGGAATGCGGCTAACGCCCGCGTTGCCTTCGCTCATCAGCTGCGCCAAATCCAGGCGAGCGCCGGATGCCGTCGGGTTCTCCAGCGTTGCGATGAGGCGGTTCAGGTCATCACGCACACCGTAGAGGGTCTTCACGATCGGGTCAGCGTTCGCCGCAAAAATCTGCACCCACAGCGTCGGGTCCGAAGCCGCAATACGCACCGTATCGCGCAAACCCTGACCCGCCAGGGACAGCGCATACAGCGGAGTGTCCTGCAGACGCGACGCCAGAAGCGAACTCATCGCCTGCGGCACATGAGAAATCAGGGCAACCGTCTGATCGTGCTCCTCAACGCTCAAAGAAGTCACAATCGCGCCCAGCTCCACCGCCACAGAACGCACCAGACGCACACACTCGGGGCGAACCGAATCGTGCTCGCAGATAATCCACGGACGCGCCTGGAACAGCTCACCGCGAGCAGCCACCGGACCCGACTTCTCACGCCCAGCCATCGGATGCGAACCCACGTAACGGGACGCATCCGCACCCGAGGCAAGCACATCAGCCAGCGGCTGCACCTTCACCGAGGCAACGTCCGTTACCACGGCGCCGGGGTAGCCCGCCTCCGGTCGAGGCGCATAGGTGTTCAACGCGCGAGCGCACACGGCACCGGCACTATCCGGAGGCGCAGCCACCACCACCAGCTGCGGGGCGAGTGCGGCGCGCTCCTCCTCCGACAGGGTGGAGAAGCTTACGCCGGCACCAATATCCTGCGCCACAGCCTCGGCGGTGGGTGAAATATCTTGGACGTACACGTCCTCGCATCCTGCCGCACGCAACCCCAAACCGATGGAGGCACCCAGCAGGCCCGAGCCGATAATGAGTACCGGCCCGGTCAGCGTTGAGTCCATGGGCAGCTCAGATGCGGAAAGCTCAGCGGGCGAGCTCATGACAACTCCTTAGCGTTATTACATGTCCACCGAAGCGAGCAGGTGACCGATCTCGACCTTGGAGAGGTTACGGACGGTGCCCTGCTTCTGCGAACCAATACGGATCGGGCCCATCTCGACGCGGACCAGGCGCTCAACCGGGTAGCCGACAGCGTCGAAGAGACGGCGCACGATGCGGTTCTTACCGGAGTGGATGGTCACCTCAACGAGCACGTGGCCGGGGGTGGAGTCCACCAGCTTGAACTCGTCCACGCGGGTCACGCCGTCTTCCAGGCGAATGCCCTTCTTCATGGCTGCGCCGACGCCGGGCTCCATCGGGCCGGGAACCTGCACCAGGTAGGTCTTGGGCACCTCGTAGGAGGGGTGGGTGAGGCGGTTCGCCAGTTCACCGTCGTTGGTCAGCAGCAGCAGACCCTCGGTTTCGACGTCCAGGCGGCCCACGTGGAACACGCGCTCGCTCATGGAGGAACGCAGGAAGTCAGAGATGCAGGGGCGACCTTCGGGGTCTTCCATGGTGGAGACCACGCCGGCGGGCTTGTTGAATGCCATGTAGACGAGCTTGTCGTTGGTCTGGACGGTCATGCCGTCCACCTGCACGGTCACCTTGGAGGGGTCCACGCGCACACCCAGCTCGGTCACGACTTCACCGTTGACGGTGACGCGGCCTTCGGTAATCATTTCTTCGCAGACGCGGCGGGATGCCACACCGGCCTGAGCCAGCAGCTTCTGCAGGCGCACACCGTCGTGGTCGTAGAACTCGTAGTGGTCTACCGGGGCGTTGCGGGGGCGGCGGGGGCGGTGCGGGCCAGCGTAGTTGCTGACGCGGTATTCGCCGCGCTCGTTTGCGAAGGCTTCGCCGGAGCGGTAGGGGCGGCCCGGCGCGCGGCGTTCGCGCTTGGGCAGTTCGGTGCCGCGGCCTCGGCCGGAACCTGAGCGGCCTGCGCCGAACTTCTTGTCACCGAACTTCTTCTCGCCGAAGCCCTTTGCGCCGCCCTTGCCTGCGCCACTCTTCGGTGCGCCGGGGCGACCGCCGCGTGCGGATGCACCCTTAGCGCCGGGCTTACCGCCCTGACCGGGACGAGCAGCGCCGGGACGGCCACCGCGGGAGTTCTGGGGGCGACCGGATGCAGAGCGGCCGCCGCGGGAGGAGTTTCCATATGCCATGGTGTTCTTCTCTTTTCTGTCGTTGTAGTTCTTGTTAGTCATTGTGCCCCGGCACCGAATGCGCAGTGTGTGTCAGCGTCGGGGGCGCTTATCCGGGTGGTTCTGCCGCTGGTTTTCAGCAGAACCGTTGAACGTTTCGTTATTGCCGTAACGGCTGTAGCCCGTTGGCTAGTCGTTACCTTCGGCGAGGACCGCCGCCTCCGTGTCATCGGGCAGGAAGGGCGCGAGCGCCGGCAGCTCCTCCAGGGAGTTCAACCCGAGCTTCGCCAGCAGCAGCTCCGTGGTTTCGTAGAGGGTCGCGCCGCTTCCGGCTTCACGACCAGCCTCACGAATCAGCTGCCGTTGGAGCAGCTGACGGATTGCCGCGTCCGCGTTCACGCCTCGAATGGAGGCCACCCTCGCCCTGGTCACCGGCTGCTGGTAGGCAATCACGGCGAGCGTCTCGTAGGCGGGCTTGCTGAGGGTCGCGCTCTTGGAGCGGGTCACGAAGCGTGCCACCCAGGGGGCGAAGTCGTCGCGGGCGTAGAGCTTCCAGCCTCCTGCGATGTTCCGCAGCTGGAATCCGCGCGGTTCAGGCGCCACACGGTTTTCGTCTTCTCCGTAGCCGCTTTCTTCGCCGTTGTACTCGCGGTACAGCTGGTCGAGCGCGTGCTCAACAGCTCGTTCGTTGACGATGAGAGCAGCGGAGAATTCTTTGACGCTCACGGGTGCTTCGGCAACGGCGAGGATCGCTTCGATGGCGCTTTTGACGCCGCCGGGGATTGCCTCGACCTTGGAGAATTCAGCTTCGGCATCGACCGCCACGCTGGGTGCGGTGGAGGGGCCTCCCGCCGGAATCTTTGCCGGTTTCGTTGCTGGTTCCTTCGACTCGCGGGGTGCAGTTTTCTGCGGTTCCTCGGAACTATCGGAGCTGCCGGATTCCTCTACCGCTTCGGTGGCTTCAGCAACCTCGGCTTCTTCGGTCACCTCATCCAGAGGCGCTGCAGCTACCTCGTGCTCAGCAGGCTCAGCGTCCGCCTCAGCAGGCTTTGAGCTCTCAGCCTCTACAGGCGCAGGGCCAGCCTGGTCCGAATCCTCGTCTGCGTTCGGATCCCAGTAGCCCATATTCACAATGGCAAGGTCGTCAGGGGTGAATTCACGGTCAAAGCGTGAGCCGTGACTACTCATAATCCTCCTCTACCGGTTCCTCGTTCACGTCGGGTGATTTGGATGATTCGGGCGATTCAGGCGCTCCACCGGTTTCGTGCGCGTCCTGAGTGTCTGTTTCTTCGCGAATCACGAACTGTGCAGCGCTCGCGCTCGCACGGACCCGAATGGCTCCGAGCGGTGCGTCCTGTTCCACGTGCAGGGCGCCTTCTTTGTAGAGCTCGAGCAGGGCGAGAAAACGAACCACCGCGATTTCTAGTTCGCCGGATCCTTGAACCAGTTCGGCGAAGCTCAGTTCCCGCGCCGCGGTATCGAGCAGGCTGTGCAGAATGTAGTGCTCTTCAGCCGCGATAGTGGTGAGTGGAACGTGCAGGTGCTCGTTGAGTTCTTCAACGATTTCTTCGGGTTCCGGTTCGGGCTCTTTGGGAGTTCGGCTCAGCGCTGCTGCGGCGATGCGGGCGAACTCTTCGGCACCTCCGGTAAAGACCAGCTCGGGTAACGCCTGGGCGAATCGTTCTTCGAGGGCTACCGCACGGGGGAACCGTTGCGCTTCTTGCGCCCAGCGTTCAGCAAAAATATCGGCGACTTCGCGGTAGGCGCGGTATTGCAACAGACGGGCAAAGAGCAGGTCGCGTGCCTCCAGCAGTGCGACGTCCTCTTCGAGGGGTTCACGATGCTGCGGGAGCAGACGTGCGGTCTTGAGTTCCAGCAGGGTTGCGGCGGTGACCAGAAATTCGCTGGCTTCGTCGAGTGCACGTTCGGTGCCTTCAGCGTAGAGGGCGTGCAGGTATGCGAGGAACTCGTCGGTGACCTCTGCGAGCGCCACCTCGGTAATGTCGAGTTTGCGGCGCGAAATCAGGGTCAGTAGAAGATCAAAGGGACCCTCAAAATTACTGAGGGTGAGGGTGAAACCGCGTTCCGGGTTCTGCAGGCCGCGGCCCTCAGTCCGGGCGTTCGCGGCGGTGTCTGCGTTCGGTGTCGGTACCCTCACGGCAGCGACGTTCGTGGTCATAAACGACCTATTCTCCTTAGGTTTATTCTCCCCGGCTGTGCTGGTCCGGCTGTGTTGGCGCCGTCTCAGATGCGGCTTCTACTTCGCCTATTTTTCGGCGTAAGCAGTGTGCGGGGTCTTTAGAGTCCACACAATTATACGCCCTCTGCCGGTGTGACTCAAGGGTGAGAGTCACCTCAGCAGAGGGCGTATAGGTGGGGGCTTTAGCGTGCGCCGCCCTTGTAGATCAGTTCGCGTGCCACCTGGCGGTATGCTTCCGCGCCGGGGTGGCTGGAGGCGTAGCTGAGAATCGGCTCAGCGGACACCGATGCGTCCGGGAACTTCACGGTGCGCTTGATGACGGTGTCGAAGACCTTGTCGCCGAATGCGTCCACGATGCGTGCCAGGACTTCCTTGGAGTGGATGGTGCGGGCATCGAACATGGTGGCAAGTACGCCGGAGATTTCGAGGTCGGGGTTCAGGCGGTCCTGAACCTTCTCGATGGAGTCGACCAGCAGTGCGACGGCGCGCAGTGCGAAGAACTCACAAATCAGCGGAATGATGACGCCTTCGGAGGCGGTCAGTGCGTTGACGGTCAGCAGGCCCAGGGAGGGCTGGCAGTCGATGAGGATGACGTCGTATTCGTCGCGGACCTTGCGCAGTGCCGAGGCGAGAACCTGCTCGCGAGCCACCTCGTTGACCAGCTGAACTTCAGCTGCGGAGAGGTCAATGTTGGCGGGCAGCAGGTCGATATTCTCCACGCCGGTGGGCAGAATAACGTCCTTGATGTCGACCTTGCGGTCCATCATGACGTTGTAGACGGTCAGGTCCAGTTCGTGCGGGTTCGCGCCGAAACCGGCGGAGAGAGCACCCTGCGGGTCGAAGTCGACCAGTAGTACCTTACGGCCGCATTCTGCCAGTGCCGCGCCCAGGTTAATGGTGGAGGTGGTCTTACCCACGCCGCCCTTCTGATTCACCATAGAGATAATGCGGGCGGGACCGTGGCTGCTCAGCGGAGCCGGGTCGGGGTATACGCGCAGGGGTCGGCCGGTGGGGCCGAGTTCTTGAGCCTGAGCTTCAGTCAATGGTTCACCTTCATCAATGAATTCGAAGTTTTAAAGTTTATGCGTTGTCTATAAGGTTACCTCAAGAGCGGCTGTTCCGCGGTTTGACGGGGTTTTATCCCCGTTCGTGGGCACGCGGATGCGCCATGCGGTACACCTCCATGAGCCCCTCGGGCGTGACCTTGGTGTACACCTGTGTGGTGGCGATGGAGGCGTGCCCGAGCAGCTCTTGCACCACGCGAATATCGGCGCCGCCCTGCAGTAGGTGCGTTGCGAAGCTGTGGCGCATAGAGTGCGGTGAGAAGTCGGAGCTGAGCCCGGCGGCTTCGGCAGCTTCTTTGAGGATGAGCCAGGCGCCTTGGCGTCCGAGTCTGCCGCCTCGCCCATTGACGAAGAGCGCGGCGGTACCTTTACCGTGCGCTACGAGGGAGGGGCGGGCACGCACCAGGTAGTCTTGGATTGCTTTTTGAGCGTAGCTTCCGATGGGTACGAGCCGTTCTTTGTTTCCTTTGCCGAAGAGTCGAACGTAGCCGGGCAGGGTGATCTGGTTGCCGTCTTCGTCGGTGAGGGTTCCCTCGAAGTGCACGTCGTCTATGTCGGCGTTGAGCATTTCGCTCACGCGCGCACCGGTGGCGTAGAGGAGTTCGAGTATGGCTCGGTTGCGTAGCCCGGTGGCGGTTTCACGGTCGGGTACGGCCAGGAGCCGCTGGATGTCCTCTACGCTGACCGCTTTGGGTAGGCGCTTAACGTTCTTGGGCGGGGTGACCGGTGCCGCCGGGTCGGTGGGCACGATGAGCGCGGAGACCCAGAAGGCGTGTGCTCCGCGGACTGCCGCCATGGTGCGGGCGATGGAGTTCGGGCCCAAAGGCAGAGGAAGGCTCGGCGCACCTTCAGCGGTTGGCGTTTCTTTGTCCGGCTCCCCAGCTTTCGACTGCCCGGCACGCCCTTTTCCAGCGCGCACGTTTCCTGCGCGCCCGGTTCCAGCACCTCGCCCCGCTTCGGAGGCAATCATCAGCGCCAGCGATTCTGCGGCTTCTTCCTGCACTTCTTGAGAGTCCTGCGCATTCTGGTTGTTCTTCTCCCCCGCCTCAAATCCGGCGACGAATCCAGCTAGGGGCACAGTGGGGGCAGCGAGTTCCCGCATGAAGGAACGCACCTGCGCGGTGGTGATGCGTTCGGGGTCGATGACTCCGAGGGTAGCCATGTAGGCACTGTATCGTCGCAGGTCACGCGCGTAGGAGGCGATGGTGTGCTCGCTACTTCCTCGCTCCACGCGCAGGTGGATGAGGTACTGGTCAATGGCTTTCTGTAGCGGGGTCTGCGCCTCCTGATGGGAAGAGCCCGGAGTAGAAGAACCGGCAGAAGAGGGCACGCCGAGCAGACCCGCGCCGCGGGGTGTCTTGCTCGCCGTGCTTTTTGCCTGCTTCACGCTGTCTCCTCTGTCGGTTCTCTTGATATTCGGGTTTGCCGTAGGCGGGGCTACTCCCCCGACCCCGTGTTCCGTTCTCAGTGGTTGCGGAAGTTCTCCGGCTTTTCGCGGCGCTGGCCCATGTAGGGGTGGAACTCCCAGCCGCCCTCGGCAGGGCGCAAGCCTTCAAAGTTGTTCTGCGCCGCCGTGTAGGTGGCGAGTACCGCCTGGATAGCGAGCGCGTTGTGAACCTTTCCGCCCAGTACCAGCTGCACTGCATCGGCGAGGGGCACCCAGCGGTAGGTCATTTCTGCTTCTTCCTCGGTGCGTTCGCTACGCTCTTCGGCAGGCAGTTCCGAGAGGTTGCGTGCCAGGTAGACGCGGCCTGCTTCGCTGGTTGCGCCGGGGCTGCTGAAGCAGTCGGTCAGAGCGTTCCAGGTCTCTGCCTGCAGGTCTGCTTCTTCGGCGAGTTCGCGCTGCGCGGCGACCAGGGGGTCTTCACCGTCGATGTCGAGCAGTCCGGCGGGTACTTCCCAGAGGTTCATGCGCACCGGGTGGCGGTACTGGTTGAGCATCAGCAGCTCGTTGTTGTCGTTGAGGACCGCTACGGCGACGGCGCCGGGCATTTCCACGACGTCTCGGGTCAGCACGGTGTTTTCGTTGAGTTCGTACTCTTCAACGGTCGTTTCGATAACGTAGCCGCTGTACTTCACGGTACGGGTGCGGATGGTGCGTTCGGAGGGTGCATCAATAATCTGCTGGTTGTTGCTCATTCTTTCATTGTAGGCGGCTTCTTAGCCCCGCTACGTTCAGCGCGTCAGGTACGGGCACGGTTTAAAGCACGTTCGGGTTTAAACGAAAGCATCCCGCTCTCCCCTGCGCGGGATGAGCGGGATGCTGAACGTTTGTGCCTAGAGGTTAGGCGCCGCGGCGCTCCAGAGCAGCCTTAATCAGGCCGGAGAAGAGCGGGTGCGGGCGGGTCGGACGCGAGCGGTACTCGGGGTGTGCCTGAGTTGCCACGTAGTAGGGGTGTACCTCTGCGGGCAGCTCCACGTACTCGACCAGCGAGGAGTCCGGGGAGGTACCGGAGATGAGCAGGCCTGCTTCTTCAAGCTGCTCGCGGTACTCGTTGTTCACCTCGTAGCGGTGGCGGTGACGCTCTGCAACCTCGGTTGCACCGTATGCCTTAGCAACCTGAGAGCCGGGAACGAGGTTTGCCTTGTACAGGCCCAGGCGCATGGTGCCGCCCAGGTCGCCTGCACCTTCGACGAACTGCTTCTGCTCTTCGATGGTTGCGATGACCGGCACGGAGGTTTCCGGGTCGAACTCGGTGGAGGATGCTTCGCGCAGGCCCAGTACGTTGCGTGCGTACTCGATGACCATGGACTGCAGGCCGAGGCAGATGCCCAGGGTCGGGATCTTGTGTTCGCGTGCGTACTTGAGGGCACCGATCTTGCCGTCCAGGCCGCGGATGCCGAAGCCGCCGGGCACGAGGATTGCGTCCATGTCGCGCAGCTGGTGGTCTGCATCTTCGTCGGTTGCGCACAGGTCGGCTGCAACCCACTTGATGTTGACCTTCACGTTGTTTGCGAAGCCGCCGGCACGCAGAGCCTCGGAGACGGACAGGTATGCGTCGGGCAGGTCGATGTACTTACCGACCAGGCCAACGTTGACCTCTGCTGCGGGGCGGTGCACTGCGTCGAGCAGGCGGTCCCACTGGGTGAAGTCCGGTGCGGGAGCTTCAATGCCGAAGTAGTCGAGGATGTAGTCGTCGAGCTTCTGGCTGTGCAGGGTCTTGGGGATGTCGTAGATGCTGGGTGCATCGGCGCAGGAGATGACTGCGTCGCTGTCCACATCGCATGCGTTACCGATCTTGGTACGGTGCGATACGGGGACCTCACGCTCACAGCGCAGAATCAGACCGTCAGGCTGGATGCCCAGGCCGCGCAGTGCTGCGACGGAGTGCTGGGTCGGCTTGGTCTTGAGCTCGCCGGAGGGGCCGATGAAGGGCACCAGGGAGACGTGCAGGAAGAAGACGTTCTTGCGGCCAACATCGCGGCGTACCTGGCGTGCTGCTTCCATGAAGGGCAGGGACTCGATATCGCCGACGGTACCACCGATTTCGGTGATGATGATGTCGGGTGCGTTGTCAATTTCCGCTGCGTGACGCATGCGGGCCTTGATTTCGTCGGTAATGTGAGGGATAACCTGGACGGTGTCGCCGAGGTATTCACCGCGGCGTTCCTTTGCGATGACGGAGGAGTAGACCTGGCCGGTGGTCACGTTAGCGGACTGGTCGAGGTTTTCGTCCAGGAAGCGCTCGTAGTGTCCGATGTCGAGGTCGGTTTCAGCACCGTCGTCGGTGACAAAGACTTCACCGTGCTGGAAGGGGTTCATCGTACCGGGGTCGACGTTCAGGTAGGGGTCGAACTTCTGCATGGTCACAGAGAGGCCACGTGCGCGAAGAAGCTGACCGAGGGAAGAGGCCGACAGGCCCTTACCGAGAGAAGATGCAACGCCGCCGGTTACGAAAATCTGGCGGGTTACCTTGTCGTTAGAGGACGCGTTCAGAGCGTTATTTTTTTCATTCACCACGGAATTCAAGCCTACCATTTTCTTGTCTGCTATCCAAGCAGAGGGTTTTGCCGCGAGAGGATTCTCGCAGGCAACTCACCCTCCCCTATTTGTCCTTATCACCACTGTAAACGGAGTCGGGGATTTATTATTCCCGCCGCGCCGTGTAGAAGCAGGCGTAGGAGCATTCTCAGAGTATCTCACATCCTCTGGGCTCCATGCGCCGCTGTTGGTCACCGGCACGGGCTGTACTGACAACTGTCCGAGGCATGCTCGCACGCTTCAGCCCCTTTGATGGTCTTTAGGCGAAAGATGCCACCTTCGGCACTTTTGCCAGTACTTTCCCATGCTTTTCCCGGCAGGTTTGCTGTCAGTTTCAGCGCCCCTGCGGCACTTCTCGACCGGCAGCCAGCAGCTCGCGGGCGTGCTCTCGTGCCGATTCTGATTGGTCGTGTCCGGAGAGCATTCGCGCCAGTTCCACCACGCGTTCCTCTTCAGAAAGCACCTTGACCTTCGAGAGGGACGCGTCATCATTTTTCAGTACGAGGATGTGCTGGTCCGCGAAGGCGGCAACCTGCGGCAGGTGGGTAACCACCAGAACCTGCACGTGTCGGGCGAGCATGGCGAGGCGGCGACCGATTTCGATAGCGGCCTTACCGCCCACGCCGGAGTCCACCTCATCGAAGATGAAGGTGGGTACGGGGTCCACTTCGGCGAGCACTACCTCCAGGGCGAGCATCACGCGGGAGAGCTCACCACCGGAGGCGCCCTTACCGAGCGGGCGCGGCACGGCGGTTCGGTGCGGCGCCAGCATGAAGGTCACGGTATCTCGGCCGTGCACCGAGAACTTTTCAGCTTCGGCAACCTCCACGACCAGGGAGGCGTTCGGCATGGCAAGAGCAGTGAGCTCCTCGCTGACGGCATCCGCAAGTTTCTGCGCGGCGGCACGGCGCAGGGCGGTCAGCTCTTCTGCCTGGGCGCCGAGCACCTTGCGTAGCTGTACCAGCTCGGTTTCCAGGGTTTCCTGTCGCTGTGGGTCGTCCACCAGGGTCTCAAGGCGTGCGCGGGATTCTTCGGCCCATTCGAGGACCTCAGCAATATCGGCACCGTACTTGCGGGTGAGGGTTGCCAGCTGGGCGCGGCGAGTCTGCACCTGCGCCAGACGTTCGGGACCTTCAACATCCAGGGAGGCCATGTAGGAGGACAGATCCGAAGAGATGTCGGTGGCAAGAATCAGCAGCTCGTTGACGCGCGCCGCGAGGGAGGCAAGCTCTTCGTCAGCGTCTGCCTGCGCCTGTAGCGCGGAGCGGCTTGCATCGAGCAGGCTCATGACGCTCTGCTCGTCGCCGGTGGAGTACTCGCTACCGCTGAGCGCTGCGGATGCGGTTGCCGAGGCAATGCGTAGCGCTTCCACGTTCATGAGCTTCACCATTTCGGCTTTGAGCTCTTCTTCTTCCCCGGCCTGCGGATTGACGGCGCTGATTTCTTCGAGGGCACCCTGCAGGGTCTGCGCTTCGAGGGCTCGTGCACGAGAGTTTTCGCGTACTTCCTTCAGCTCTGCGGCGGCGGCGCGGTATCGCTCGTAGTTTTCGCGGTACTTCTCAAGCAGGTTGGCGAGCTCTTCACCCGCGTACAGGTCGAGGGACTGGCGCTGCTCTGCCGCTGATTTGAGGCGCAACTGATCGGACTGGCCGTGGACTGCAACAAGAGTCTGACCAATCTGAGACAGGGTTCCGATAGGTGCGGAGCAACCGCCAACGTGGGCGCGGGAGCGTCCCGAGGCGTTGACGGTGCGTGCCAGAAGTAGCTCGGAGGTCTGTTCGTCGATGTCTTCGGCGGTGCCGCCGGCTTCTTCGGCAAGCTCGAGGGCGCGGTGCCCGTGGGGCAGGCGAATTACTGCTTCGGCGAGGGCACTCTTGGCGCCGTTGCGCACGCTGGATGCGTCGGATCGGGCACCCAGGAGCATGCCGAGGGCGGTGACGACCATGGTTTTACCTGCGCCGGTTTCGCCGGTCAGCACGGAGAATCCGGGTTCGAGGGGGAGCCTCGCATCGGTGATGATGCCGAGGTCTCGAATATGGATTTCCTCAATCACGAACGTTCATTCCTTTTCTTTAGTGCTTCTCGGCATCCTGCGGGCCGCGCCAGCCACGGATCGGAAGCTCAAATTTACGCACCAGTCGCTCCGAGAAGGGAGCCGGGTGGATACGGGCGAGCAGCACCGACTTTTCGGAGCGTCGCACCTCAATACGGGAGCCGGGGTCCAGCTCTACGGTTCGGCGGCCATCGCACCAGAGCACGCCGGAGGCGCCGTTTCCGGGCATCATTTCTACCGCCAGGGTGGAGGTCGGCGCTGCTACCAGCGGGCGCGCGAAGAGCGCGTGAGCCGAGAGCGGCACCATGAGGATGGCTTCAACTTCGGGCCAGACGACCGGGCCGCCACCGGAGAAAGCGTAGGCGGTCGAGCCGGTGGGAGTTCCCATGACCACGCCGTCGCAACCGAAGCTGCTGAGCGGGCGGCAGTCCACCTCGATAATGACTTCAATCATTTTTTCGCGGTTGCCCTTTTCGACGCTGGCTTCATTCAGCGCCCAGTCGCTATGCACTCGCTTGCCGTCGTTCCAGACTTCCACGTCGATTGCCATGCGTTCTTCAACGGTGTATTCGTTGTTGACGATGCAGCGAACGGTTTCGGTCAGGTCGCTCTCTTCGGATTCGGCGAGGAAGCCGACGTGTCCCAGGTTCACACCGATGAGCGGAACGCTGGTTCGGCGCACCATTTCTGCGGCACGAAGAATTGAACCGTCACCACCGAGCACCACGCCGAGCTCAATATCGATGAGCGCCACAGATTCGTGGACGACCTGCACGGGGACGGGCTCGTCCCAGTTTTCGCTCAGGGTCTCCAGATCGGAGCGAGTCATGACGGGTGCGAGTCCCGCTTCGTAGAGCTGGGTGCATGCCTGCCGGGCGGCATCTCGTGCTTCTTTGCGCCCCACGTGGGCAAAGACGAGAATCTTACGGTGACGTTGTTCCACCGAGTCTTCGGAACCATAACAATCAGGCTCATGGAGTTCGGAACCATGACGCGCACCCGCAGCAGCTACCTGTGCGGCGGCTTCCTGAGGTGCGTGGCTTTCGTGTTCTGCCATAACGACTCTCTCCCATCGGGTGTTGAGATGGTGTATCTACACCTATCATACCGAATATGTTCTCGAAAATTTCCTAAAGCACCATATTTTTAGAAAATTATTTCGAATAGCGTACAGCTGGGTCTCTCTAAAATACCCATGACTATAGCGCCAGTGAATAGCACGACAGCCTGAGAATACCCCGTCCTCAACGCGTCCTGCGTTACCGAGCGGGTTTCTCAGACTGCCTGAGCACTATTTATTTTCGACACCATATCTATTTTCGGCACCGTGTTTATTTTTGACACCAGAGGAAGTACTCTACGTTGCCGTCCTGTCCGGGCAGCGGGCTGGGTTCCATACCCATCACGCGCAATCCGTGGCTCACCGCAGACGCCTGAACTTTTTCCACTGCTTCACGGCGGGCGGATTCTTCGTGCACCACTCCCCCGCGGCCGATGCGGTGCTTGCCGACCTCGAACTGCGGCTTGACCATGAGCACCAGGTCGCCGCCGGTTTCGGTTGCGTTCGCTAGCGCCTCCATGACCAGGGTCAGCGAGATGAACGAGAGGTCAGAAACCGTCAGTTCGACCTGCCCGCCAATGTCTTCGGGCTTCATGTAGCGAACGTTGAGCCCTTCGTACACGCCGACTCGCGGTTCTTCGCGTAGCGTGTCCACGAGCTGCCCGTGTCCTACGTCAACGGCGGCTACGTGGGCTGCTCCTCGACGAAGCAGCACGTCGGTAAAGCCTCCGGTGGATGCTCCTGCGTCCAGGCAGCGCTTGCCTTCCACCTCGATAGCGGGGAACGCGTCGAGGGCACCGGCGAGCTTGTGGCCTGCGCGGCTGACGTATTCGGTCAGCTCGCTCTGGCGCACGTAGAGGGTATCCTCCGGGCCCACGAGCATGGACGCTTTGCGCGCAACTTTGCCGTTGACTTGCACGTCTCCTGCCGCAATGAGTTTTGCGGCGAGGGTTCGGGAGCTCACGAATCCGGCTTCGACCAGGTATTTATCGAGGCGCACAGTGTCCTTGTCTTCTTTCTGTCCTCTGGTGACGGGTTATCTAGTGCCGGTGAACCCCCAGAGCATTGCTGTTCTGAGGGTTCACCGGCACGAGCTAGGAGAGGTTTTCGAGGTCCTTCTCCAGCTGCTCGCTCATCGTTTCGAGGCGCTTGACGCGCTCTACAGGGTCCATGGCGAGGGTCGCCGCCAGCTGGCGCTCGAATTCTGCGTCAAGCTCAGCGTTTTCCTCTGCCGTGCTGTTAGTGTCCGGTTCTTTAGGCACCGGGAATCCCCTGGATGTTGGGGTGTGCGCCCTGTTCGGGGTTTGCTGCCCACCATGCCGCGCAGGCTACGCGCCATGCTTCGGCTTCGCTCTCGCTGCCCGCGAATGCTTCGGCATCTTCAATCTCGGGGCCGGTCAGGCTCAGGTTTTCACCGCGAACGCGTGCCTGCCAGGTGGGGCCGGTTGCGGTGACTTCGTAGCCTTCGTAGAGCACCTCAATTTCGGGGTAGGGTGCGAAGAAGTCCTCGAGGGTGCGAAGAATATAGGTCGGACGCTGGTTCGGTACGGCCTCGATGACGTCCTGGTAGGTCTGTACGCCGGTGAGGACGAGGGCGCCGTCCATCTTTGCGTTGTTGGCGCCGAGAATGTCGGTGTCCAGGCGGTCGCCCACGATGACGGGGCGGCTGGAGTTCACTGCCTGCGCTGCGGTGTGGAAGATGGGCGCTTCGGGCTTGCCCGCGACGAGCGGGGTGCGGCGGGTTGCGCTTGCCACGGCTGCTACGAGGGTGCCGTTACCGGGTGCCTGGCCTCGTTCCTTGGGGATGCTCTGGTCGGTGTTGGTTGCAATCCAGAGTACATCGGGGTTTGCGAGGGTGTAGGCGGCTTCCGCGAGGTCTTCCCAGCCAATCTTGGGGTCGAATCCCTGAATGACGGCTACGGGGCCTTCTTCTTCCTTGCGGACGGTTTCGAGGCCTACTGCACGAACGCAGTCGGCAAGTGCTTCGGTACCGGTGATGAGTACTTTGGAGCCTGCGGGTACATGCTGTGCGAGCAGTGCGGCGCCTGCCTGTGCGGAGCTGACGACTCGTTCTGCTCGGGTGTGCACGCCCAGTTCACGCAGGTGCTCTGCTACGGATTCTACGGAGCGCGATGCGTTGTTGGTGACGAAGATGACCGGTACGTTGAGTTCTTCTTCGGCGCGGTTGAGCGCTTCGGGCGCACCTTCGATAGCGAAGGGGCCCGCGTAGACTACGCCGTCCAGATCGGAGAGGAGGGCATCGTAGCGGGATAGGAGTGCGTTCGTGGTCATAGAGTGTTCCTCTCGGGGTCTCTGGCGGTTGTCGCTATTAATCGTACCTGTTAGACACTCTAGCGTTGGCGCCTTCGGGCGATTATATGGAAAACCGCTGGACGCTCTCCCCTGCTTGGGTGTGGCGTCCAGCGGTTTCACGCTGACACGTAGGTCAAGTATTCAGAATTCTTAGATTCGCTGCAATCTTATTCTGCGGAGGTTTCCTCTGCTTCTTCAGGCTTGGGTGCTTCGGTCTTAGGCGCTTCGGTCTTCTCGTCCTCAGCTGACTCTTCCTGAGCTTCGCTTGCTTCCTCTTCTGCGGAAGCTTCAGCAGTCTCTTCCGCTTCGTCTGCAGTCTCAGTGAGTTCTACGGACTTCTCTTCCTGTTCGAAGAGGCCTGCTTCACCGAAGATGTCGAAGATTTCGGGTTCTGCGAAGTTGCCCTGGCCCAGTGCTGCTTCTGCCATGAATGCGAGGCGTGCCCAGCGTTCTGCTTCCTGGTTGCGTCCAGCGTTAGCCAGCGCGTCGGAGTATGCGCTGAACAGGCGGGGGCTGTACTCGAAGGCGCGCTTGGGGTTCAGCTGAGGAATCTGCAGTGCTACGACAGCCTCAGACTTCTTGCCCTGATCGCTGAGGATACCGGATTCAACGATGGCGAGCTCTACGCGCACGTTGGCGGGCAGTTCTTCCTTCTTGAATTCTGCAATCATTTCCATTGCCTTGGGCAGGCGGCCGAGTGCACGTTCGCAGTCCACCAGCAGTGCCAGGTGGTCTACGGAGCCGCTAATACGGCGGTGGGTGCGCAGTTCGCGCAGTGCCAGTTCGAAGTCTTCTGCTACGTATGCGGCGACGCCAACGGCTTCGCGTACTGCGGCAATACGGCCCGCGCTGCGGGATGCGGCAACGGCGTGTTCCAGCGCGAATTCGGGGTCGATGTCGAGGTAGCGACCTGCCATGGCGAGGTGCTTTGCGACGGTTTCTGCGTTGCGCGGTTCTAGGGCGCGCAGCTGACGGAAGGTTGCACCGTCCAGCTCACGGCCGGTGATGTCGTCGTCAATTTCCGGTGCCTTGGGCTTTGCAGGACGGTAGCCTGCACGGCCACCGATGCTGCGTACTTCTTCGCGAGGTGCTTCAGCCTCGGGACCGTTGGAGCGAGGTGCCTTGGAACGGGAGTCGGAGCGACGACCGTCGAACTTCTTGCCTCCGCGGTCGTTACGCTTGAAACCGCCCTTGCCGCCAAAGTTCTTGCCGCCCTTCTTGGAGCGGAAGTCCTTTCCTCCGCTGTTCTTGCGGTGCTGGCGGGGGCCGGAGCCGTTAGACTCGTGACGGGGGGTCTCAGACATGAATCTCCTTGGGAGGTATCCGCCAGTGTGGGCGGGTAGGGTATGCAGTCGATTCGGGCGAACCGCTGCCTGAGGCATCAACTCTATGAGGGGTGCTTTAGATACACCCGCTAATGCCTAAACATAAGCCATACCATTCTAGTATAGAGAGCACCTTCCGTGCACCCGTACTGATGGGATGTTAAAGACAAATGGGGAGGCCGTTAGACCTCCCCAAACAAAAATAGCCCCGGCGAAGCCGGGGCTATTGAATAATAAAGCGGCGATGACCTACTCTCCCACACCCACAAAAGTGCAGTACCATCGGCGCGAAGAGTCTTAGCTTCTGGGTTCGGAATGGAACCAGGCGTTTCCCTCTTGCTATAATCACCGGAAAGTGGAGGCGAGGGGACTCGAACCCCTAACCCTCTGCTTGCAAAGCAGATGCGCTACCAATTGCGCCACGCCCCCGTCTCAGCGGAAACCACTGTTTAGTTATTTTCCCAAGCCTTTACGACTTCATTGCTCTGGTACTTTTTCAAGACCATCACAGTGACACACGAAAGAACAGCAAGAATCAATAATTTCTTCATTATTGCCTTTCATAGTGTGGAGTGGGCGTACCAAGAATCGAACTTGGGACCTCTTCGTTATCAGCGAAGCGCTCTAACCGTCTGAGCTATACGCCCTCCTTCTGCGGAATTTCTTCCGTAGAACGAGATATAACTATACAGGTGTTTGAAGGTAACACCAAATCGAAAAAGCATGTTCTGCATCACACTTTATTACTACTTTCCTCCCCAGGCACACAGAGCCGGGCATACAGAACGAGCGGCACCGCCTCCATCGGAGACAGTGCCGCCCGCACACAAAGCTCAAAAAGCTACAAACTAGGACTCATCGCTCAGAGTCAAGGTCACGCCACCAACCAGCTTCGCAGCCAGGTTGTACAGAATCGCGCCAATCATACCCAGCAGAGTAAAGACCACAGTGTTGACCACAGCAAAAATAGTAGTCACCAAAGCAACCTGACCCAGCGAAATCATCTGCGAAATATCCACAGTGGTCGAACCGGTACCCAAAGAGCTAATCAGCTGGTTCACACCGGCAAACGCGCCAGAAGCCTGCAGGAACAGCCACAGAATCACCGAAGCCACCACAGTCACAATACCCAGAGCAATCGACAGCAGGAAGATCAGCTTAGCAACCGACCACGTATCAACCCTCTGAACCACCAGACGCGCGCGACGAATCTTCGAACGCGGCGCCGGACGCACCAACTGACGGCGCGAACCGGTCGGACGCTTAGCGTTTACAGGGCGCTTGCCGGCAGGACGCTTAGCGGTACCGCCAGGACGAGCCTGGCCCGAACGCGACTGAGCCGGGCGACGTGCGCCAGCCTTAGCCGCACCCGAAGACTTGGATGCGCCAGCCGACGCCGAACGCTGTGCCGACGCAGGAGAGGAGCTCGCGGGAGTGCTGCTCATTAGTTACCTCCAGTAGCGGTGAGATCGGCAGCTGCCGCTTCACCCTCGTTGTCCGTACCGGGCGCCTCAGAAGACTCCGAAGCCTCGGTGTTCTCAGTGGTTTCATCGTCGCTATCATCCAGCTGACGATCCTGGTTGCGCGCAACACCAATAATAGAATCGCCCTTACCGGGCTTTGCAAAGATAACACCCATAGTATCGCGTCCCTTCGCAGGAACCTCATTCACATTCGAGCGAACGACCTTGCCGCTGGCCATAACCACCAGCACCTCGTCCTCTTCATCCACAATGAGGCCACCCACCAGGGCGCCACGATCCTCAACTAGCTTAGCAACCTTAATGCCAAAACCATTACGGCCCTGCACGCGGTACTCATCCACGCTCGTACGCTTCGCGTAACCACCCTCAGTGACCACGAAGACGAAAGAGCCCTCAGTAACCACATTCGCAGAGATCAGCTCGTCGCCCTCACGGAACTTCATACCGGTCACACCGGATGTGGAGCGACCCATCGGGCGCAGCGACGCATCATCAGCGTGGAAACGCAACGACATACCGTTACGCGACACCAGCAGAATATCGTCCTGAGCCGACACGGTGAACGCCGAAACAACCTCATCGCCCTCGCGCAGGTTAATCGCAATCAGGCCGGCAGTACGGTTCGTATCGTAATCGCTCAGGCGGCTCTTCTTCACCATGCCACCGCGAGTAGCAAGCACCAGGTACTCAGCATCGTCGTAGCTCTTCAGCTCCATCACCTGAGCAATGTGCTCGCCGCCCTGGAACTCCAGCAGGTTCGCGATGTGCTGACCCTTCGCGTCACGACCGGCTTCCTGCAGCTCATAACCCTTCGCACGGTACACGCGACCCAGGTTCGTGAAGAACAGAATCCAGCTGTGCGTAGTAGTCACAAAGAAGTGCTCCACCACATCATCACCGCGCAGGGAGGCACCCTTAATGCCCTTACCGCCACGGTGCTGGCTACGGTACTGATCACTGCGGGTGCGCTTAATGTAGCCGCCGCGAGTAATCGTGACCACAACCTCTTCCTCGGGGATGAGGTCTTCCATGGACATGTCGCCGTTGTAGCCGTACATAATCTGGGTGCGACGCTCATCGCCGTAGCGGTTCACAATCTCGCCCAGCTCCTCAGAGATAATCTCGCGCTGGCGAGTCTCCGAAGCAATAATCGCGTTGTACTCGGCGATCATGCGCATCAGCTCATCGTGGCGATCCTGAATCTTCTGACGTTCCAGAGCGGCCAGACGACGCAGCTGCATATTCAGAATTGCCTGCGCCTGAGCCTCATCAATCTGTAGGAACTCCATCAGGCCGCTACGCGCCTCATCAGCGGTGGGGGAGCGGCGAATCAGGGCAATAACCTCATCCAGAGCATCCAGGGCCTTCAGCAGGCCGCGCAGGATGTGCGCCTCTTCCTCCGCCTGACGCAGACGGTAACGGGTACGACGAACGATAACGTCCATCTGGTGATCCACCCAGTGGCGCACAAACGCATCCAGGGACAGAGTACGCGGCACACCATCAACAATGGCGAGCATATTCGCGGAGAAATTCTCCTGCAGCTGGGTGTGCTTGTACAGGTTGTTCAACACAACCTTCGGGGACGCATCACGCTTGAGCACAATCACCAGACGCTGACCGGTACGACCCGAAGTCTCATCGCGAAGATCCGCGATGCCGGTGACCTTACCGTCCTTGATGAGCTCAGCAATCTTAATCGCCAGGTTATCCGGGTTCGCCTGGTACGGCAGCTCGGTGACCACCAGGCAGGTACGACCGTGGATTTCCTCCACGTTAACCACCGCGCGCATCGTGATGGAGCCGCGGCCGGTGCGGTACGCATCCTCAATGCCCTTGGTGCCCAGAATCTGCGCACCGGTGGGGAAGTCGGGGCCCTTAATGCGCGCCATCAGCGCGTTCAGCAGCTCCTCATTGGTGGCGTGCGGGTTCTTCAGGAACCACTCCACACCCTCGGCAACCTCACGCAGGTTATGCGGCGGAATATTGGTCGCCATACCCACAGCAATACCCGAAGAACCATTGACCAGCAGGTTCGGGAAGCGCGCGGGCAGCACGGTCGGCTCCAGAGACTTGCCGTCGTAGTTAGGCTGGAAATCAACGGTGTCTTCATTGATGTCACGCACCATCTCAAGGGCAATGGGAGCCATCTTGGTCTCGGTGTATCGAGGTGCCGCAGCACCGTCGTTACCGGGAGAACCGAAGTTACCTTGGCCCAGCGCCAGCGGGTAACGCATAATCCAGCTCTGAATCAGGCGCACCAGAGTGTCGTAGATAGCGCTATCGCCGTGGGGGTGGAACTGACCCATCACGTCGCCAACCACGCGGGCGCACTTATTGAAGGATCGGTCCGGGCGGTAGCCGCCGTCGTACATCGCGTAGATCACGCGGCGGTGCACGGGCTTGAGGCCATCACGTACATCCGGCAGGGCGCGGCCAATAATAACCGCCATTGCGTAATCCAGGTAGGAACGCTGCATTTCGGTCTGCAGGTCCACCTGTTCAATGCGGCCGTGCTGGTCTACATTTTCAGCACCACCGTTACTGACTACGTCAACCTCAGTGGATTTATTCTGCTGTTCTTCGCTCATTACTTTCTCATTCCTCAATGACTCGCTCGGCTATATAGCTCATTTGGCATATTCCATACGGGGTATATGCCGTTTCGGGCTAGATATCGAGGAATCGAATGTCCTTTGCGTTCTGCTGGATAAACTCACGGCGAGCCTCAACGTCCTCACCCATCAGAACAGAGAAGATCTGATCAGCCGCTGCCGCATCTTCCATCTTCACCTGCAGCAGGGTGCGGCGAGCCGGGTCCATGGTGGTATCCCACAGCTCGGTGTAGTCCATCTCACCCAGACCCTTGTAACGCTGAATGCCGTTGTCCTTGGGCAGGCGCAGATTCTTCGCCGCGCCACGAGCCAGAGCCTCATCACGCTCAGCATCCGAGTACACGTAATCGTGCGGAGCATTCGACCACTTGATGCGGTACAGCGGCGGCTGAGCCAGGTACACGTAACCCGCCTCAATCAGCGGACGCATAAAGCGGAAGAGCAGAGTCAGCAGCAGGGTCGTAATGTGCTGGCCGTCGACGTCCGCATCCGCCATCAGAACGATCTTGTGGTAGCGTGCCTTCTCAATATCGAAGTCATCACCAATGCCGGTACCGAAAGCGGTAATCATCGCCTGAATTTCAGCATTGGACAAGGCACGGTCCAGGCGAGCGCGCTCAACGTTCAGGATCTTACCGCGCAGCGGCAGAATAGCCTGAGTGTTCGGGTCACGACCCTGAACAGCCGAACCACCCGCGGAGTCACCCTCCACCAGGTAAATCTCAGAGATCGACGGATCCTTCGAGGAGCAGTCCTTGAGCTTACCGGGCATGGAGCTGGTCTCCAGCAGACCCTTACGGCGGGTCGTCTCGCGTGCCTTACGGGCAGCAATACGCGCCTGAGCGGCGGTGATAGCGCGGCGCACAATATCCTTCGCCACCGCGGGGTTACGACCGAACCAGTCGCTAAGGTGATCGTTCACCTCACGCTGGGTGAAAGACTTAGCCTCCGAGTTACCCAGCTTAGTCTTGGTCTGACCCTCGAACTGCGGCTCGGAAATCTTAATCGAAATCACCGCGGTCAGGCCCTCACGCACGTCTTCACCGGTGAGGTTATCGTCCTTATCGCGCAGCAGCTTGTTCTCACGCGCGTAACGGTTCACCAGCGAGGTCAGAGCGGCACGGAAACCCTCTTCGTGAGTACCACCCTCGTGGGTGTTAATCGTGTTCGCGTACGAGTAGACGGACTCCTTGTACGCGCCGGTCCACTGCATCGCAACTTCCAGGCTCATGTTGCGGTCGGTGTCTTCGGATTCGAAGGAGATAATCTCCTCGTTCACGATGGTCTTCGCGCCTGCATTGAGGAAGTGTACGTAATCGAACAGGCCGTTGTCATAACGGTAGGTGACAGTCGTGAAACCATCAGCGTTCGCGCGCACGCGATTAAGGACGTTCTTCTCGCCCTCTTCGGTGACCTCGTCACCGACGAACTTCTCGCGTTCATCGGTCAGGGTGATGGTCAGGCCCTTGTTCAGGAACGCCATCTGCTGGAAACGCGCACGCAGAGTCTCAAAGTCGAACTCGACGGTCTCGAAAATCTCCGGGTCCGGGTAGAACGTCTGGATCGTACCGGTCTTATCGGAGGGCTCACCCCTACGCAGGGGACCATCCGGCACACCACCGTTAGAGAAGGAAATATGCCATGCGTAACCCTGACGGTGCACCTCAGTAATTACGCGGGTCGACAGCGCATTCACCACGGAGATACCCACACCGTGCAGACCACCGGAGACCGAGTAGCCGCCGCCACCGAACTTACCGCCAGCGTGCAGCACGGTCATGACGACCTCAACGGTGGACTTGTGCTCGGTGGGGTGCTCATCCACGGGAATACCGCGGCCGTCGTCCTCTACGCGAACACCACCATCAGCCTGAATGGTCACGTCAATCTTGGATGCATAGCCGGCGAGCGCTTCGTCGACCGAGTTATCTACGACCTCGTAGACCAGGTGGTGCAGACCGCGCTCAGTGGTCGAGCCAATGTACATGCCGGGGCGCTTGCGAACCGCTTCCAGACCTTCCAGCACGGTAATATCGGATGCACCGTATTCATGCTGCTGTTCAGATGCATTCTGTTCAGATGCCACGAGGCAGAACTCCTTGAGTAGATGATGCAACCGACGAAGAAAAGTTACGGGTAGCCAAGAACGCCTCACAGAGGGCACAAGAAAGTGCCTGTACAACCCGTGGTGCCGGTGGTGCCCGTAGGTGGGCACACTTTACGCATTGTCTCTTTTATTTTACCGAGCAAGAGAGCATAAAACCATCTACATACGTCACATATTGAGCTTTTTTGGACACTACCACCCCTTCAAAAGCCCGCAAAGGCGGTTTAGCGCGGCTCAACCCCCCTCTTGAGGTAGGGGATACGGTTCACCACTTCGTAGAGTTTGCCGGCGATTCTGAAGCTTTCATGAGGTGCAGAAAAGGGGCGCGTTTTATGCAACGTGCCCCGGATCCTAGGTTTCTGCCGGCTCTGACGCGCTACACCTACCCGTAGGTGTCACGCACGCCGCGCATGCCGGTGGCGCGCCGGTAGCCTCGCTGATTCCAGCGCCCGTTATTCGGGCCCAGCACGCGAACCTGAGCGACGACACCTTCACCCAGTTCACGGCGGAATAGCTCGATGAGGTGCCCGTGCATCAGGCGCAACTGAGTCGTCCAGGCGGTGGAGTCGCACTGGACTTCAACAATGGAGTTTTCGAAGCTAATCGGGCGGGTGTGCGCCGCAATTTCAGGACCCACCAGCTCGGCCCAGCGAGCCAGCACGCTAGAGACCGCCACGGGCTCTTTCCAGCCGCGAGAACGAATCAGAGCGCTAACGATGCCACCGAGGGGTTTAGGGTCGCGAGAGCTCTCTCCAGGGCCGCTATAGCCACCCATGACGCGGGGGTCCCAACCCTGCGCTCGCCGCGATTTCTTCTTCGAGGCGGCACCGGACATCACCGCACCAAAATCGCGCATGATTTTATTCGCCGAGAAGGCGTTCAGGGGCGCCTCGCCGCGCTCTTGAGCCGCCACTCGCATGCGGGTCAGCAGGGCGGAGGGGGCGTCCACCTCATCACGGTAGAACTCGCCTACGCCGTCCACCTCGCGCGGGTTGTGAGGCTCCGCAAACTGCGGTTCCGTAAATTCAGATTCTGTAAATTCATCGAATGTTTCACGTGAAACATGGTTTTGGGGGCGGGTAGGGTTACTCATCGCCGTCACCCTCCGCGAGCACAGAAGCGGTCGAGCTCGACTGCCCCGCAGAGTCAGTGACAAGGCCGGTGGCAGGCTGCACATACTCGGCGTGCCCCGCCGTCACCGATACCAGGCGGTAGTCGCCCAACTCCTCCGGAATATCGCTGAGTACCGCGCAGGTAATCAGCACCTGCTCCGCGTCAGCAACCATCGCACCCAGGCGGTGGCGGCGCGCAGAATCAAGCTCCGCGAACACATCATCAAGAATCAGAATCGGCGAAGAACCCGCCGAGGAATCATCCTCAACATGCACAAACCAGGACGCCAACTTCAGTGCCAGCGCAAAAGACCAGCTCTCGCCGTGCGAAGCAAAATGCTTCACCGGCATACCACCGAGCAGCAGAGTAATATCCTCACGGTGCGGACCCACCAGGGTCACGCCACGCTCAATCTCATCGCGTCGACGCTCCGCAAAACCACGCATCAAAGCCTCCTTGAGGTCCTCAATGCGCATCAACGCCGCATGCTCAATCGAGCGCTCGCCCATGCTCGAAAAAACAGTCGACTCATAGTTGAAACCGACCTCTTTAGAGCCGTCCGTCAGCCCCGCGTAGGCGCGGCGAAGCTGCGGCAAAAAACGCTGCAGCAGACGAAAACGCGCAGAAAGCAGCTGGGCACCCAGAGTCGACAGCTGCTCATCCCACACCGAGAGTGTACTCAAAGCGTTTTCGTCCCGCGCCTTACGCTGCATGGATTTCAGCAGCGAATTACGCTGCCGCAAAATCCGCTCATACTCGCTACGGTAGCCAGCAACCACCGGACGCAAAGAGACAGCCAGATCATCCACAAAACGACGACGACCCGCAGGGTCCCCCTTCACCAGCTGAAGGTCTTCCGGGGAGAACAAGACCGTGCGGGCAATACCCAGCGCCTCCTTGGCACGCACCGGCGCGGCACGATTAATGCGCACCCGGTTACTCTGCCCCGGAGCAATCTCAAACTCGGTCACCGTCTGCTGCGAACCGCGCACCGTACGGGTGCGAATATAGGCGCGCGAAGCCCCCATCCGCACCAGCGGCCCGTCATGGCTCACGCGGTGCGAAGACAGTGACGCAGCATAGTCAATCGCCTCAACAATATTGGTTTTCCCCACGCCGTTCGAACCCAGAAACACCGTAACTCCCGCCGAAAGAGGCAGGCTCAGCAGAGCGTAGGTGCGGTAATCCAACAACGAAATATGGTCGATATACACCGGAAGCTCCTTTCGTACGGTTCGGTTGGGGGATGGGCACAGGCGGCCAGAAAGCACAGCCCCGCGGACTTCCCTGGACAGAGCTTTGGGAGGCGCGCGGGGCGGTGAGCTACTAGTTCGACGGCAGGCGAACCGGCATCAGCAGGTAACGGTAGTTGCGGTCGTCCTCAGCCAGAGGCTCGTCCTGACCGGAAATCACGGCGGGCTTCGGCGCATCGGTGAAGGAGAAACGAACGAACTCGGTACCGAAAACCTTCAAACCATCCGAGAGGTAGGCGGGGTTGTACGCAACGGTGATGTCATCACCGGACAGGTGCGCCTGCAGAGTCTCAGAAGCCTGAGCCTCATCACCGCGGCCGGCATCAATGGCAACCGAGCCCTGAGTGAACTTCAGACGCAGGGGAGTGTTGCGCTCCGCCACGAGGGAGATACGGCGAGCAGCCTCAGCCAGGTCGGAGGTGCGAACCACCGCGTGAATCGGGGTCTGCTCGGGGAACAGCGCACGGATGTTGGGGTAGTCGCCGTCCATCAGAACGCTGGTGGTGCGGCGGGTGCCAGCAGTAAAGCCGATTAGCTCGCCGGCGGCGGGCAGAGCGATAGACAGTTCGCCGGATCCGGAGAGGGTGCTACCGACCTCGGAGACGGTCTTAGCCTTCAGCAGCACAGCCGCCTGAACGTCGGGGTTGACCGGGTTCCACTTGATTTCGCGCATTGCCAGGCGGTAGCGGTCGGTGGCGAGCAGGGTCATGGTGTCGCCATTGATTTCTACGCGGATACCGGTCAGCAGCGGCAGGGTCTCGTCCTTGGACACCGCGATCTGAACCTGCTTGACGGCTTCAGCAAATTCGGCGCCGTCCACAGTACCGGAAATTTCGGGAAGCTCGGGAAGCTCGGGGTAGTCCACGACCGGCATGCCAGCCAGCTGGAAGTTAGCGGAACGGCAGTGAAGACGAATCACGGACTCATCCGCGGTGAACTCGACGGGCGCATTCGGTAGAGAGCGGCAAATTTCTGCCAGGATCTTGCCGGGAACCAGGCAAACGCCTTCTGCTTCAACATCGGCTGCAATGACCTGACGGGCGCTGGTCTCGTGATCGAAGCTTGCGATGCTGACCTCACCTGCGGAGGCGGTAATCAGCAGACCGTTGAGTACGGGGGAGGTGGGACGCAGCGGAAGTGAGCGTGCCGTCCAGCCGACTGCTTCGGCAAGGACATCGCGTTCAACGGTGAATTTCATCGAGAAGGCGCCTTTCACGGAATTAGAGAGTAGTTTGTGGGCGCACGTAAAGCTTTGGACGATAGAGCCGGAAATACCGCGTGCTCTGATGCGCAGTGAATCTTCCGCGCGCGCGTCTATCCATCCTACCGGATTTTGTAATTACACAGAGACTCGATGGTCGCTCCTGCAGCGAAAAATCGGGTGAGATGAGGCATGTAGTGCCGCTGTATTTTTGTAATTACAAAGATGGGCGGAAGATGTGGCAAATACAGTCGAAAACAGGTTCGAATTAGGTGATGGTCCAGTGTTGGTTTCTTGTGCAAACCCAACCTGTGCAAACCCAACCCAAGAGATAGCGTGCAGCTATCGATTCAAACCCGCGAAAATCTACGTTTTCAGTAGAGGTGCATAGAAAAATACGAACCGGCCCGGCCGGTCGAGCAGAACTACTTGTTATGGGGAGGATTTTTTCTTTAAGTACAGTAGTATTGTTAACGCTTGTGGAAACGGTGGAAAACCCCTTCCTTGCCTGCAATGACGCGGAAGTAGCCTGTGGACATTAAGTGGAAGAATCCACTCAGTGCTGAGGATGCATTGTGTATGAATATTTATGCATTTTCTCGATTCCACACCTTTTGAATATTCATGCACTTAACGTCCACACGAACGCATGAGTTAAAGCACAGCTTATCCACACCCCGAAAATCCACTTTTTCGAGTCGCTAAAATCCTTGAATCCAGCATGAAACTCCCGCCCCGAAGCCTATAAAACACCTAGTCAAGGCGTAAAATAAGCTACGGGACAGGGACAAAAGCACATCTAGCCGGCGGCGCGCTGCTCCTGGCGAATCAAATTCGTCAGCTCAGTCACCTGATTGAAAATCGTCTGACGCTCCGCCATCTGCGCGCTCACCTTACGCACCGCGTGCATCACCGTTGTATGGTCGCGGCCACCCAAATCGTTGCCAATACGCGGCAGAGACATCTCGGTCAGCTCACGCAGAAGATACATCGCCACCTGACGCGCATTCGTGAGCGTACGGGTGCGAGACTTCGACTGCATATCCTCAATGGACACGTCAAAATACTTCGCCACCGTCGCCAAAACCAGCGCCGACGTAATCTCCGCACCACCGGTATCAGAGAGCAGATCCTTCAGATAGGTCTCAGCCTCAGCCAGGGTAATGGGCTCCGGCGGCTTCTTCATCGAGGCGGCAGCGCTCGCACGAATCAGAGCACCCTCCAACTCGCGAATATTGGCCGTGACATGGGAAGCAATGTATTCCATGACGTCATCGCGCACCGGCAAAATCTCGTTCTGAGCCTTCTTCCGCAGAATCGCGATACGAGTCTCCAGCTCCGGAGGCTGCACATCCACATTCAGACCCGAACCGAAACGCGAACGCATACGCTCAGCAAAACCGGTCAGCTGCTTCGGCGGCAAATCAGAGGTAATCACGATCTGCTTCTGATGGTTGTACAGGGCGTTAAACGTATGGAAGAACTCCTCCATCGTCGCCTCTTTGCCCGCCAAAAACTGGATATCGTCAATCAGAAGAACATCAACATTGCGGTAAATCTGCTTGAACGACGAACCCTCATCATCACGAATCGAGTTAATGAAGTCATTCGTGAACTCCTCAGAATTCACGTAGCGCACCCGCAAATTCGGGTACAGATACTTGGTGTAGTGGCCGATCGCGTGCAGCAGGTGGGTCTTACCCAGACCCGAACCGCCGTAGATGAACAGCGGGTTGTAAACAATGCCGGGCTGCTCCGCCACCGCGAAAGCGCTCGCGTGCGCAAAGCGGTTGGACTGACCAATCACGAAGGTGTCGAAGGTGTAGTTCGGGTTCAGACGGGCAGAGCTATCCCAAGTCGGCGCGTTTTCCGGGTCTTCATGCGGATGCACCTGCTGAGCCTGCGGTACCGCCGGAGTGTCCGGAACGAAAGAGGGCGCCGCCGGGTATTCACGAGGCGCCGGCACACCCGCAGCAGGAGCAGCAGGAGCCGCCGGAGCGGGCTGCTGTGCGGAGGGGAATCCGGCACGCTCCGCCTCCAAGTCGTGCAGGGAGGGGCGGGTGACCTGCTCATCAGCAGGCACCTCGTAATGGTCGGGCCCCGGATGCGGCTCCGTGTAGTACTCAAAAGCACGCGAGCCGGCGGGCGCCTCGGGAGGCGCAGAAGCCGCCGCTGCCGAAGGGGCGGGCTGGTGCTCAACAGGCACCTCACGCTCACCCTGGAAAACGTCCTGACTTGCAGGTTCAACCGGAATCATCGACTCATTCACATCGAAAAGTGCGGTGGTCGACGGACCGAAAGCCTCGTGCAGAGCCGCACGGAACGAAGTGCTAATCTGCTCCTCGAAGACCGCACGGGTGAGCTTGTTCGGCACCTCAATGATGAGGCGAGAAGAACCCATCAGTCCCTGAGGCTGCGCAAGATTCACGAAACCGCGCTGACGTGCCGTCACCGCCGGATCGGCGGCAAGAATGGAGAGCAGATGCGCCCAGCGCGCCTGAAGGGAGTCGGTCATGGAATTCTTTACTTTCACTCGATGTGAAGCGGTGGTGCAGTAAAGAAATCATGCCGGAAACCACCGCGAGGTCATTAAGATTCTACCCGCTTAATACACAGGGAGAGAAAGTTATCCACAAGAGTTTTCCACACGGTGGAAAACTTGTAATTACAGAGGTGGATAAGCGGTGGATTTAAGTGCACAACAGGGCTTCTTCCTTGATATTTAGCGGAACAGTCCGGTGGTTTACGGGTGTGGATAACTCAGAGGTGGCAGAAGTTTTAGGGGGATATACACCGCGGTGGATATCGTGCCGCCGTAAATATCCCCAGGTTTACACCCCTCTGAGACAGTGGTGTCTCCACACCCTGTATACCTGTCGCAATCACCGCCTCCACACCACAAACGAGCCCGGAATCACGCGGAAAAAAGCGTCAAGAACTTGATTTACGCTCTCCACTCTTCTAAAGTTGTGCTGTTGTGTGTGCACCGCCTACTGCGAATAGTCGCGGTACCTCCGTGCACCAAGAAGCGTACGGTTCCGATACCCCGTGAGGGCACGAACCGCAAAAATCAAGGAGACAAAGTATGAGCAAGCGTACTTTCCAGCCGAACAACCGCCGTCGCGCCAAGAAGCACGGCTTCCGTCTGCGTATGCGTACCCGTGCAGGCCGCGCGATTCTGTCGAACCGCCGCGGTAAGGGCCGCGCAAAGCTCTCGGCCTAATCACGGCATATAGTTCGCCCGCCGATGCAC
>FLSC01483010.1_pt1 | contig 32267 bp, 49 predicted proteins | sample 1550561 | NCBI WGS metagenome assembly FLSC01 (sample SAMEA4031775, study PRJEB14383) | metagenome | biome: human; feature: oral; material: saliva | place: Philippines | collected 2014 | reverse complement strand
TTTATTTTGAATTTCATTTCTCTCTAACTCCTTATCGCATTGTTCTTTTTTAGGACAAGCATTGCAAATATATTTCATGCAGTAATAATATTTACTCTTCATCTTCAAAAAAATAAAGCAGAGTCATAGCAATTGCTAAATTTGCTGAAATAAAAAATATAATTTCACAAATTATTGCAAATACTAATCCCATTTTTATTCCTCCACGAAAAAAAGACAACATTTCTGCTGTCTTTTAAATTTAATTCCCTATTATATATTATAGCACATCTTGACCGGGCAAAATCGTGCAAAATTGTGCAAAATCGTGCAAAATTGTGCAAAAAGTCTTAATTTTTATTAAAATAATGATATATTTTGTTCTTTATACTTCTTTCACTTAATTTTATCTTTTTACTAATTTCGTAAACACTTAATCTATTTTTAAATTTGTAAGTTAATATCACTTTCAAACTTTCGTCTTCTAAGCTATCTACAAACTTTTCTATTTCTTCTATATCTTCTTCAATAGACCGTATTTTCTCAAGTAATTTTTCTTTTCTTTCAATATACTTTTCTTGAACTGATGTTATAACCTCATTTTTAATAGGAATTTCACTTAAACCAGAACAAGAGATAGTTATCTTGTCTATCTCTCCTATTTCCTTTAAAAATGTGCTTTTTCTTAATTCTAGCCAATACCATTTATTTAATTCATTTTCAGTCATCTACTCGCCCACCTTTTTTCTTAATTCAAATAATTCATTGTTTACTTCATTTAATTTTTCTAAATCTATTTTATTTTGCCCTTTTAAAGTTTTTATTTCCATTTTCGCTTTATATAATTCGTGATTTAGTCTAATTACTTCTGGTAAATATATTCTTTCAAGTGTTTTAAGTTCTTTTTTTAACTTTTCGCACTTTTCTTGCAACTCTTTTTTCTCCACTTTTATTTCTTCTTTCTTCTTTATTCATCTTTTGTACTTTTAATTCAAATTTTATTCATTTTTCGTTTTATGTTTTTTTATAGAACGATTTTTTTACATTTTTAGTTCTATACATTTTTGGATTTTTTCATTGTTAACCTTTTAAAATTCTTAATATTTCTTTTACTCTAATAATTCAACCTTTTTCACTAAAATTCCTTTCGAACTTTGAATAACTTTTTTGATTTAATTTCTATAATTGTTTTTAAAGTAATATACTCAAATCCATTTTCATAAATAAATCTTTCAGCATTTTCGTTTCCTCTGACTATTAAATCTTCTAATTCTTCTGTATCTCTTATTTCTTTTAGTCTTTTTATTATTTTATTTATTGTTTTCTTTTGTTCTTTATTATTCATCTTTTATCCTTATACATAATATTTAAGACAATTAAAAATTTCTTTTGTAACAACTGTTTTTATATCTTCATTAAAATATGTTTCATCTTCAGCTTTAACTCTAGACATTTTTCCGTCATTCATAACTTCTAAAACTTCTCTTCCGTTTACATAATCTCCTATTTCAATTAAATCAATAATATTGAAACTTGCTTTTTCTACTTCTTCTGGTGATATTTCAATTTCATAATCTCCACTATCAGCAAAAACCTCATCATCTAAAAATAGTGTTTTTCCTATTATTTCGTTTATTTTTCTTATATAAGAATTATTAGTTCTTATATACATTTCTTCTTTTAAATCTTTGATTTTCATTTTTAATATAATTCCTCTTCTCTTATTTCACTCGGACTTCTTACTTCTAAATTTTGTTCCCTACATTCTTCAATAAGACCATTTAATAACATTGCAAATTCATCCGTCTTTAGTTCGTGACTAGGTACATAAACTTCATAAATATTAAATAGCTTGTTGTCCTTTTTTATTGTTTTTTTCAATTCGTAATATTTAATACCTCTAAGTTCAATATCTTTAGGTATTAAAATTTGATACCTAACTGAATAATTTTTTAGCATTTCAAAATGTAGTTCTTCAACACCTATTTTTAAAGTTAAAGCTAATTCATTAAGCAGTTTATAATATTTACTATTTTGGTCTAAATTTCTTTTTTCTTTATATTCTTTTATTTCAAAGATCTTATTTTCTTCTTGATTTAGTAACCAAGTTATTATTTTGTTTTTATTTCCTACTAATTTCATATTATTTAATAAAAAGCATAAATGCGTCTTATTTTAAATTTAGATGCATTTTTTTGTGTTTTTGCATATTCCTTTTCTCTTTTATTTAATTTGCAACCAAACTCGCTCATTCAAACTCGTTGCAAAACGTTAGGGGTATCGTAGATATTTGAGCTTTTAAAATTTTTTATTTATTCAAAATGGCAAATCATTTTCAAGATTCATTGCATTTTCTACTACTTCTGTTCCAAAATTAGCATATACATCAACAAAGTCACTAGGTTTTATTTCTTTCTTAACTTCTTCAGTTCCTTCTTGCTTTTTTGTATCTAAAAACTTAACTTCACTTACAATTACTTTGTAAGTTGTTTTTTTACTTCCATCTTCTGAAACATAATTTTCTTGATGTAAACTTCCAATTACTGCTATCTGACTTCCTTTTGATGTATATTTGCTTACTAATTCAGCAGTTGTTTTAAAAAATACCAAATTAATAAAATCAGTTGTTTTTTCTTCGCTTTTACTAAATGCTCTATCTACTGCTATTGTATTGTTTAATATAGCTATTTGGCTTGTTGTATATCTTAACTCGTTGTTTTTAACTAAACGCCCAATTAGAAAAATCTGATTCATAATCCTAACTCCTCTAAAGTATATTCTTTATTTATTTTCATATTTTTATACATTGTATTTTCTTTAAAATAAGGTAAATTAATATAATCATCATTATTTATTTTTATAAAAATATATGCTGTGTTATTTATGCGACTATATCTAATTTTAACAATATATTTAACTTTATCTCTAAAAGGTCTAATCAAATTACCTAAATATTCTTTTTCTTTATCATCTAAAATAGATTCTTCTCTTTTGTAAATTGTTTCATATTTAGTAGGTCTTTTTACTTCTGCTATCATTTCTTTAGATAATCCAATAGTTTTATCAAGACAACCAATACGAACTACTGCTGAATTATAAAATTCATTTAATCTTTCCACTTGCTTAAAGTCATTAAATTTCATAAAATCATAAAAATAAATACCATCATATTTCTTACCATTTATTAAATCATCTCTTAATTTAACTAAATCTCCTACTTTTAATTCAAAATCTTTCATTATTTTTCTCCTTTTAAATATTTCGTTAATCTTTCTTCACCAATTCTTTCCATTGCAACATCTTTAAAGTTTTTATCTAAACAATAAATTGTACCTTGTATTTTATTATGGTAAATAGCACTATAATCAATCAACTCACTATTAAATCTATAATATAAACAGTATTTTGGTTGATTAATATCTCGCCAATTTATTTCTTTGCCTTTATTTAATTCCATTGCTATATCCTTTAGTTGTTGTTCGATTAATAGTCTTTCTCTATAATTTTCTGCTTGTTTTTCTGTTTCAAAATAGTTTCCTATACTATAACCAAAAATATCTTCGTTAGCATTAAGATCAGAAATGTACCAAATTTCCCCCGAATTACCCAAACAATAATATTGCTCATCTTTTTTCTTTCTTTCTCTTTTATATTTATTATCTTCTTCTTTTTCTTGAGTGACTTGTATTTTTAAGTTAATTATTTTTTCTTTAAGTTCATCTACTGCTTTTTGTATTTCTTCTAAGTTTTTTAATTTTTCTAAATTATTCATGATGTTCTTCTTCCTTTCCGTTTTTAAATCTTACATATTTCAAAATATTATTATTAAAATTAATTATTAATCCTTCTACTTTTCTATTAACTAAATTTAAATAATTTTCATATAACTTATCTAATTCTTCTTTTGTTGGTATTTTATTTAAGACTGCAGCAGTTGGTACAAGTCCTATGAAAGTTGGTCTTTCTTCATTAATAAATGAATATTTAAATAAACTATGATCATACTTTAAATTAGTTACATTAAATTCATCATCAACATTTGCTTTTGCAAACATCAATAATTTTTCATTAAATATTTCTCCATATTTTATTTGTCCCATACCTAACCATTCTCCAAATATACAGCTATTTTGATTTAATTTTATATTTTCAGCATTTTCTTTTAACCAAGCATAAAGTCCTTTATACATTTTGTCTTTTATTTCTTCTATTTCATCAATTGAAAATACTAAACCTCTTTGAGCTATATATAATTTATCGTTTAAATTAAATAATCCTAAATTACTACCATCTATTTTTTCAGTAACATAAATCGTATTTGATAAATGTATTCTTTTTGTTTTTGGATAAATTTGTTTATTAATCATTTTCTAACTCCTTTAATTTTTTAAGCATATCTTCATTTAATTTTTTTAATTTTAAACAAACTTCTTTTTCTCCTTTATAATCTAAATATTCTTGAACTATTACTAAAATTACTCCACATATCCACGCTATTAAATTTAATCTTGATAGAATTATTAATAGTGTGAATTCTAATAATACTTGTAATGAATTTTTCATTTTGTTTCTCCTTTTTCCTTATGTTGGTGCATAAATTCATATTTTGAATTTTCTCCCATATTTTTTAGTAACCACTCAGTAGTTTTAACTTGACTTAAATGAGTTCTTTTAACTCTTTCTTCATATTCTTTTGTAACTGCTCTTTTATGCAATTCTTCTTCATTAACGTAATTACCTTCAATTAAATAAACATCATAATTTTTAGCACTTACATGATCAATTGAATTAGTATCTGTTGCATATATTAATTTTTTATTATTTAAGTAAATTTTAATTCCAACATTTTCAACATCATGAAATAGTTCAAAAGTCTTAATTTTAAATAGACCATAATCATACAATTTATCTTTTTCTATTAAATCAATATTTTTCTTTTCTACTCCACATTTAACTAATTCTTCTACTAGATATTCGCCTACTGCAAATCTTAATGTAGGTCTTTCTTCTGCTAATCTTTTTATTGTCTTCTTGTTAAAATGATCGCCATGAATATGACTTATAAATACTAATTTTAATTTTTTGATATGTGGAGAGAGTTTTTTAAAACTAACTCCACAATCAATTAATATCATTTCTTCAACTATAGTTGCATTTCCATCACTTCCAGAGTTAATAATGTTATATTTCATTAATATCTACCTTTGTTGGTTCAACTACTGCTTCTTTTATTTCTTTTGCTTCTATATTTTCTTTTTCTTTTTCATTAATTGTTAAAAAATTAGATGTTCCATCTTCAAATATAGTTTGATTATCTTTTTCGTAAGCTTGTTGCATTTCTATGCTCATGATCCCCCATTTAGATATTAATTGTCTTAGCATCGTTTTCTTTGCCATATCATCAAAACTTTTGTACCAAAATGATGAATATTTCCACATATCTTCTTTTTTTACTTTCCCTTCAATTAATGCTTGATACCCTTTTTTATTAAATGCTGGTGAATATTTATTTGCATAATCTAGCATTTTTTCTTTTGTCCAATATATTTTCTTTTGAAATCCGTTTTCATATTCAAACATTGCATAGTATCCTATTGTTTCAGAGGTTTCTCTTTCTTCCTCATTTATAATAGGATTTAACAATATTTCTTCTGTAAAAGGGTTATATGAAATTAATTCTCCTTTTTTAACTTCTTTAACATTTAATTTCTTGTAATAACCACTTCTAATTGCAAGTTGAATATATCCTTTGTATCCTAAAATGAAATTTGCAACTTTTCCTTTTTCTTTTGAATTAAAAGGCACTAAATAATATTGTCCTAATTGTGGACTTGGACTTAAATTAAGACTTTCTCCTAATAATGCACTTGATAAAATCGTTCCTGCATCACATTCTTGTAATTCATTATTTGTTGACACAGCAGATGTAATACTTGATACAAATCTTCTAACTCTGTTTTCGTCACCTAATGTTCTGTTTATTAATGATTGATATGTAGGTTTTTGTATCGCTAGGCTGAATTTTACCTTTTCTTTTTTTTCTTGTTTTTCTTTATTTTCCTCGTTATTCATAATCATATCCTCCTTCATTTAAAAATATTTTTAATAATTTTAATTTATTCATTGTTGCTTTTACTTTAAAAGTCATTTCAAATATTTCTTCTTTCACTTCTTCTTTAGGTGCTTTTATTACTTCTTCTACTTTTTCAATTACTTTTTGTTCTTCAACTTTTTTAACTTGAATTTCTTCTTGTTTTTTCTTTTCTTCTTCAAGTCTTTTAATTCTTTCGTTAACTTCAGTAATCGCTCTTGATACATTTAAATCTTTTTTATATTCAACAAGTATTTCAATTTTTGCTTCTTGAGTTTCTATTAAATTTAAATCACTTTCTACTTTATCAACAAATGCTTTTGCTTCTTCTTTTAAGCTTTTTAAACTTGCTGATAAAGTTATATTTAAATTCATATTTTCAAAAGTAATAAAATCGATATTTTTTGATGTTTTATATTCTTCAAAATAATCTCTTACCTCTTGTTCTTTTGCTTTCTTTTGTTCTAATTCAACTTGATCTATTTTTGTTTTTAATTCTATATCTGCACTTTTATATTTGTCACTAACATAAGTTTTATAGACTTCTTCAAAAGCCATATAAGGTGCTAGAACTTTTTCTTTTACTAATTTTCTTTGTTCTTCTAGTTCTTTAAAATCTTTAGTTAATTCAGCTCTTGTCTTTTTAACTTCTTTAACTGTTTCTTCTGAAACTACCAAAGATTTTGCTTTTTCTACTTTTTCATCAATTTCTTTTGATAATTCTTTCAATTTTTCTTCAATTATTGGTAATTGTTTAATTATTATTAATTCTTTATTTTGCATTTTCTTCACCTTCCTTTTCAGCGATATTTTTAATTCCATCTGCTATTTCTTTTGGTATATTTTCATCTTTGATTAATTTTGTTTTAGTTCTTTCTAAGCCCATCAATAAAGCTAACTTATTGCCTTCTAATTTGACTTCAGTTTTATTTCCGTCAGAATTTATTTTTATTTCTATTTTTGAATTTATTGTTTCAAATACTTTTTTTCTCATAACTTCTAATACTTTTTCTTTTTTATCTTTTTCCAAATTATCTATAGTTTCATTAATTGCTTCTTTCATCTTTTCTCTTAATTTTTCATCTAACATTTTCCTTCTCCATTTCTATTTTTAGTTTTTTCATAAAATCGAACATCTTATAACATCTGTCTTTTTCTAATCTTAATTTTTTGTTTTCTTCATAAGTTAAATTACTTCCTAGATATAAGTTTTGTAAAATTTTGCCTCTTATTATTCTTTCTTTTTGCTTCCTAGAAAATTGTTCTATATCTTTTATCATTTCTAATTACCCGTTGCTTGAGCTTCTAAAATGTCATACCTCAAATCAAAAGCTTCTTCGCTAGTTAGCTCATATCCTTCTTCTTCTATTTCTTTTAATTTTTTAATTTCATTTTCTTTTATGGTTTTAAAAATATATTCAAGTTCTTTTTTGATTAATTCAGCTGTCATATCTTCGTTTTGAATTAAATCTGATAAATCTTCTAATTTACAAGCTATTTGTTCTTTAATTGCTTCTATTTTATTTTGATATTCTTTCACTTCTGTAAATCTCCTTTGCAGTTTCCAATAAATAATTTGCAAGTATTATTTGAACCTCTTTGTTTTTGTTGTTTTCTATTTCTCTTAATAAGATATCTCTTACTTTTTCAAAATTTTCTCTTTTCATTCTTTTTCTCCTTCTGTAAAAGTTTGTTTTGTTTTGTCATAAACCATTTTGATTGAACCAATTTTTCCATCTCTATTTTTAGCAACTTCCACTTTCATATTCACGTTTAAAGTTCCTTTTTTTTCATCTTTGTTTTGAGATAGTAGAATTATCTTACTTGCTGAATTTTCTATTTCTCCACTATCTTTTAACATTGAAATATCTAAATTCTTTTCTTCATTAAAGTTATTTCTATTTAATTGACTTGCACCTACTATTGTGCAATTGTATTTCAAACACATATTTCTTAAACGTTTTACTATTTCAGTAATTTGCTCATATATACTTTTATTACTTTTTGATGTTCTAGTTAAACCTAAATGATCTATGAATATGATCTTATGCTTATTTGTTTTTATTTTTCTTATTACTTCTTCTATATCGTCAATGTTGTAGCTTAAATGTTCTATTATTACTTTTGCTTGTGTTACTTCAGCTATAGCTTTATTAAATCTAAATAATTCATCTTGTGTTTTGTCTTGGTTAACTGAATCGACTCTCATGTTTCCAGCTATTGCTAACATTCTTTTGTAAATCGTTGCTTTATTCATTTCGATATTGAAATATACACATTGATAGTTTTCTTTTAAATCGTTCATTAGATTTAACATAAAGCTACTTTTACCAGCTCCAGTTCTTGCACCTATTACTAGGAAATCACCTTCAGTAAATTGCATGATCTTGTTTAATGTTGGATAACTTTTTAAATATATTCTTTTGCTATCTTTGATATTGTCTAAAATTTCGTCTTCTTCTAGTGGAAATATCTTTCTTCCAATTGATAATTCATTTAGTTTTATTACTTTTTCATTAAATTCTTCATTAGTGATTTTTTTAATTTTTAAGTTATCGCTTAATTTCAAAATGTATTTACTTTTAAAGTTCTTTAATATTTCATTTTGAGCTAATTCTAAAGCTTCCTCACTTGGATAACTTGTTGTTTCTCCTAATATCTTCGATATTTTATTTATCAATTTAGGATTATCTGATACTAATTTTTGATAATCTATCACTCGATATTCGTTATACATTTCTTCTGATTTTTTAAATATTTCTTGTAATTCTTTATCTTCAAAGTAGTAATATTTAAGTTCTATTTTTTCTATTAACTCATTTTTAAGTAATATGTTACCTATTAATTTTTCTTCTATCATTAGTTAAAATATATTTCCTCTTCTTTAGGTTTTTCTTTAGTTTGTTCTTTTTTTAATTCAAATAAACCTTTCCAAGAATTCATTATAGATTTTTCTATCATTAAGATTCTTTCTTTATCAGAAGATGTTTTATTATTTAAAAAGTTAATTAATTTAGTTATTGCTATATCACTATTTATTGCTTTTAACTTTTCTCTTATTTTTAAAAATTCTATAAATGTTTTATTAAGTTCTTCGTTTTCAAAATACTTTTTCTTTAGTAATACTTTAGTATTACTTTCTTTTTTATTTTTATTTATATTTATATATTTATTATTGGGCGTAATTTTTACGCTACCCCTAGAGTAATTTTTACTAGGGGTTGTTGTCATTTTTACTACCCCTAGAGAACTTTTTACGCTACCCTCTACTTCTTCTTCCATTTCATTATTTTTTAGCTTTTTTGAATTGATTTTATAGGTGTAAAATTTAATGTTATTTGAACTTCTTTCTACTTTTTCTATAAATCCATTTTCTACTAATTTTTTTAAAGTTAAATCTATTGTTTTTAATGATAAATTAAGAAGTTCTGATAGCCATTTTCTACCTCCGTAATATTCGCTAATTTCATCTTGAGTAAATCCAAAAATTACTGCATAAACTAATAAATCATTACTTTTTAGTTTTAAGTCTTTTAGCATAAAATCTTGTATTGTTATGTAATTGTTGCTCATTAACTTACCTCACTAACATCTTTTTAATGCTTCTCTTCTTGCTTCTTTTATCTCATTTTTCAAGAATATAGGTATTCCTAGGTAAAATATACTTTCAAACCATAAACTCTCGAAATTTGCATGTTTATGCGCAAATAAAGCTATAATTCCTAAAATTAAGAATATTGTTAAAAATATGTTTTCCCATTTTATTTTTAATATTGTTTTCATTTTTATTCCTTTTCATTTTCTTTTTTTGTATTTTTTGATATAATTAAAGTGCTATTTCTTTTTCGAAATAGTTTGTGGTTATAGAAAATCTTTAAGGTTTTCTATTTCTTTTTTTGTATAAAATAAATTTTTTAAATTTACTTCTTTTTCATCTAATTCACTTGCGATTTTATTAATAACATCGTAAATATGAATTAGATTTTTTTTATACTTTTCTTTATCAATTGGTATAAAATCAGTTTTAATGATTGCTTTGCCTTTCATAATGTCTCCTTTGGTTTGTTTTTACTGCATATTGGCATATACTTTGTCAAAAAAAATACAATAATTTACATTGTAAAAAAATAATAACTTACTAAAAACATTAAAGTCTTTTATTTCGCCTCTTTCATATTTTGAAATTGTTGTCGAATATACTTTGCTCTTTTCAGATGCTTCTTCTAGAGTTAATTCATTTTGAACTCTTAGTTTTTTTAATTCTTTACCAATTTGAATTTTAAATTCTTTTATATCGAACATCCTCTCATTTCCTCCTTTCTATTATCAATTATATACTGCATATTGGCAGTATGCAAGAAAATAATGCCATTTTGCAGTAAAATCTTGTACTTTACACAAAAAAGTGTATAATTGTATTTAGAAGGGGTAATAATATGAAAAATTATTTTAATACCAACTTAAAGTATATAAGAGAAAAAATGAAATTGTCTCAAACAAAATTAGCTGATATGTTAAAAGTTAATCAAACGACTATCGCTAGATGGGAAGATGAAAACAGAGTTCCTTCGATTGATAAAGTTATAGAAGTTGCTAATTTTTTTAATATATCAATTGGAGATTTAACTGGAATTGATTTAACTATTAAAAATGTTTTACCTATAGAATTAGATGAAGAAGTAACTAAAATACCAGTACTTGGAAGAATACCAGCTGGAATTCCATTTGAAGCTATAGAAGATGTCATTAAATATATAGATATTCCTAAAGAATGGACCTTTGGTAACAAAGAATACTTTGGACTTTTAATTGATGGAAATTCTATGTTCCCTAAGTATCAAAACGAAGATATAGTTATTTTTCAAAAATGTGAAGATCATATTAAATGCAACAATAAAGATTGTGCTGTAATGGTTAATGGAAATGATGCTACATTTAAGAAGTTTATTTTTAATAGCAATGGTGTAATTTTGCAACCTTACAATAGCGAATACGAAATTAAATCTTATTCACCTAATGAAGTTGAAGAATTACCAATTAAAGTATTAGGATATGCTGTTCAAATTAGGAGAGATTTATAATGAATGATTTAAATGATTTTTTTAATCGAATAGATAAAAAATTAATGCAAAATGAAACAACAATAAAAATAATATGCGTAATTTGCTTTTTACCTTTTATTATTTTAATTAGTCCATTGGTTTTGATTTATTATTTTTATGAATTGCATTATTTTAATAGCCAAAAATTTAAAGAAGCAAAAGAAAGTGTAAAAAAATACGTTGACGATTGTAATAATTTAAACGATTATATTGAAGGTTTAAAAAATCCTTCTGATGTGATTGCAAAAAAAGATTTTGGAAATTCTATATTAGAAGACAATAGTGTATATAATTTTCAAAGAAAAGAATTACACAACTTTCAAAATAACTATTACACTTACAATTGTAGTTTACAAACTTGCAGAAATGCTCAACAACAACCATTTGTTTATTTGTTTAAGTATTTTAATTTAGAAAAAAGCGAAAAAATTCTTGCTTATTTTGAAAAAATGCTAAATGATTTTAGCTCAATAGAAGAAAGTAAATTTTATTTAAAAAATAAAAAAGCAGAAATTTTTGAAAAAATTCAAGAAAAAGTACCTTTTCTTATAAGAACATTTAGAAAAGATAAAATAAATAAAGAATTAGGACTTCCTAACATTAATTTTAAGGGAACTTACTTCCCTATTTATATATTTCAATATATATCTCCAGCTGGTAATGTTTCAATGAAAACAACCATTGTTTTAAATATAGAAAATTTAAATAAATTAGTTGTATATTTATCAGAAAACATAAAATGGAGAAAAAGTGTTAAAGGTCAAAGAGCTTTAATGACATCTAAATTAAGAGAAAAAATCAAGCAAAGAGATAGCTACACTTGTCAATATTGTAATAATTCTATAAATATCGAACCTAATTTATTATTAGAAATAGATCACAAAATTCCATTATCAAAAGGTGGTATAACCGAAGAGGAAAACTTGCAAACTTTATGTTGGAGATGTAACAGAACAAAAAGCAACAAAATATAAAAAAAAGAATAAGCACGGCAATGCTTATTCCCTATCAAAAAATACACAAAAATGAAATTCCAAACCAAAGGATACACTCTTTTTTGTGCATTTAAATTATATAACAAAATCAAATTTTTAACAATAGGAGGAAAATATGTATTATTATAGTGAATTAATCAAAAATCTTAAAAATGTTGCAATATATTTAAGAAAATCTCGTGAAGATGTTGAATATGAAAAGAAAAGTAACGACTATGACACTCTTTTAAGACATAGAATGAGATTATTAAGTTATGCAAAAGAATTAAACTTAAAAATAGACAGCAAAAATATTTATGAAGAAGTTGTAAGTGGCGATAGTATTTCAGAAAGACCTATCATTCAAAAGTTACTTCTTGACATAGAAACAAAATTTGATGCTGTTTTAGTAATTGATGTTCAAAGATTAACAAGAGGTGGTTACTCTGACCAAGGAAAAATAATCGACACATTTAAATACACAAATACTATTATCATTACTCCAGATAAAATTTTTGATTTAAGCAACAAAGCTGATGAAGAATATTTTGCTGACAAATTAAACTATTCTAGAAAAGAATATGAAGGAATTAAAAAAAGACTTTTAGAAGGAAGAAAAGATAGTGTTAAAGAAGGTAAATTTATTGGAAGTTCAGTCGCTTTTGGATATGAAAGATACAAACTTCCTAAAGAAAAAGGTTATTCTTTGAAAATTGTGGAAAACGAAGCTAAAATAGTGCGATTAATCTTTCAAAAATGCCTAGAAAATATGGGAACATTTGCTACTGCTACATATTTAAACAAACTGGGAATCTCCACAAAAAATGGTAAAAAATGGACCAAAAATGGCATACGTGAAATACTTCACAATAAAACTTACATTGGTTATGTAAAATGGCAACAAAGAAAGAAAATAATCGTTGTTGAAAATGGTACAAAAAAGACAAAGAGCATACGATCTAAGGATGATGATTATCTTTTAGTTAAAGGTAGACACGAGCCTATCATATCAGAAGAAATTTTTGAAAAAGTTCAATCAATATTAAAAGCTAGCTCTTTAAAATATTTAAAACCTAATATAGTTTTAGAAAATCCACTAGCCGGAATTTTAAAATGTAAAAATTGTGGTAAAGCAATGGCGAGAAGAATCGCCACTCCATTTTATTATTGCCCTAGAGGAGATAAAAATGGAGAAAAACATTACACTATACCACGAATAACAATTAATTGTACCACTAAAGGTTGCCCTACTGTTAGCAACAATTTAAAAGATATTGAAAGCTTATTAATTGAAGAATTAAAAAAATGGATACAAAAAAACAAAAAAATAGTTAAAGACTATGATAAGAATCCTACAAGTATAGAAAATTCAGTTGTTAATCAATTAGAACTAATTGAAGAAGAAATAACTAAAGAAAAAGCAAAACTTAATAGAATTATGGATTTTTTAGAAGATGGAACTTACGACAAAGAAACTTACAACATAAGAAGTTCTGTTATTTTAACTAAATTAGAAAATTTAGAAAGCACAAAACAACTAATAAATGAAAATAATGAAGAAATAAAAATTAATAAAATCAAGTCACTAATACCTAAAATAGATAAAATTGTTGGAATATATGATAAATTAAACATAGAACAAAAAAATGCTTTATTAAAATCTATATTAGTAAAAGTCTATTATACAAAAACAAAAGCAAGAGAAGAAAACAATTTAACCCTTGAAATATACCCTAAAATATAAAAAACTACACATGTAATGTTATTGGTCAATATCCATCTAAACCCAAAAGATTACACATGTTACTAGTTCTATCTTGGTGGTCAATATCCATCTAAACCCAAAAGATTACACATGTTATTAGTTCTATCTTGGTGGTCAATATCCATAAAATTACATTTAAAGAAAGGAAAGAAATAAATGAATTGCAAACATTTAAAAATTAGATCTAAAAATTATAAAAAATACATCTATTGCGATTACTTAGAAGAAGAGATAAAATTTTCAAACTGCTATAATTGTAAATATAAAGAATTTAAAGAATATAAACTTATGAAAAAGAAATCTAGTTCTTTACAAAAACTAGAAAAAGAAAGGTATAGCATTATTTATAAAGACTTCAGTAAATGTTGTATTTGTGGTTCTATTAACAATATTTCAATTAATGAAGTTTTTGAAGGATCATATCGTAAAAAATCTATGATTTATGGAATGACAAATCCACTATGTTTTAATTGCCACAGAAGATTTCATGATGATATGGAATTTAACAAGAAAATAAAAAGACAATTTCAAAGAGAATTTGAAAAAACACATTCTAGAGATGAATTTATAGATATATTTATGAAAAATTATATTGATGATTAAAAAAAGATAGTAATTAAACTATCTTTTTACTATGTTATTTAAATCATATTTATGATTCTTAACTTTTTCATAAAGTTTATTCATATCTTTTAAATAAACTCTTTTAATTAACTTACCATTTGAATAGATATCACCAGGTATTGATAAGTGATGTAAATCTATCAAAAGTATTTCTAAATTACCTTCTGAAAGCATTGTATAGAAATGTATTTTAGGACTTCCTTTATTTTTAAATTTGCAAATACTAGTAATATCTTGGGTTTGATATTTTGAATTATTTGAATAATTTATTATATTAATTAATCTATCAATCACATCTTTTCTTGGATACAATTCATCAGCTATATAATCTCTAAATATATCTTCACCATTTTTAATTTTTAAATATAAATTTTCTATTGTCTTGTATATTTCTTGATTTTCACTATTTGCATAATTAAGAAAATTTTCTTCTTCTAAATCAAACGAATTAAAGCTATTAGAAATATCTATTTTTTCTATTTTTACTTCAGAAAATTTAGCTCCATTTTCTTTAAACCTATCTTTTCTAATAGAAAAAACATTATTAGTACATTTTAGCATATTCTTCTATTATTTCTTCTTTTGGTATTTCTATATTATGATTTTGGGCATTTACATCAAAGTTATTTCTCCAACATTTATCAAAATGTGACGCTTCAACTAGTTTAAAATCCGATACTTCAAATGCATTTTCTATAACTCCATCAATATATTCTTTTACATCTTCATTACCTACAAATAAACTAGAATTTGAATACTTCGATAAATTATGACAACTATAAACTTCTGGAACAACAGGTCCATAAACCCACGCCTCTATTCTATCGTCAAACAAATATTCACTTTTATTTATTTTAATTTCTGCGGCTTTATTTTGACTTTTTCTTACAAATCCACCCCAATATGCAAAAGCAAAATATAATGTTTTTTGTAATTTTATAGGTGATATTTCTTTTAAAAATTTACTTTTATATAAATCACTTATATAAAATGCTAATTCTTTAGCACCTACTATTCCTTTATTTTTTCCCAACATGACTCTGCCTCCGATATCTGTTTACACATATCCTATTCTATTAACATTATAATTCATTACGTCCGTAATGAGAAGTATTATAATCTCATTTTGTAAAATTGCAAGAAAAAAGAATAACTTAATGTTATTCTATTTTTTTAATAAGATTAATGTAGTTCTTAAGCCTATTTCTAATCTAAATACTTCATATTCACCATCTATTTGGACCATTGCTGTTTCTTTAATTCCATATTCTAATAAATTTATAAAGCCATCTTTAATTGTAATTTCATCAACTCTTTTAGCGAAATCATATATAGTTAGATAGTCTCTTAAATTTGCAATTTCACATAGGTTATTAATTATAAATATTTTATTTATGAATTCATATTTAATTTTAAAATCCTTAACTCCAATTAAATATTCACCTTTCTTATCAATAATCTTATTTTCTTCATTTTTAGCGATTTCTCTTACTAAATCCTTTAACTTATCTCTTGATAAGTCTTTCTTTTCTAGTTTTGATAAGTAATGAACTCCTGGAAACCAATCTTTATTTTTATAACTTTCATCTTTGAAATTCACAAATTTTTTTCTTTCTTCTAAAAATTCCATTTCATATTTTTTTATTAATTCTACATTTTTTAACATAATATTTTCCTCTTTCTTTTTTTAAATATTTCTGCTAAACTTAATTTATCTATTAAGCAAAAAAGTTTAATAGATCCTATATTTTATATAGTGTTGTGAGTTAATCAAACAGTTTAGCGATTGGAGTGATTAACTCTTTTTTTTATTTTTTAAATCTTGCTCTACTTTCAACATCAAATAATCTTTTATTTTAATATTATAATTATTTAATACTTCTTGTAATTTATTATTGTCTTCTTCTCTTAATCTTACTTCATATCTTTTATAATTATTTTTAACATAATCGATTACATATTTAGAGTTTATTTTTCTTTTAATATTTTATTTTCTCCTTTCTATATATAAATATATCAAACATAGTCGGTTATGTCAAATATTTTTTATTGTTTTTAATAAAAAAATAGGATAGGTATTTTTTACCTATCCTATTATTAATATAATCTTATATTATCATCATTTAATGTTCCGTATTTTTCGTTTAGATTAACTTGTCTTCTTATTTCTTCGTATACTTCATGACCTAATCCTATTCTTGACTCACGATTAATATGTCCATTGCCATAATCACCATTAATAACTTTAATTACTTCTTGTAATATTCTTTCTTTAGATACTTCATTAACTGTAAGTTCTTTAGGTTGTTCTATTGGTGGTGTATAAACTACTCTACCAATAGCAGGATTTACTATACAACCTCTATATGTATAATTTGGATTTAAACCCCATCTTCCATTATCATTAGTTCTTAAACAGTTACAAAATGCTACTCCACCATAGTTACTTTCAGATGTATATATTTGATTATTACTATCTATTCTTTCTACTATAGCAACATGTCCTGCTCCGTCATTTGCACTTAATGTTCTTCCATATTGCCATACCATAATTCCACCTAAAGTAGGTACATCACTTATTTCAAGGCCTAATGATTGTGCTCTTTCTATAAAATTTTCTGCATTACAATTTAACTTAGAATATCTCATTTCTCCAATTATTTCATTAAATCTACCACAAGCATATCCTACACAATTTGATAGTACATCACAATGATAGTCTCTTGGATAACCTACAATACATTCTGAGTACCCACCCCACCTTTTTGTTCTATAAAAATTATTACCTTCTTCTGGTCTAGTTGTTCTTGGTGTTAATATCATTTTTTAACATCTCCTATCTTTATATCTCTTTTATTTTCTACAATAACTGAACTTTCATTTAATTTGATATCTTTGTTAAATGTTGTTTGTATTTCCATCTTTTATCTCCTTATTTTCTTCTGCCTTTATTTTTCCTTCTTTTGATTTAGTATCAAAGTCGTATATTCCGTTTGAATTCATACTAATAAAAACACTTGATAGAATATACAGTAATATGTTCGATACTTTAAATTGACCTGTTGCTACATTACTCAAAGTAACTATTATGACTGCAACTAAAAAAGATACATATTTAGTAGGTATCTTTTTTATTCCAGGAATTTCCTTTATAAATTGTGTCACTCCAAATACTGCTGTTACACAGGTTGCATAAGTCATTAGCATCTCGTACGTAAAAAATTTATCCATATTTTCCTCCTATAATTTCTTGTCTTTTCTTAAATCTTCAAATTTATCATGTATGTATGAATTTTGGTTATATACTTTCGTATATCTTTCGTAATTGTGATATATCCACTGCTTTTCTCCTGGAGGCAATTCTTCGCCTCTTTCTAGTCTTGCAAGCTCTATTGTTAAGAAATTCTTGCAGTCGTTTATTCCTAGTTCATATACATTTGATTTAATATCTTTAATATCATTATTAATAATTACTAGTTTTGCTTCTATTCCTTCATTAATTGGTTGTAATTGTTCTTTAATAACAACATTTAAAGCTTTTTTAATGTATGTTACAAGTGCAATTATTCCACCAATTAAAGTCACTAAAAATAGTAATTCACTTGATAAATTACCTAAAGTTATATTACTCATTCATTTTCTTTTTCCTTTCTTATTCTAAAACTTCTACACATAAATAACCGCTTCTTATTTGCCCGTAATCTGCTTTATTTATTTGTGCGAAAATATAAATCTTATCATTTTCTTGTACATTTATTGGTACATTTGAAATATTTAATTCTTTAAAATTTTGAGTACCTTCACAGATGTATTCTTGTACAACTATTTCGTTTTTTCTCACAAAACCGAATAAATATGCATTGAATGCATTTTGTGCGAACAAATGACTTGTTAGTCCTATTCTTTTAACGCCTTTTTTAATAGTTATAACTCCATTTTCATAACTTAATTTATCTGTATCATTTATTTCTACTTCATCAAAAAGAATTGTTTGAAATGTTATATTCAAATTTTGTTGTGATGTCTTTTTAACCATTAAAATTTCACGTTTCACTTTAGGATAGACTAATTCATCCCTATCTTTAAATTGAACGATTTCAGCTTGTTTTTGATAGTCTAGAATCCTCTTGTTTTCTCCATCTTCATTTTTGTAATAAATCTCACCAACTTTTGCGTCTTCATTTGGTACGCAGTTGACTCCTACTGCATTTTTATTTGTAGAAATGAAAAATGATGGTACTCCGATGTCGACAATTCCAGTTATTGTTACTTCTTCTAGCACATCTTCTATTTTTGCTTCTATTTCAAAAGATCTTTCATTAGATAAATTTAATTTCTTTTCTACTGATGTAAATTTGTTATCTTGAGCAACAAAATTAATATCTTGCCATTCACTAAAACTTCCACCTATTTCTTTAAATCTAAATTTAAGTGATTTGATAGAGTTTTTTTCTTCGTTATTTACTTTTAAAGAACAAATTTCTCCATTTATTTTTATTGTTGTTTCATTTTCGAAATTATTTAATCTTTCAGCACTTATGTTTATTTTGCTTTTTTCATGTTTTATTGTTTTTAGGTTTATTTCGTTTAAAACATTAAAGTTTCTTGAATCTATTGCTGACAAGTAAATTTTTAGTGAATCATTAGCATATTTTTTAATTTCTAAAATTTCTTTAAATGCTTCATTTTTAAATGGAATTTCTTTTTTGATTTCTTGAATATTTAAAGAATATTTTTTTGGTATTGCTCTTTTAAAAACTTCCATAGGTTTTTTGAAAAATATTTGAAGTTGTGAATAACCATCAATGTAAACTGATTTGTCTTTAGTTATTGCTAATGTTTTAGGATTAATATCTTCAATTTCAAAATATGTTTCATCAAATTTTGGTGGAGCTTTAACTATTGTATATGTTCTATCAAAAATGCTATAAAAAGCTTCATTTACTCCGTCATAGATTGTTGCTGCACAATATCTTATAACACAGTTGCTGGTTTCCTTATTATGATCATAAATTATATTTTTTTCTTCTTCAGTTAAAATAAACTCATATCTACCATTTACTGCTAATCCATCCCTTCTGATGGCGTATCCAGCAAATTCTAGTCTTAAATTTAATGTATAACCAGCTGGATTAAAAACATCCATCGACGGAGTTTGTTCATCTGTAACATCATCACATCTTGTTATTACAGCATATCTTTGAATTTGTGGAAGAGTAAACGTACCACTTACATCACCTCTTAACCAAGTTGTCCACAAACTTCCAGCTAGTGTACCAGTGAAATTTCCATTAACATCGTGACCTACCCAAAATTCATTAGTTAATAACGTATAACTTCCTCTTGAATAATAGGTTTCAATATTTTCACTTAATCCTTGAACTGCAGCTGAACCTCTAGACCAAGTCACATGACTTCCTAGTACATTTAAAACAAGATATGCTCTTATCAAACTTCTATTGTTATCAGTTTCTTGAGAAATTAAATCATACCCTAATTGAATATTAGTACTCTTATTAAGCGCTTTTGTATCTACTACATTCATCGTACTACCTCAACGAAAGCAATTCCTTGAACTTCACCAGTTCTTTTTGGTACGATTTTTGCCGGCTTTAATGTAAATTCTTCTTTTGCTTCTAATTTAGTCGAAAATGTTTTGTCTTTATCAATTCCAAAAACTCTTTCTAAACTACCAGAAGCATTCGAATATCCACTAAATTCATAAGGGGTAATCGTTGTATAATCTCCTCTATTTGTTTCAGAAAAAATCTTCATACCATTTATGTCGAATTGAACGTTTGTCGATAAAAGCTCATCTGTCGCTTGAGTCCATTGACCTTTATATGTCGACTGAATTAAATTTACATCAGTGAACTTTGCTTCACTTCCTTCGATTTCTAAAATTAAATAGTTCATTTTAGGTAAGATGTTTTCTATTGATATATTTTTATAATTTAATTCTTCAGTTATTTCTAATTTATGTTCTTCCATTTCGTTATAAAGTCTAATTTTAACTATTCCAGTAGAGGTTTTTTTGACTAAACAACTAAACGAATATGGTTTCTTTTCAGTATTTTCAGCTTTATCTTGAATAACATTAATTTTTTGAGATATTTTCTTTCCGTTTAATTCAAAACCATGTCTTGAAATTCCACCAAAATCAATGCTTTCTGAATCTGTTCCTACAGAGATTGTTCCTTCTTCGCTTAAATTCCAAGAATAAGGCTTATTCTCATTATTTAAAGAAAACATTACTGAATTTTTGATTAAATTAATTCCATTCATATTTTTGAATGTATTAATGGTACTATCAATCGTTCGTAATGTTTCGTTTATTCTTTCTTTATTATTTTCTGTTTCTTTGATTACTTCTGTTATTGTTTGGTTGGCGTGATTAACTTCAAATTTTACTTCTTTTATATCTTCTTTTATGCTTCCGGCTATTGAATAATTAGTTTTGTCTTGTTCTTTTGATAAACTTTTTACATTTGAATGTATTCTAGAAATTCTTTCTATATCTAAAATTGTTAAATTTTGTAAATTTCCATTTCTGTCTTTAACTTTAACAACATCATTCAATTCAAAAATATATCCATCTATAAAATTGTTAAGTTCAACTTGTTGATATTTAAAATTCAATATATATTTAGATACTTCTGCTATTATTTCTTTTCTTACTAGGTCAACGTATGGATTATCTAGTATTTTTTTTTCATTTTTTTCTTCAGCTAACGTTTCAGGATAAATAATATCGTCACTTATATTTTGTTTACCAAGTACTATTGTATTTATAACTTTTTCTGTTTCAGCTTTTATTTCCTTAAAGTTTTTTCTTTCAACTATATAATTTGTTTCAGTTGGCTTTTTGATTTTAAGTTTATTTTCATTATCAAAAAAAGCTATCGCACCACCTATTTCAGCTAGTTTTGCAATAACTTCTCTATAACTAATATTTTCCTTAAAATTTGGCTTTTTAAACTCATAATTAGCGAGTGGAAAATCTTCACTAAATAAACTCAAACCAAGGTTTATGCATATTTCTTGAATTATTTCTAATCCGGTATGTTTTTCGTCCCAATTTAAATTACTTATATATTTTGAATTTAAAAATTGTGTTTTATCTTCAACGCCTTTAAAGTTTATTGTTTTTGTACTTATATTGGTTTCTACATTTTTTTCTTTAGGAATAAAAACGCCTTGTTTTACCCACTTTGTTTCTCCATCAATAAAAAAGCCTAAATAAACTTCGATTTCTTTGTTCAAAAAATTAATATCATTATTATAATTATATATTTCAAAATCTAAAGTTTTAGTTGGAAAGCACCCCATTATTGAGGTTGCTTGATGTTTAATTTTAGGAAATGTTTTTATTACATTCCCCAAATATTCAACACCTTCTACTACTATTTTACTTCTTGGAGAAAAAGAATAACCTTTTAGAGCATTTAGATAAGATTCTGATACTTGTATCATATACTATCTACCTCCATTGGAGTAAATCGCAATTGAAATTCTTTTGCCATAAATTCGCCATTCAATAAAACTACTTCCACTTCATCTCCTACTATGTACATGTGTTTTGTTATTCTTGAATTATCTTTAGCATCAAAAAAAGAAAAAGTGCATTCTTTTTTTTCTAGCAATTTAAGAAGTTTTGATAAATTTTCACCGACTAACATTTCAGAATCTTTAAATAAACATGTAACTTTATTTAAAAGACCCTTTACATCTCTAGTCATTGAAGCGTCATCTCCTCTACCTGCGTTTTCTCCATCTAACTGAGAATAATGAAATTTTAAGCCGTCTACTTTATATTTAGTTTCATCTATTTCTACTATATATTTTTCATTCATATTTTCTCCTATATTTCAAGTAATATTTCTCCAGCTTCTGCTTGAGTTTTATTAATTTTTTTGATAATTGTTCTTCCATCTTCATATTTAACAAAGAAAGTCATATTTAAATTCATTTCATTATTGCTTTTGCTTGTTGTTCCTTGATACATTTGAAGTGCTTTTACTACTTGATCATAAATTTTACTTTCTGGCGTTACAATTTCTCCTTCTCTTTTGTTATCTCCAACTATTGCAAGTCTTGGATTATTAGCCTCTAAATATCCCCCTTTTGCAAGTCTTGGAATTAAAGGAATGTTAATACCTTTTCCACCAACTCCAGGAACCCAGTCTGGAACTTTAACTTTATTAAGACCTTTTATAAATCCATTTATTGTATCGATTATAAAATTAATCGGTGCTTTTATAAATCCAGCTAAGGCATAAATAATGTTTTTAAATATATCTTTAACGCCTTGCCAAGCCCTTTCCCAGTTTCCACTGAAAACTCCACCTATAAAATCAACTATTCCATTAAAAGCATTAATTAAAAATTTACAATTATCTGCGATTGCACTAACAACTGAACCAATAAAACCAGCTATTGCACCAAAAGTAACATCGAATGCTGGTTTAAAAATTTTATACAAAAATTCAATAACCGGTCTTAATGCTGAATCATAAATTTCAATACAAGTTGATATTAAATTCATTACAAATTTAATTGTTGATTCTAAAGCACCTTTTAAATGTTTATCCCATAAATTTGAAAACATTTCTAAAAATGGTTTTATAATTGGTGACATAATATTGTCCCAAATCATTTGAATGTTTTTAACGAATAAATTAATAAACGTACCTACTGCATCTAAAAGCCTTTTTCCTTCATCAAACCATAATTTGTCTAAAATTCCAAAAAAGTCAGATATTATTTTAGTTATTTGTTGAAGATAAGGATCAACTGCGTCTTTCCAAATTGAAGAAAATAATGTAGAAACATTATCAGTTATTATTGGCGCCCAAGTTTTTATAGTTTCAGCTGAATCAATCCAATATTGTGTGAAAAAAGAAGACATATTTTTAATCAAGCTTGAAACATTTCCAGACATATCTTTCCAAGTTTCAATTGCGTTTTTAGATATTGTTTTCCATATTTTTTGATAAAAATTTACCAAAGCATTAAATTTTGCTTTCGTAAAATAAACGTATGCTTGAACTGGCGCACTGTCCCATATTTTTTTTAGAATTTCTCCAATTCCTAAAAATTTTTCTTTTAAAATATCTGACATATCACTAGCTTTTGCTGTCGTTGAAGTAATACCAGAATCAACTTCATTAAAATCAACACCACCTCCAGCTCCACTTCCAGCACCACTTCCGCCAGAAAACGATGATTGTTTTGTATTTAAAACATTAATTTCATCAACTCCAGCAAATGCTTTATTTATTTCTTTAGCTGCCTTTTGTGCTGCTTTACCGGTTGCTCCTATATTATCTGCTGTTTTGTTAGCTATTCCACCTACTTTTTTTATTCCGTTAGATGCTTTAGAAACGACATCTGGGAAAGATATTCCGAATGTTTTTAATATTCCTCCTATTGCTTTAAAAAAGCTTGTTACAGCATTTATAGCAGTAGTCAAAACTGGTATCAAAAAGCCTACTATAGGTGCAACAACTTGACCTATTGCAGTTGTTAAGCCAGAAAACGATGCTTTTAAAGCTTGAATTCTACCACCTAAAGTTTGAGAATAAACTGCTGCATCTCCAGTTTGGAATTTTGTTTCTTCTAAAATTCCATTGTATTCAGCTTGTATTTTTTGTACTTGAGTCATTTGTTGCACTGTAATACCATGTGCTTTAGCATAATCTTGCCACATTTTTGCCACATTTTTGGTAACTCCAGCATTATCTACTAGAATAGAATTTTCATTTTTCAAACCTTCTGTTGCGCTCATAACTGCTTCTCCTAGACCATACGAAGCTTGTCTACCAAAAGATGCACTATCTTTTAAAGCGATCATAGTTTTTTCTATCTGATTTGTGTTATACCCTCTAGAAAGAAGATTTTTATAAGCAGTTACTGCTTCGTTTACTGCAACTAATCCATCTTTTGTATATTCAGTTATGAATTTTTGTGCTTGTCCAAATGATACACCAGCTCCGGTAACAATTGAATTTAATCCAGTCCAAGCAGATTGCATACTCATTGCTTGTTGGACAGCTGTTTTTCCAAAGTTTATTATCGAACCAATAGCAAACGCCCCAGCTACAAACCCGGCAATTTTTCCCATTGCTCCGCCCATTACGTTTTCAGCACCAGTTGCTTTATTTTGGAGAGTTTTATCAAAGCCTTTATCATTTAATTCTAAGTCCATATAAACTGAACCTACTTTTGCTGACATTTTTCCTCCTAACTGCCAAACATTTTAGAAAAAATATCATCTATTTCTTTAGAAGACAATTCCTTTTGTTCGACATTATTTTTTTGCTTTTTCAAGAAATTAGACCATTCTTGTCTTATTTCTAATTCTTTTTTAGTCATATTGTTAATTCTTTTTATATCGGTTTCAGACCTAACCGTAACAACATATCCTAAAGCTGTTTCGCTATTTAAACCGACTAACAATTGTCTAAATTCTTCACAAGATATACTTTCGTATTCTTGATATAGTCTTATTCCATATTGCTGTGCAAAAGAAGAAACTATTAAATCCCAGTCATAATCTTTATCATAAAAACTATCCTGGGTTGTTATTTTCCCTTTTGTGCTGCTTCCATTAATTTATCTGGATCTTGACCAGTTACTGCCCCCATTATGCAAAATGAAAGATATACATTACTTTCTACTGATAAATCAAGTTCGTTTATTTCTTTAGCTTCTTCTTTTCCTAATGCTAATTCATAAGTTTTTTCTTGTTTTTCTTTATCAGTTAAAGTTACATCTTTTTGAATATCTTGGATTTTATCAAAAGTTGACTGTCTGTTATCAACTGTATAAAGTTTGTCTCCTATTTTTAACTGTGGAAAATTATCTCCACTTAACATTTCTTTTGTTATTTTTGTATCTATTATTCTCATATTTTCTCCTTTTTTATAAAAATAAAAAGGAAAGATTTTACTCTTTCCTTAAATTAAGCTGATTTTTTGAATACTGGTTTACCTTTTGCTGTTAAATCTCCAGTTAATGGAACAACATCTGTTGCTCCTCCTAAAATATCAGTTATACCAACTATCGCTGTAAATTCTAAACTAGATTCATTTGGGAAAGTTATTTTGAAATCTGCTTCAGCTTCTTTTCCTATGTTTAATCTAAAACTATCTAAATAGTCATTACCAGCATCTCCTAAAGTTCTTTTACCACTAAATGAACCAGTTAAAGCTTTTGCTGTTAATAAAGCATTTTGCCAACCACCATCAGCTATTGAATACCAAGTTTGTGTTTGGTTATCAACTTTTAAAGATACTTCTTCAATATCTGCTATTGGTATGTAAGCATTTTCTTTTTTTATTTCAAATTTGCATTGACTTACTGCAAATTGTCCCATTGTTAATTTTGCCATTCTTTATCTCCTTCCAATGTACAAATTGACTTCAATTGAATATTCATAGATATTGTTATCATCAGTTCCTAAACTAATAGGTTCTTCAGTACTCATAATCGTAAATATTCTTTTTTCATCAATAAAAAAAGTTCTTTCTTCAAAGAACTCATATATTTTTTGTGCCATTATTTCAGCACTATCTTGATTTTTAGTATATCTAATTAAAATAGTTATAGGTTTTATATATGTAGTTTTATTATTTATTCCACCTATTTTAGAATTATATGCAATTTGCCTTTTAGAATTATAAAAACATATTGCTTTTTCTTGGTTATTATCAATTTTTCCTATCGAAATACTGTCTTTCCATTTAAATTCTTCTTTAAAATAATCTTTTATTTGTTTTAAAGTTAATTTCATACTTTACCTTTCATAAATTTTTCAAAATACTTTTGTGGCAAGTCTTTTTTGTCACCATTTATATATGGTTCAAACCACATACCACCAGCGTTTTTGTTCTTATCTTTTTTGAAATTGTATTCTGGATGATAATAAAGTCTTCTTGCGTATGGTGTATCATATCCAATAGTTACTTTTCCTTTATTTGCTTTACTATCGTCTATAGAAGCACTTCTATTTTGAAGCTCACCAGTGTCAAACGGTAATGTTTGACTATTAGTTAAATCAGTTTTAATTGCATCTGCAGTTTTTAATAAACTTTCTTTTGCTATAGACTTTACTAAATTAATATTTTGATAATTTAGTTTTACTTTAACACTCATTATTTAATTTCAAACTCTGTATGATGAACGCTTCCATCTAGATTTCTCGGTCTATAACCAGCATATATTTCATAAATTCTATCATTAATAATTAAAATGCCATCGCTAACATTTGACAAATTAGGAGCTATATCACCTTTCAAAATAACTTTACCTAATAAAGTTATTTGTTTTCCATCACTAGATATTATTCTTTTAGATTTTTCGCTAAAAATACATTTTTCATCTATTTCAAAAGCTGAAATAGGTTCGCCATCTTCGTTTATTCCTGGACTATTTAATTTGATTTTACAATCAATATTTAACAGCCAGTCTGGAAATGGTAATTTTTCTATTCTTTTAGCCATTTATTCTGGTGTCTAATCCAGTTTGATGAATAAGATCATACGCTCTTTCGCTTATGTTGTTTTTGTAAGCTATAGTATTCTTTTTTTTATCATTTACACTTACTGATATATCTAAAACGCTATATGAAGTAATATCACTATTTTCTTCGTTATTATAGCCATTTTTGTAAATATATTCAGCTTGTAAACAAATTGCTTCGCTTATCTTTTCTTTTTGAAAATCGGTTAAATTATCAAATCCTATTCTTCTAATTCTATTAAAAGTTATACTATCAATCTTTTCTTGTGCTAATTTTAAATTTTTTTCTATATTTTCTTCTGGAATTTCTTTTCCGTTAAAAATAGTAGAATAATAATCTTTTGTTATATAAAGAGTCATAAAATTACTCCTTTACTTTTATTTCTTTTTTAATTTCCTTTTCTTCTTTCACTTTTTCATAGTTAGAATCAGACTCTAACTTTTGAATGTAATAAATTAGAGTCTCTTCTACTATTTTTCCAGTAATTTTATTCTTGAATGTTGCCATTTTCAGAATCCTTTGATTTATCAGATTTTACTTTTTCAGAATCCTTTGATTTAAGTTTTTTAATTTCTTCTTCTAATTTAGCAACTTCTTTCAAATGTTTTTCATAAGAAATTGTTTTATCAGAAGAATATTCTAACACTTTTCCTTCTTCATCTAAAATATCAAAACCTTTAGATAAAAATAATTTTTTTTCAGTTTCATTAATAATATATTCTTTATTTTCTTTTACTGCTAACATATTTTCTCCTTTCATTAAGATTAAGCTTCAACATTAAAAGCTATACCATTCGATTTGTTTTCAATTAAAAATGAATCACCATATCTTCTATTTTGATATAAGTATTTGTCGGCTGTTCTTGAATCATGACCTGGAGTAAATACTTTAATATATGCATATTTATCTTTTGTTATTTGACATGATGGATGACATAGCATTACATTAATTTGTTTAGCGTCACTTGCTGGAACACAACCATCTGTAAAATTATACTTTGTTTTAAATCTTGATTTTGGTACTGTTATAAGTTTAACGTCATCTAAACTATGGACATTTCTATTTATAGAAGAACCACCCTTATCAACTGATGTTGTTCTTGTAAGACCTTCTGCATTTTTAAGTAATTTACGAATATCTGCTGTCATTCTCATTTCTCTTCCTTCTGCTGGTACTCCTAAATCATCCATTTTGCACATAACATCATCGAACCAATCTAAAATATTAGCTTTTGTTAAAGCTGTTGTATCAACAATTGCTCCTTTACTTACATTTTTGACTGCTTCTGCATAAAGTTTTGAATATCTATAACTATCTATTTCAGGAATAGCTTGTTCTTCTTCAAAAGTATTTTGAACATTTGCTATTTCAAGTGTCAATTTAGTTTCATCTATATCCATTGGATCTAATGCAAATTCAATATCTCTATCATGTTCTAATTTTTTTGGTTCCCATTCGTTTGTAATAGTCCCGCTATTAAATCCAGAAGCATTTCTATTATGATCTTTATAACCGCTTAAAGTCATTTTTGGTAATTTTATTGTTTGAGCATTAATAAATTTTATATTTGGATATGATTTTGTTAGAGAATCTGATGTTAATTCTCTACTATATTTTTGTTGTAATTCGCTTTCGAATTTTTCAGCATAATTATATACTGCCATTTTTTCTCACTCTCTCTTTCTTTCTATTTTTTATTATTTCCAAAAGCACTTGCTAAAAGTGAACTTTGGTCTTTGTTTTCTTCCTTTCCATCTCCTCCAATTTTGAAACTTTTATCTTCTTCTTTTTTAGAGATAAGTTCAGGAAACTCTTTCAAGACTTCTTCTATTTCAGTAGTTAATTTTCCACTATCAATAGTTCCATCTTTTTCTAAAATGTTAGCTTTATCAATAAGTCTCACTGCACGTTCCACCTTTGATTCATTAACACCTTTTTTTAATAAAGCATTTTCAATTTTGCTATTAATTACTTGAACAGAAATTTCATTTAATTTGTCTTTTAGTTCTTTTGTTTTTTCATCTTCAGACATATTTTTTTCTTCTTCTGCTTTAGCTGCTGCTAATATTGATTTAGCTTTCTCTATATCTTCGATTCCTAAATCTTTTAGCTGTTTTGCTAATGCTTTATCAACGTTTTTTTTGCTGATTCCATTTACTTCTTCATCAGTATATGTTTTTACTTTTTTAGAAGTACTTTCAGCACTATTTTCTTCAGTATTTGTTTTTTCTTTGTCATCTACTGAATTTTGTGTGTTATTTGCTTGATTTTCTTCCCCACCTTCTGCAAATAATTGAATGTTTAGTGGCATTCTTTTAGAATCTTCCATAATTCCTCCTTCCATTTCTTAGATATGGTCATCTATACCTTGTTTTAAGTTCAAGCAAACTAAATAGTTTATAGACATATTTAGGTCAAAGAAAAAGCACATATTTCTATGTACTTTTATTTTTTCATTTGACTTTTCAAGTAATTTATGATATATAGTTCGTATAAGACCTTTTTTGGGCAATTGCTCATCAAGGGTCTTTTTATTTTCTTTTGATAATTTTTATAAGATTATCTCCTTTTACTAACATTATTTTATTAATCCAATTTCTATATGGATTTTCAAATTGTTGTTTTGCTAAATTAATTATTTCTTCATTAGATTGATTTTTATAATTTATGAAATCAACTATTAAATTTTCAGCTTGTTCTTTTTGTTTAGGTTTTTTAGTAAACCTTTCTATAGCCGTTTCAAAATCTCCCTTAATGGTTGGCGTTTTTAAGTCCCAATTTTCATTTTTCCAAACATAATCGGGTGTTGCTCCTGTTTTATGGTTATTAACTATACTTGTTATTCTTGATTGAACAAATAATTCTCCGCCAAACAGATCTTCTAGCCAAATTCCTCGTTTATATTCAGCGCTTTCCTTACTTTCTAATAAAACAACTTCTTTATTTTTAATTGGATGTAACACTCCATTTTTATCTATAAATGTATTACTTATTTTAACTTCATGACTATTAGGAGTTGCTGTTTTCAACATTTCTTCTGTTATATCTTCATAATAAAGTTTCTTATCATAAACATCTGTTGTTATATAAATATTTCCATCTTTAGAAGATATATTTTTTATTTCAAAATATTGATTTCTTTTTAATAAAACTTCTTTTTGTGGATTATCTGCTAAATCAAGAAAATCTAAATCTCTTCCTTTGACAGCATCTTTTATATTTAATTCCAACACTACGGGCTTATCGCTTCCACTGAATGAATCCCATTCTTTAGCTATATTATAATCTTTTGTTGTGCTTACAAATCCTTTATCAGTAAACTCTCTTAATTTATCGTTTAATGTTTTAGTTGCATTATTTACCACTAGATTTTGATTGCTATTATAAACTAAATAATCTTTTAAATCTTCATATTCATTTTGTGAAATATTAGGAAATATTGCACTAGCATCCACTGATCTATATAGTTTTTTATTGTTAATAACATTTTCAGTGGCATTATCTAAATCTTTTATTAATTGTTTATCAATATCAGTCATATCCCCCATACGTTCCATAGGATTATTACGATTTCTTAAGTAATCATTTATATACATTCCATCGCCTTGAACATAATATTGCAATGCTTCTTTGCTATTCTTTGATAACTCATTAATAGGCTTTTTATCAATTAATATTTCTTCTTTTTTCTTAATCCAATCTTCTTTTCTTTCTGAAAATTGTTGAATATTTAAAGGTGATACAGATCCTTTTTCTAATCTTTCAAAACTTTTTATTTGTCTATTTATGTATTGTTCTTCTAAATTTATTTCATTTTCTTTGTGATTATGTTCATCTGTATAGTGATTAAAATCTTCTAATTCTGGATAAAAGCTAGGTAGCCCGTGTCGACAATTTGGATGAAATAATCCTTTTTCCATTGCTTCACTTAACAATGGGTAATTGCCATCTTCTTTTTTTCCGCCACTGTACACATCATCAATTAACACTTTATTTTGCCAAGGCTCGCATAATTTACAAATTGTATTATGTTTTGAAACTATAACAAAAGGATTGTTAATTTGTTTTCTAAATTCTCCTTCGCCCATTAATTGAGCCCTTTGACTTGCTGTTCTTACTGCCATTTGAGCATAACTTGCAATATTAATTCTTCTTCCATTTTTATATTCAATACAATTAATTCCACCTCTTAAAAAAGATTCACTAGCTTTATCTATTGCTTCTATTGTCATCTTTTTTTGATTAATTTCTTTAATTGCCTCTTTCGTTGCTTGGTATTCTGTTTTTACACCATTAGCAACAAAAAAAGCACTTTTATGAATAATTTGCCGATATTCATCGTTCACCATTCTCAAAACTGCCTTATTTGCTTCATTTAAATCGTTATTTACAACTTTTATTAATTGTTTGACCTTTCTATCGTTTATTTTAAAAAATCTTGAATTTAACTTGTTTTCGTTTAAAAGATTATATAACTCAATTTCTTTTCCATAACCTTGCTTAAACTCTTTTAATAAATGTTCTGTTATCTTTTTGTCTAAATCTTTTAAATATTTATTTTTTATAATTTTGCTTTCTTTTTGGTATCTTCTTAACTCTTTTAGTTTTAAAACTTGCCATTGTGTGAATTTAAAGCCAACTTTATTTTCTTCTTTTAAATGTCTTGAAAGATTTCTTTTCATTGAAGCAATTATTTCAAGTTCCATTTGCTCGTATAACTCTTTAACTTTATAATCATTCAAGACTTAACCTCCTAATTATTTAATTCATCTTCTAATATAATATCTGTATTAACAGCTGGCTCTTCCATTTCAATTATGCCTTTTTCTATTTTAATTCTTTTAACTTCTTCCTTCTTCCATTCTTCATCTTTTGTATCTCCCCACAATTCTTCAACTTGAGATTCGATACTCATGATATTTGATGCAGATGCTTTACCAACTGTTTCAATTTGTGCTTCAAAAGATGGATTAGCATATCCTCCAAAAGTCGGATCAACTTTAACATCGGTTATAGCCTTTTTATTTAATGTATCTTTAACTTTAAAAATTAAATCAACTAATTTCTTAGTTACTTCTGATACAACTGCAACTATTTCATCTCTTTTATACAAAGTTGCTTTTTCTTTTTCTCTTTGAGCATCAGCATTATCTAGTTTTTTGACGTCTATTCCCAAAGTTGAAGGGCTAATTAATCCAGTTAAACATT
>FLSC01000013.1_pt1 | contig 32848 bp, 49 predicted proteins | sample 1550561 | NCBI WGS metagenome assembly FLSC01 (sample SAMEA4031775, study PRJEB14383) | metagenome | biome: human; feature: oral; material: saliva | place: Philippines | collected 2014 | reverse complement strand
GGATTCCCAATGAGAGATGAATATATAAAGTTTAAAGGACTAGATTATCTTATGAGTATTTATACAGTAGTGGTAGACCTTAACTGGAATGTAATTAACTTTGCAGTGGGTTATAGTCTAATCCCACCAGAACCTCCTACTCACTTGAGTGGATTTAAACTAGAGGGACAAAGTAAGAATGAACTTATGGAAGATTTTAGTATGACTTTTAAGTGTACTACATTCATTCCATTTGCTCCAGACCAATATGATACTTTCAATCTATTATCTGGATTTAACTTCAGCAATATGGTAGATATGAAAGGAGCGGATGGTATTTCATTATTAGCTACTGGTAAAGATAATAAGACTATATTCTCAGAAGGTCCATCTCAAAGAAAACCATTACTTAGAGCTTCATTCAAACCTAGACAAGGAGACGACCCAGGTGATGAACCAGTATTGCCATTCAAAGGACTATTTGAAATGATGGCTATATCTCCTGGTTTTTATAGAATGAGTCAAAAGGTAGATAAAGATAACTTAATAGATACAAGATTGAATATAAAGCTAGGCTTTAGTTCTTAGGAGGAATATATGAGTGAAGAATTAAATCAAATAGGCTCAGCAGATAATAATGACCTATTGTATAAGCGTATAGCTTTAGCTGGTAGAGCGTATGCCAATGTAAATACATTTCATACTTTTGATAATGTATTTGGACACGTTGTATTTCATTTAGAACAATGGGTAAAACGTCATACAGATATAGTCTCTTTAGAAACGGAGATTATAAATAAGCTACCAGAAGCTCAGCGTACTAAAGATAGTTATAAGAAACTTCTTTCAAGGTCTATATTTCCACGTATAGTTACAGGATATAATATAGACCCATCTCATGAAAAGTTTGTAGATTATGCCACTATGGATAGATTAGACCGTATTGGAGGGAATCCTACTATAGCTTTAATTGAAGTAAGAAGACAAGGAATAAAAAGAAAACCTGCTGACGCTTGGTATTATATGAAAGATGTGGATTTGCTTATATTTGGAAGTCCTAAATTTCAAACTGCTACAATATTCTTCTCTGTACTTGTAAATGAAGAGGCTAAAGCATATGAAGTATCAGAAATGATGAAGTATGCTTTCCCTTTGGAAGTACCTAAGCCTATTTATTATCAAAAGCAAGAAAGAGAAGATATGCTTGAACCTATTTATATTCCTTATACGATAGAAACTATGTTGCCAGACAGTCTTATATTAGATTTAAAAACATTATTTAACATAACTGATATGGGAACAGATGGTGATTTAGCTCTATTGGAAATACTTAGAGCTCATAGCAAAGAGCAAGTAGACTATATCGTAGACGGAGGAAATAGAGTAAGAGCGTTTGTAGTTAAATATCAAGCACCTATAACGATAGTTGCTAAAAGTATAGAAGAAATAAATATAGAAGAAAATAATGTAAAGACTTGTGGAACTAAACTTGAGCTTCTTGTAAATTATCCTAAGTTTATGATGTATGGATTAAGTGCTACATTAGAAAGACTTAACTTAGATAACCCTGCTATTCGTATTAAAGATGATGTAATAGAGGGATTTAAAACATATCAAGAAATTTATCAAGCATATTTCACAGAGTTTACTGACAACAAACTGTCATTATATAATATGGTAGAAGTTGAATATGCTGAGGATGATGTTCGCGTCGACCCAGATGGAAAAAAGTATACTGTATTAGATATAATAGATACTGTTTCTGAAGATATAAAGATGTCTAGATATTTAGAATTTCTTTATGATTGCTATGATGAAGAAGCTAGAAAAGACTTAATCTATATAGAATGTAAGCGTAGAAATCTAGAGTTTATGGAATATAATCATGAAAGAATGGACCCTGATTTTAAGTTTACAGATGAGACTATTATAGACTTAAGAGGAGATGCTGATAAAGTAGTGTTTATAGCTTTATACTTAAATAAAGAACATTATGTCAGATGGCAAGAAGAAACAGGATATATTAATAGAAGTAATTATAGTAATGTATAGGAGGTAACACAATGGCATCATCACCATTATTTATAAAATTCAAAGATACGTATAGTTTACTTTCATATGCTACAGAAGTAATTGGAATACATGAAGGATTCAGGTCTAAACGTTACAAAGATACTAAAGGTATATGGACTATAGGATACGGATTTAACTTAGAGAGTGGTACATTTTCTAGAGAGAATGTAGTTAAATGGTCTAAGTTTGGTATATCTATAGAAGAAGCTAATGCTGTTCTTAGAGAGCATATTAAAGCTGTACTAGAAAAACTATTAAGAATGCCTTGGTATGTACAATTATCTAAAGCTAGACAGTTAGCTATATTAGATATGAGTTTTAATATGGGTATTGGATGGATAAACAGATGGAGTAATACTATCGGGTTTATTAAAGCTGGAAATTATAATTCTGCTGGTAAAGCAATAAGAGCATCTGCATATGCTAAACAAGTAGGAGCTAGAGCTTTAAGAAACGCTATTGCTTTAGAGCAAGATAGATATCCAATAGCTACTGCTACAGCAAGAGAATTAGTTTTAATATCAAATGATCCACATTATAATAAATAAGGAGATATAAATGGACGAAAAGATTAGAGATAGAAGACGTTATCGTTCTGGATTTACTCTAGATGATAAAAAAGAATTGATGAGTATTGCACTTGCAGACTTAAATAGAAATGGTATTAAACCAGAAGACTTATCTCTATTATCTCCAGTGTCTATTACTATACAAGCAATGTCAAACTTTCTAGATAGTATTTCTGTACTTACTGGAAATATAGCAAGAGAAAACAGTTTGATACATGCACAACGTTATAGTAGTTTAATGAACCAATTAGCTCAGCATGCGAATGAAGTAGCTATTGCGAAACCCTCTAGAATAGATATGTTCGTAAGAGTACCACTTAACGACGTTATGATATATGGTATTAAAACTCAAGCTAATACTTGGGAAATGAGATACACTGACACAAATACAGCCAGAATAGATGGACTTAAGTTTATGCCAGTGGAGAAAGAACATATAATAAAAGTAACTAAGAATATGGATGGTAGTTTAACACCAAGAGTATACTTAGACAGAGGTACTAAAAAAGAAGATGTCTTAGTCCAAATGGTAGAATACCAAGGAGTAAAAATACTTGGATTTAAGGCATCTTTTAAACAAGTAGAAATAGAAGAAAAAGAATATATCTTTTCGGATGACCAATTACAAATGTTTTTAGTAGAAACAAAACAACCGATATCGGATATATTCTTATATTATAGAGCTAATACTGGAGAAGAATGGAGACCTATAGGAAAGAGACTTTACTTTACTAGAGGAGCAGATGATTATCTAGAATATAGAATAGAAGCACAAAATAAAATACGTATCGACTTTAAGTATGTTCAAGGAGGTTTTAAACCAGCAGTCGGAGGAATGCTTAAAGTAGAAATACACCAAACAGCAGGTAGAGATGTTCGTACAATAGAACAAGCTATACCTGAAACTATAGAAATGAATACTACTCACATTGACTATGAACCAGTCGGAGTAGATTATTATATCAGTGATGGAGCTAAATTGGCAGTTACTGATAGAGAATATTTGCGTAATTTCATTATAAAACTAAAGGGAGCTAGACGTAGAATAGATACCGATAGTGATATGAAGACATTTTTACTTAACTATCCTGGTGAAAGTAAGTTTGAACCTAAGTTAGTTTTAAATGATGTTAAGCATAGAATATTTAATATATATGCTACACTGTCTTTTAGAAGTGATACAGGAAGTTTAAAACGTACATTTACTGTGCCTACTAATACTTGTAATCTTACTATTAAAAGACAGGATTTAGATACTAGAACTATTGATGGAATGACTTATTACTGTATGAGTGATAAGCATGCTGTTAAGAGTACTCAAACTAGAGCTATGGATTTTAGTACTATAGTTCCTGGTATGAATACAATGACAGATGATATTCCTGGTGCTGTCGGAGGTATCAATTTAATGGACCCAAATAATATAGCTATGAACTATTATTATGTAACTCCATTTATATTTAGCTATGACCCTAAAAATAATTTCTTAAGGTCTTATGCTATGGGACAATATGATACTCCATACTTAAGTTTCTCTACATTTGAAACATATACTAATAGTAGTGCTGTAAGATTTATCAATACATCTCTTAGAGTAAACGACTATTTAGACTTTACAGATACAACTAGAACAGCTTCTAGAAATGTATATGAAATAAGAGCTCAAATGAGATGTGAATCTGGAGATGATTATGCTCCAATACTAGGACAAACATTCCAAGCTACTCTTAAAGTAAAGTCTTATGATAAGAAAAAAGATATTATAATATATGCAACATCTGTAGAAAAGCAAGAAGATGACAAATGGGATATCGTATTCCAAATAGATACAGATAGAAGAATATGGGGAGATGTTACTGAAATCACTTTTAGAGATGATTTAGATGATCCTCAACATAAAGCAACAGAATTAATAAAATGTAAATCAGAAGTAGAATTAGAACTTTCTAGAATAATTCCTAAAGTAGAAGCTATACCAGAAGAAAGAGACCCATATGGAGCTGTTATAACTCCTGCTGTACCAGAAATTCCACGTAAGTTTCAAAAGATAAATGTATATAGAAGTACAGTAGAGTTCTTCAGAGATATCACAGATAGCTTATATCTACAAACATCTATATCAGTAGATGGATTATTTAAGTTTGTAGCTATACCTTTAGTTGAAATGGAGTTCTGGAGAAGTCCTAAAAATAGAATGAATATAGTAAAGGAAATAGATAATATAGCTAAGTTTATTAAATCAAATGTATATGATGAGCTTGACGAATATGGACTTACATCTTCTACATTACACGACCAGTTAGAAACATTATTTAGAGTAAGTATAAAGTTTACTAAGACACACGGATTAAGTAAATTCTTAGATGTAGGAAATACTGTAAGAAGACCTATTATAAACTTACAAGTTAGTCCTACTGCATATATACGTAAACTTGATAGTGATTTCGATGAAAGTGGAATTGCTTCTCAATTAAATCAACACTTAATAACTCATGATTACTTAATGACAGACTTCAACTTAAATGCTATCGTATTTAATACTATGGATAAAGCTGGAGATAGTGTTGACTTCTTACAATTTAAGAACTTGGATAATTATCCACCTGACCACTTGACTATAATGAGAAACAACAACAAAGTAAATAACTGGGACCCACCTGAAGTTTTAAGTATTAAACCAGTATATGTTCCAGTTGCTGATAACTATAAATTTAATATGACGTTTATTGACGCTTAGAGGAGGTAAAATAAGAAATGAAAGCCGCACTATTAATTAGAGGAGTAAACTCTACATATGTGTTTAAAACTGCTTTAGAGAACTTAGAAAGATGGTTTACGGATGAAAGATATGTGGATTATGGATTAGATAGACCTATATGGATAGAACGTTCTAATGATGAAAATTCTGCATTGATAGTTTATAATGGGAATATAAATGAACATAAGAAACTTCCTGAAAAAGAAGGTTCTTTCTTCACATCTGCTTATAATGATAAAAAGATAGGAGTTATATTTCAATCTTGTTTAGATAATAATAACAGTCCTATGCTTAAACCTGGAGATGGAGTTTATTTTGTAACAGATAAGTCAGACGCTGCTACATTAAAGAACTTTGCTGATAAACTTAAAGGATTCTCAGTAGAATCTTTAGTAAACCCAGGAGCTATTGCTTCTATGGAAGGACATAATGAAAATGGAGAACTTAATAAGAGTGTAGTATTTGCTCTTATAGAAAAGATAGCTAGAGATAGTGAAATTATAGCATTAGAAAATGCAAGAAAGCAAGAAGAAGAAATGAAAGAAGTTGTAGAGTATACTGGACTAGAGAACTTTGAACAAACTGATACTTCTGAAATAGATAGTCAAGTAGCGTTTTTAACTAGTATCCAAAATAATGGAGACGTAGACCCCGCTTCTTTTGTAGAACCTGTATCAGAAGTTAACCCAGAAGATTTAGACCCAGAAGATAATGCTGATACAGTTCCTAAACTAAATCCTGATGGAAGTTATACTAGTGAAGAAACTATTATTAATAATAAAATGGTAGATAATACTGTTGATGATATTCTTAATGGTAATGTCGAAGCTGTAGAAGACGATATAAAGCTTTCTGAGCCTGTATCTGAAGAAGCAAAGCCTGTAGTTGAACCAGTAGTAGAACCTAAAGCTACAACGCCAAATAACAGCATTGTAGAGGCTATAACAGGGCTTATAACAAAGTTAGGAATTACCGAAGCTGAATTTATTAGTAGATTAGAAAAAGTTCTTCTTATAGGAAAAATGGCAGGAGGAGTATCATCTGCTAATGTAGAAGAACCTGATAATAAATTACAGGAAACTGTAGAACAAGCTGAAGTACAAACTGTAATAGAAGACAAAGTACCAGCTGAAGAACCATCTGTTCCGACAGAATTAGAAAATGCAAATAGTGAAGAAATATTTGGAGAAGACTTTGGAGGAGATGAAAATGAAGGCGATACCGAACCTAGAGAAGAACATTCAGATAATACAGGAGAGGACAGCTCTAATGTGGAAGATAATGAACCAGTTCAAGAAGAGCCAAAAGAAATAAATGAAGACGCACCTGCTGAAGAATTAATTAAAGAACTTGCTAATGAAAGTAAGAATGATGATGAATTCTTTGAAATGCTGGTAGCTAGAAGAGTTAAATTTGGTATGCCTACATTGCTTAAAGCTGCATCAATCGACATGAGAAACTTTGTTTTAACTGGAGTAGAAAATCACGTAGAACCAGCTACAAAGTCAAAGAGAATTAATTTGATATAAACTATATATATTTAAGCATATATAGCAATATATAAATAAAATATTTTAGGAGGATTTAATTATGGTAACACAATGGATTGCAAGTTGGAAAGAAAGAGGAATGAACGGAGCACCTGACAAAAGATTAGTTTTAGTTATGGAAGATTATGACTATGCTTTTAAGATGGAAGAACTTGTGGAAAACAAATATGTAGAAAGAGGTAAGATAGTAATACCACATCAATCTACAGATATGAATAGATTATTACAAGGATTTTTCCATAAGTTACAAACTTTAAAATCTAAAACATTTACAGCAGGAGACAAAGCTCCAGCTCCAGTATTATTTGACGTGACATTACCTATATTTAAAAATGGTAGCGTGGACGTATTGAGATTCACTTCAGTGAATTTGGTTGAGGGAGATAAGTTTAAAAGAGAAAGTATTTTATATATTTATAAATTCCCATCATATGAAGTATATAAAGATATAAATGCGAAAATACCTGAAAGAGGACAACTTAAAGTTATCCCATCTGAATACTTAGTGTCATCTATAAAGTTTAGTAATATGCCTATCACTAATGGAAGTTTCGTTTATAACGATTGTGCTATTATTGATAGTATAGCTCACGCTTTAGATGCTTCTGAGGCAGCTAGAATATGGCATGCTACTATTAAACAACTTGACGCTATGGCTGCACAACAAAATAATGGACAAAGTAACAGTAATACTACTGAAACTTATACAAGAAATGATTCTGCTCATGGATTATCAGAAGAATCTAATTCTTCATATACAGAATCATATGAACGTCCATACTAAAAATAATGGGAGTGTAACAGCTCCCATCTTATTTTTTTAAGGAGGAATTATGTGGTTTGATTTAGATTACAAATCAGCAAAGATTGATAAGAAATGGAATATAGGAAACTTTATTACATCTTCTTATAAGACTGCAAGAGGTATTACCGTAAATGGTGCAGATGCTTCTGAAGTAGATTTAAATAAGAATTTAAATGCTATAGTAAAAGACTATGGTAGAAATGAAAAAGAATACGACACTCTTTACAGAGAACTTATGCTTAAAAGAAATGAAACAAAAAAAGAAATAAGCGAAATGAAAGCTAGTAATGCTAAGTTTGCAGATATAATCTCTGCTCAAAATAATGATATTACTATAATGGGAACTCAACTTAGAGTATTAGAAGATAAGCAAAAGCTTACTAGTGAAAAATATAAAACTATGCAAGCTGAAAGAAAGTTATGGAAAGAACTTACTGCTAAACAAGTAGTAGAAGAAAAACCAGCTGTAAATAACTTTATATCTAACAGTCCTTTATCTGTAGGACAAATGGCAGCCGCTGCTTCCGTACCTACTACTATACCTATTGCTGCTGTAGCTCCTACTGCTTTACCCACAATAGAACACAAAAGACCAGAAAACTTCTTAGATCCTATATATGAAACTGCAAATGCAGAGCTTAAGGATAAAGAAGAAAAGGAGGGTGCCAAAAGCACAAGTCCTACATCAGTAGCACCTCCAGGATCTGATATAGTAGTATCTAGAGACGTATACGGTAATGCTACAAGAACGATTGCAGACCAATTAGATGAGAAAATGGATATAGTAAAAATAAGATTAGCTAAAAAAGATAATCTTATAAATAATAATAATGCTCTTGGACATAATTATAATACTTCTATAGATAACATAATTATGAATAAGACTCCTCATAAAGTAAAGTTATTTGTAAACCCAGATACAGGAAGATTTTGGGAAAAGGCATTTATCAGAGATGAAAATGGAGAATGCACAATAGAAGCTAAAGAATTTCATCCAAGAAGTGTAACTCATTTAGGAGATCTACAGTTTGATATTATGGCTAGACAAGTAACTACATATTATGATGACACTCCTATTGAATTTGAATTAGATAGAAATGAAAGTCATATGGGAGAATTTTATATGAATGAATGGAATGATCCTAAGACTGAGAAGTTCTTAATACCAGCTGAAATAACAAATCAAATGGAAAGCGTTATGGGGTGATTATTATGAAGAAAGAGGTAAATGTAGAACTTGCTAGAAGTATATGTAAAAAAGTTACTGAATTGTGTGACTTATGGTGTAGATTTCTTCTTTGTAACACCTGGAGCTAGTGCTACTAGAAATAAAGGTAGTGATGCTGTTCGTAATGCCAGAGAAGCTCACATACAATGGGAATTAAAAAATAATAGTGACCCATATGAAGATTGGCGTAAATAAATGTAAACCCCTCCTTTGAGAGGGGAATGCATCTATTTACGTCATTGATAACTATATATCTTTACGTATATTATAGTAAAGGACGGTGAGTTATCAATGACAGATTTAAATATCAAAGAATTCAAAGATAGATTTGTAGCTGCGTTTAATCGTGCAATATATGATAAATCGTTAGCACAAATTATCAACAGATTTCATGATAGAGTTTTTAAATCGAACGGGATTGATTTCAACGAGCTATCAAAGTTTAAGAAACAATACCCAAATGAATTTAAACTTATAGAACGTAAGTGCAATACTTTCTTCTATTAAGAACTCTTTGATATTAATGTAGGGAATGGTAGTCTCTACATTAATATTGTATGAAATATGTGAATGGGTAGCAAAAAAAAATAAAGAGCTCATTGTTGAGCTCAATATTTTTTTTATTCTTCATAGCCTTCTTCTGAGAAAGCGTAGGCGGTGTTATTAGTATTTTCGTAGAAGTCATTAGGACCATCATACCCGTGGTCCTTTATATATTGTTTTAATTCTTTGCTATCATGTTTGCTGTAATAGTATTGATGACCAACATCAAATAGCTGACCATTAGCCATCAATAATAATATTTCGTTTTCTTTTTCTCCATATTCTATTTTTTTGAATCCTTGTGGAATGTAGTACAAATCGAATAACTCAGATTCATCATTAGTATCTACCTTTACTAATATATATTTTCCTTCATTATTCCAGTTGTATAATCCTCTTAAGACTCTCCAAATATATTTAATATTTGCTTCAACATGACTTCTTATGTGACGTGTATTTATGATTTCAGCGTCACTTAACACTCTTCCGTAATTTCCTACCCATTTGTCACAATCCAAAACTGTGACATTTGAGATATTAAATTTCTTACATTCTTTTAATACCTTATCAAATACTTCTAAGTTTTGACCAATTTTATTTATAGATTTATAGAACTTATGTGTTTTGTTACTGATTACTTCTCCAAACCAATTAACATTTATTCCAGCTAATTCTGCAACTCTTCTAAAATTTCTAACTTCTTTATTCATATATATTCCTCCTTTATGCCCATCGTTCCCAAGAATATATATGAAAAGACTTGGGTGGGCTTATTATTTTATTTATATACTTTATGATATATAGCTAAATTTTACTTATCTTTATTAGCTATTTTTACATATTTTTTAGACATATATTATAATGTATATAATATAAATACCAATTACGGAAGACAGAACATAGGAAGGAATTGGGAAAAGTTAATAAAAAGTTAGCTATATATTATATAGTGTATCTAAACTTACATATAGTACTCCCCTCACCAGTCCAACATCATCTACCCCTCAGATGATAGCGGACGCTGTATGTAAGTTTAGGTCGATATACCGAGGGAAAGCAACTTTACTTATCACTTCATTTAAATATAAATAATAATAAGAAAGGAGGTGAAGATAGATGAGTAGAAAACAACCAAGACCTTTATCGCAAGAAGAGGTCGAAGCTCTAATAGGGCACCCAGTTGACTGGGATAATGGTACTAGCCAAAACTAGTCCGCCTATTAGGTAGTTATAAGAACAGGTTTCCGTTGTAGAATGGATATAGGGATAAGGACCGAAAGTGTACACCTGTTCTGGAATGACAACTGATAAAGGCAGTGGGTCATTTGACAATTCGGAAAGACGAAAATTCATTCAGAAAGGTAGGTGAATTGAATGAAGAAAATATTGGTTTTACTAAATCATCAGATTGATGATGTTCAAGTGAAAGCTCTAGCTGAACTAGGGTTTGAACCTGAATTCATGACTGACGATGAGAAAAAGGTTTGGTCTCAGATTAAACCAGAAAGTCTTGTCAGTGATGTTCAAGGTATCTTGAATAATCATAAGTTTGATGATTGTTTAGTACAAGGGCACTTTGGTGCTGTTGGGTATGTACTTAAGACAGTTGGTTTCGACCATTGTTGGTACGCTCACAGTGTTAGAGATGCTGTTGAAACTAAGCAAGCTGATGGGAGTTCTGTAAGAACTTCAACATTCAGATTTGCTGGTTATATAAAGTACTAAGCAATCTCCTGATGATACAGTTATAATACAGGAACCCTTCACTGGGTAATAAAATAATATAAAGTGTGTGACTTGCACTCCTGTATCGTTTAGGAAATGGAGAAAGGCCGTTGTCCTAAGACTGAGTTCATAAAATCCGCTAGTGTGAGGCGGGATATAAATATCACACATTCCATTTATAATAAGGTTTAAAACATAACTCCTGATGACAGGCTCTCTTCACTGTCGTCGAGTTAGAAGGAGGGTGAATATGGAGAGATTTAATTATGTTCTTCAGGGAAAAGTAGCTGGTGCTACAATTCCTGAGGGAGTTAATAAAAAAGTTAAAGCTTATGCCAAAAAGCTTCACAAAAGAGGCGTCAGCTTTAACGAACTTTCAGATGCTATCCTACAAGCATTTGAAAGTAATAATATAATAGGATGTTTCTACATTCGTGAGAATGGGAATATTCTATTAAAGGTAGGAAATTAATAAAATAAGACCTGAGGAGGTCTCTAAACATACCTAGTGCTCCTATAGCACGTATAAATGAATTTAGGAATATTGAAGATGTCTGATGAAGAGACATTCTTGTATATTCCTAGATAAAAACTGGAATGTATAAGAATGTGTATGAAATCGGGTGTCTTCGGATGCCTGATTTCATACACAGGCATTCTTTAAATAATGATGTATGAAATTTTTTGTTAACATTTTAATTTAATAGGAGGAAAGATTATGGAAATAAGAAACATTATACTAGAATTGGGAATTGATAAAGATGGTGATACATTCTGTAAGGAAATCAGAAATAATACTGTAGAAATAGAATCTTCTTGGAATTCTTATAGAGCATTAAGTTATAGTGACACATATGAAAATAAGTGCGACGATACTACCACTGTATTACATATTGCCTATGATGATGCTAGAGACATGGTGTTACACATGAAAGTTTCAAAAACTGAATGTGAATTTATAGCAGTCTACGACTCTAAAAGTGCAGAAAAAGAATTATATAAGCTAAAAAATGATATATCTATCAAGTATAATGAATTTTTCAAAACTTCCATGACACGTGGAAAGGCATTGATCAAGAAAGATATAAAAGATATTAAATCTGACATAAAAGCATTACAAGAAAAAATAGATAATTTGACTGATGTGATGGTTGAGTTGTCTGAAGCGTTATAAAATGGTCAGCCCATATAACTAGTATGGTTTCTAATTATATGGGCTTATGGTGTAAAAGCTCTAATATGTCTTACTCACATATTAGAAATATCAAACCGGAAAGGAGTGATATTATGGAATTTGAGATTTCCAAAGAACAAATGGACGATCTTAAGAGAACGCCTGTTCTCAATGATGGTTCATTAAACACTAACAAATAGTTTCATATGTAGCTAATATAGTTTGTAAATTACACCATATAAACACAATATATTAGCTACACGTTTTTGTTACAAATATTTATATAAAATTCATAAAATAACTTAGGAGGAAAGAAATTATGAAAAAATATATGGAATCTTTTTATGAAACATCAGATATGGTTCACACTGGACTATGTGGGAGCAATAAACTTAATATAATAATAAGCCATTCAGATTTGGATGGTGTTACTTCAGCTATCAATTTGATGATGGCAAGTAAATTATTAGAAGAAGATTTCGTAGTTTTCTTAGAAAGAACTTCTAGACAAGAGGAAACAACAAAGATTCTGAATGAGTGGTTAGGATTCGCTAAAGCAAATCCAGTTCACTATGAGAGCTATTCAGAAATTGAAGTTATGATTTCTGATAGAATGTTTATAGAATTGGATAAAGTAACTCCTTTAGACAACATGAAATTTAGCTGGTATGACCATCATGCTGGCAATGTTGTAGAAAAAGAAGTTTTAGAAAAGTCTTTAGGTGATAAACTTAAAGATTATGAAATTCGTACAGACATAAATTGGTGTGGTGCTACTATCACATACATGAGTATGTATGAAAGGCTTCTTGATAAAAAAGGTCCAGCTACAGCATTTATATTTCAAGGAATGCTAAAAGAATGGTCTTATGCAGTTAATTTATGGGATACTTTCCAATGGAAAAATATCCCAGAACTTCCTGAAGATAAAAAGACGTTAGGAAGGAAGATGGGGACTGTTGACAAGATGGCAGCCTCAGAAAAAGAGTTATATAGATGTTTGGATGCTATATTAACTCTTAGAAATACATTAAACCATTCTGAAGTTTGGGGATGGGTTGATGACTGTTATAAAGATTATCAAGAACTATGTAATATAGAATATATTAAGGCATCTGAAAATGCTTTAATGTTTAATGAAGAAGTAGTAATATTAGAAGCAGAATGGAAGTATGCTTCTATGATAAAGGAAAAGTGGTGTGAAAAACATCCTGAAACTAAAGTTGTAGTCACACACCACAAATCTGGAGGAACTGTTTACAGTACTACAGATTATGAAACTCCATCATTTGAAATAGCTTCGTTTATAGGAACTAGTTATGGAAATAATGGAGGAGGGCACAAACACGCTGCAGGGTTTGGTTGCCTAGATTTGGCTGTAGCAAACTGGCTTGATGAAGATGAAATGAGAGCTGTAGTTAAAGATAGAATATATAGAGCTCTTAAAGCATTCTTTAATAAAGGAGGAAACTAGTATGAAAAAGACTGCAGATGTTTATAAAGTATTCGTAGGTACACACGATACCTACGAAAAAGAAGACTATCAATTTATTGGTAATTATGATGAGTGTGTTGATTATGTCAACACATACGGTTACCAAACATGCTCATATATTGAACCTATTGGGTACACTAGAGAGGAACTACATGTCGGTCTGTGTAGAGGACGACACGAAATTCCTCAAGTCGGAGACGATTATGTCTTCGACGAAATAGCTGACCCAATGGACTTTCCGAGTCTTGGAAAGAGAGCAGCTGAATGGTTATTACATATAGATAAAGGAGTTAGAATATATCTATATGTAACTGGCTTCACGCCTGCGTTAGTAGCTGTTATAAATGCAGTTAGCTTAACAAAGGCTAATAATTTGGAGTTGATGCATTTCGATAGGGATAGTAATTCCTACAAAGCTCAACCATTTCTATACATAGGAGGTATAAAAAGATGATAAGTTTACTACATGCTATAATGGGGAGAGAGTTACATAAAAGAGATGCAGTCAGAAATGAACTGCATGAAATTATGGAAAGAAAGGAAGTAGAAAGAAGACTAGAAGAAGAAATTCAAACTCATGATTCTGTCGATAAAATGCTTCCAATCTTGTTAGGGTCTGAATATGAACCGGACCCAATAAAAAGAAGCATCAATATAGCCAATGGTGCTTATGATAAACGTCTAGGAGGCTATTCGTTATTTAGAAACTATAAGAAGAGTGTAGCAGCTCTTTTAAAGAAATTAAATTTAATATAAAAAGGAGTGGTATTTATGATGAAAGTAGTATTTGGTAATTTAGAAAATGAAGATATAAATAAAGTGGTGAAACACATTAGCAATAACATTTTTAAAATTGGTAGTGTTTACAGTAAGATAATTGCTAGAAAAGGAAAACAGGCTTATGGTGAGTCTTTATTTGAATTTCTAGTGGATGACTCATTTAGAGAGTCAAATTTAGGAGAATTTGGATTTGTAGGAAAACTTAATAACCCATCTCTTAAAGAATGTGTTGAGAGACTGAACGGTCTTGATATACCAGTGAGTTTAATCGTTCCTGGTGTAGACCAGTATTATTATATCATAAGTTATTACATCATTGATGGAGACTTATGCCATCATGTAAAAAGAGGTTAAAAAAATAAAGACTAGGTTCCCTAACACTAGGGTTATTTATATATAATTCATAAAATATTTAGGAGGAAAGAGAATGATAGTAGAAGTAAAATTAGATATGAAAAATGTGGTAAGTGTTGTGGTTATGCAAGACACAACTATCGACGGTAATAATGGTCTTAATAAGGTTATGAACAACGCCGTGCAAATGGGATTTGCTGCAATTAGAAGAAGATTTGAAGATATGGATGTAGTTACTGTAGGTACACCGTCATCTACAGTGAATTTAAATTGGGTAAAAGAGTTTGCTAACAAGTTGGCAATTAATGACGTTGGCCTTGTTGAAATAGCTTTAGTAAGTGCATCTGGAAAGGTGCGTATGGCTAAAATAAATGGAAACGAAGGATATAGCTTCTACGAACCTGAAGATGAAGAATTGATAGGACTAGACTCTGTAACTGAATTGGTAGGAAAACTTCGTAGTCCGAATACAGTGGACATAAAGAAGATTGCTGTGTATCATAGCAGCAAGTATTATCAAATGGACGTATTTATTCCTGTAACACATCTACAATTTATTAAAAATGTAATTGCGGTTACAGATTTAGTATCTGAATACCTTAACTACGACGTTAGGGAGGAAACTGCATTTGAATTTATTAAGGAAGATTTAAAATCAATATCTAAATTAGGTGATAATGTTTGTCCAGTTTCGATAAAATTAAAATCAGACTGTCAAACTAAGGAGGTGTTGAATTTAATCTTTAAAATATAGTATCTAGTTAAAACTTTGTGGAAGACAAAAGTATAGCTGGATACCATTTGGTATCTGGCTACTACCGGAGTTTATTGTGAATTTATATTGATAATTTTTATTAAAATTTTAGGAGGAAAAGAATATGTTTACACAAAATGATATAAATAATAAAAAGGTTAAAATAGGAAAAATTGTGAATGGGGTGAAGCTTAATAAAAATGACATAATAACAGATATAATCACAATTTCTATGAATGACTTCAGCGATTTACAAATAGTTACAGATTTCGGAGACAAATGTGATGTATCTAGTATTATGGCATTGAAACAAGATTTTACTACAGATAAAATAATAGATACGGTATATTCATGTACATCATACGATATAGATTACCCTGATGCAAGAAAGGCTCTAGATTCGTTTGTACAAATGGCAAAGTTAGTTTTTGACTCTACAACTGATGATACAAGGTTCGGTTTATTGTCATTAAGTATAGATGTTTATCAACATAACGATGGTATACTATAAAAGGAGGGATTAAATATGAAAGTAAATAACGTATTATTAATTTTAAACATGATTGGTGCTGACATTGACAAGTTATATCGTATGATTTGGGATATAGTTCCTGACCATATTAAATTAGACATGAATATATCTCTAAATGGGATGTTTATGTCTTTGAGAGGTCTACAAGAATATAATAGAGGGTATGTTGAAGATTTATTCTCTAAAATAGATTTTAAAGAATTAGACACTCAATACGACGTAGCTATTGGAGTTGCTCCAATGAATGAGGATGGTCCTACATTCTCAGTCATATATGACTATGAAACTAAAGAGGTATCTATCGAAGAAAAAGAGATAGATACCATTCTTGGAAAAGTCACAATGACTGCTCAAAAAGAGAGTCAGTTTAATTCTGAAAAATGGAATTTAATCCATAAATTCAGAAACGGCAGAAGAATTGTTAAGATTGAAGCAGACGATAATTATAGATATGTCGGTATGATTCCTAACGTATTTATACAATCAGCATTAAAATATCTAGATGTTGATTTATCTATAGATGCAGTGACTAAAACATTAGAGACTATAGTGGCTGGTCATAATAATCTTATGACTGTAGACCGTTATCAAATGTACATAACACAGTTAACTGCTCCATTTAGTCCACATGCTAGACAACAAAATACTAGAATGATGTTTGGAGGTAGTAGATTTGCAAATGCACAAAGTATACATGATGTTATCAATATGTATACAAATGTGCGTATCACTGTAAAAGACACTAACACATCAGACGTAGAATGGTTCTATTTCACATTTTTACAATAGGAGGTGAACGCATTGGATAGGGTAGAAAAGACTTTTGCTGCAATTTGCATAATAATGATATTAACTTTATTCACTACCATAGGTGGAGTAATATATGCGAAGCAAGCTGAATACAGATGTCTTAAAGACGAGATAGTTACTGTAGTCGATAAAGAATATAAGGCTGCATATACTACAAGTGGTTTAAGACCTATGATGGTTGGAAAAACTATGACTATGCAGCCATATGTCATTCATCATGATGAAGAGTTTACTATATATGCTAAACTTGATAATGGTAAGGAGATAAAAATAGACTCTTTCAAACTTGCCTATGATACCGTAAAACCAGGCAAGAGATATAAATGGATAGATTTAATACGGAAGTGGTAAAATAAATGGTGTTTATCGGAAACCCCGGTAAACACTTTTGTTATACGAAAAAAATAGGGGGTAATAATGAGAAAGAATATTAAAACTATACTAGGGAGTGTATTAATAGTATTAGGAGCATTATTTATAGTTATGAATGCTACTACTATTGAAAATAAACTGTTATCTGTATTTGATGAAGGTGAATTTATAGCCGACGAATACAGAGTTACAGATAGGCAAATCTTAAGCATGGATGGCAAAACCGTCTATGCTATAACAGTAAAGCCATATGTTCCAGGAATTGACACAGCTGGGCAAACTTGGCTTATAGGAAAGAAAGACTTCTTCAAATATGAATTAGGTTCTATTATAGACGGAGAAGACTTCAAAAATATGAACAAGGAATGATTACAATATTCATGTTTAATATAACAAAGGGGGAATAAACATGAATAAACTATTTTTAACAGGACTTGCTCTTTTAGCAACAGTAGCACTATTTAGAGTGTCAACTGAGCATGCGTATGCGAAAGTGGAAGTTCCTACAAAGGAATTTGAAGTAGTGGATATTGTGTACAATGTTCCAATCTACTTCAATAAAGGCGGAGCAATGGTGCTTCTTCCTAATAATAAGGCTGTTATTCTCAACACACCAGATGAAGTTGATGAATATGCTAAAATTAAGGAAGCGGCTGTATTTAGTGAAACTTACGGTTCTGAGATAGGAAGTGTTTCTGATTTAACAGCAGATGCATTTCTTATCAAATATAAAGAACTTGGAGGTAAGTTTCCTGTATATGACTTAGAAGACGGAGATATGTAGTATGGGTATCAACAAGTATGTAAAAATATTAGTTGTACTTATGTGTATTTATCTACTAAAAGACCCTTTTATGTATATGATAACTGGGTCAGTAGAAAATATCGTAAGTAATAATGGAGAATTTAGTAAATAAGCGGGAGTAGAAATATTCCCGCTTTACATTTAAAAATGAAATTTTAAGGAGGAAAAAAAGTATGAAAAAGTTAGTAGTAGTTTTAATGATGATTTTATCTATGGTAGTATTTAGTAAAGATATTATAGTGTCGTATGGTGTGGATAAATATGACAATGACGCTAATCCAGTAGTATTAGTAGTTAAGAATACTGATACTCTGAAGTTTACGCTATTAAGAAATGCTGTATCTCCATTTGGACCTACAGGTGACCTACAACCAGGAGACGAAATACTTAAAAGTTATTTCGATCTAGATATATATGGATACGACCCTAAACGTCCTAATCTTAGATTGAAGTCTTTAGTTTACCTTAAACATAAAGGTAGAACTTATAAAGAAATAAGTTATGAAAAATTATTAAAGGTACTAAATGAAATAGGGTACTCAGAATATAAAGATTAAGGAGGGTTTATGAAAGCCTATATAATTATTCTAATATTTACAGTTTTATTTATGTGGCTATGGAAGCCTATGATAATCGCAGGAGTTATTTGGTATCTCCTAAGAAAATTATGTAGGTATTACATAGACCATAAGGAAGTTTGGGAGGGGGAATAACTCTCCCTCTTTTTTTTACAATAATACTTGTGTTATTTAGGAATAGAATAACTATATATGTTAAGCTGTTTCAAATAAACTATTTTAAAAAGGAGGATAAGAAATGTACAATAGACATAAGACATTTGAAGAATGCTTAGAAATGGATATTGAAAGTATTTTTAGTAGGGATAATTATGACGAAGTTGTATCTAGAGCATACGCATATAACCATAGTATGTACAAGATATTTAAAGTCAACATATATCACTACACTAATTATATAAATAAAAGTCCACTTGCATCTTGGTATTTTAAATACTTTGATATAGGGGGTCCACTTAAACCATATATATCTATGAATAAATTTGATATATTACATCATGTGGATAGACTTAAACCTTATTTTAAGAAGTGGGCTGAAGCTATAATAACAGAGTGGTTTTTAACATACGTTTATAATTATGGTTATAGCCATGACATTAATCATATAGCTGAATTTTTAAATAGAACTAGCTTGCCATTTTATATCACAAAAAGAGTAAATGAAGTTCAAGATACGACTGATATAGAGAGAGCTTTTGCCGTTATATTTGGAGTTTTATACGATACATTAGCAAGAGATGACATGAACGCATTTATAGATATAATAGTGGAGGTAGACGGATGTCTCAATTACTTAGGAGAACAGAAGGCTTTGAGTTAGGTTTTATAAAATTAGACAGTAGACTTATCACAATATACGAAGATATAATTCATAATACGAATGAATCGTATGACGTTGATAGGTTTTACGCAGTTATAGAAGACTGTTTAAATATACTTATAAATATAAAGAAAAATATAAGAATTATGATAAGAGACACTCTTACTGATAAATATTTGCAAATGTTTACAAAATTATTAACTATTTGTAATAGCGAAACTACTGGAGCACTAATAGAAATGGGGATACCTCAGCGTATAATTGGTATATATAATAATAAAATGAATATACCAAGAATTCCGTATTACGCAGATAGTTTAATTCCAGCTATTATGGATATAGTTCCAGATAGTTCTGATAACGTTTGTGAATTTGTAAGAATGTTTAGCATATTATATAGAGAATATTTCTATAGTGATGAGCCAGAATTAGAGGAATTTAAGATTCCATTGTATTTATATTATCATATTAATAAAATGGATAAAGTAATAAGAACAGCTATATCTAATTGGATTAAAAGTAATTTAAAGCATAGTAATCATCCATTAGATAATAATGATTTCTATTTAATAGACGTCTGTTATGAATTCTTTCTAACTACGATGCTCACACAAGTAGATATTAATTGGACTAATTTATATTTAGAATTTCAATCTACAGTGTGTGGAGATTTTGCAAAGTATTATTTTAATGCATCATTAGATGGATTGTGGCTGTTTGATGGAATGAGAGATAGAATAATAAATGATTTAGCAGAATGTACAGATGCATTAGTAAAAGAATTCTATTATAATCCGTTATTATTAAGACTTATAATAGGAACTAAATCAAGATTATTCTATACATATAAAAACAAGTTTGGAGGATATTATGAATGTTTTTGAAATGGCGATACATAAAGACCACAGTGTAACGGACGCATATAATGATTTATGGGCCATGACAAATGGATTTACGTTGATAAGTGTTGATGAATTAATAAAGCAACAACGCTGGTATTTATATAATAGTAAAAGTCTCACTACTACTAAATTATTAGAATTCTTATGTATTGAGGGAAGACTTCCTATACACGACCCTGAGATATATAGAGCTATTTTTAGTAGAGACCAAAATTTATATAGAAATATATTTGAGAATGCCATTCTTAATTTAATATGTTTTGACGTATTGAATTATGAAGTGGCTACTATAAATCCTATGGATATGAATTTCTTAGCTGGTATGGCTAAGAATAGGCAAGAACTTGCAGATTATGTAGAGAATTCTATAGAAGTTTGGATTAGTAGAAATGAATGCATTAATAATATGAGTGCAGATGTGTATGTAGTTAGAGATAAAGTAACTGGACAGAAGTTATCGAAACCTATAGACGAAGAAATTAAAACTATAGTAAAAGAGGGATTTCTTACAAATGAGTTCGTAGTAAAGCCAGATTATTATCCACTACATTTAATGCAAAATCCTACATTACAGATGGATTTAATGTACTATTTAAGTGGTATTCATCAGCATTATAGTTCGATATTATATAATCATCCGTATTATTATGACGTTGCAGACTTTATAAATTCAATAGTATCAGACGTAGAAGATGGAATATACTTTGGAATATTAGAATACTTTTTAGATGATAATGAACGTAAAACTATATATGACGAAGAAATAGATGCAATTATATACGTTTACTTAACATTTAAAATGAAAAATCAGTAATCAATCAATTTGATTAAATATAAAAATTATGGAGGTAAAGATTATGAACAAGAAAGTAAAAGGATGGTTAGAATTAGTATTAGGTGTAGGAATTTCTATGAAAGGAGTGTATGACATTATTGATGGTTCTGTTGATGAAAAACTAGAAGAAGCTCCTAGAGAATTAACTTCTAAATCTAAGTATGCTAATATGGAAGAAGTAGAAGTTGAAGAAGTAAAGGAGGAAGAATAGTATGAAGCTTGGGGAAAGAATGAAATCTTATGAACACGTATGGAGACAGAAGCTTATAAGAAGAATGCCTATTATAATAAGAATAGATGGGAAAGCGTTCCATACATTTACAAGAGGCCTTAAAAAGCCTTTTGATGATTTGTTTATGGATGCTATGCAAGCTACTGCTGAATATCTATTAAGAGAAGTACAAGGTTGTAAATTTGCATATGTACAATCTGATGAGATTTCTTTATTATTAACTGACTATGATAATTATGATACTGAAGCATGGTTTGATAATAATATTCAGAAAATAGTGTCTATTTCAGCTGCTAAAGCGTCTGTATTCTTTAATCAAAGATTTAGTCTTAATTGTATAGATTATAATATAAAATCTAAAGAAGCAGGAACTTATGATAGTATCTATAGTAATAAGCTTCTAGAAGCTGGCTCTACACTTCCTGTATTTGATGCTAGAGCATTCAATCTGGATAAGGATGAAGTATGTAATTACTTTATCTGGAGACAGGAAGATTGCATTAAGAATTCTATCAGTATGATTGCTAGAACTGTTTTCTCTGAAAAGAAGTTACATGGTAAATCTACTATAGAAAGAAAGGATATGCTTCTTGATTCAGGAATTGATATCGCTAAAGAGTATTCTACATATCATAGAAGAGGAACTGCTCTATATTATGATATAGTGAGCGTTCCTTATGATTCTGAAGCTGATAATTTAGATTCTATTAAAGATGTAATGTCTAATAATGTAATTATAGATAAAGAAATCCCTATATTTAAAGAAGATAGAGATTTTATAGAAAAATATGTATACATTGAGGAGGATGATGAATAATGGCTTATGAATCAAAAATAGGAGTGTATTTAACACCATGGTATATTAATGAGTTTTTTGATGCAGCGTATTACTTCTTAGAAGATGATACAATTAAGTTTAATAAAGAACATCCAGAATTCGTTAAAGATATAAAAACTACATTAGATAAGCTTAAAGAAGAATTATTGGATTATTATAAGGATGCTAAACCAGAAGAATATGGTATAATATTCAAAACAAATGAAGTGGCTATAATGACTAAATATTCTACAGCTAAGGGAGTTTGTAAAATGTATTTAGATGAGGTATTGAGGTCTAAGGAAGAGGAGAATTAATATGCATTTTGATTACGAAGAAGGACTGTATTTAACACCAGATTACCTTGATAAATTCTTCAAAGCAGTAAGTTATTTTGTAGATGATGAAAAAAGTCCCTTTAATAAGAAGTATCCTTTGGAAATAGCTCGTACTAAAGAAACTATAGAAAATATTAAAAAGGAACTTTATGGTTATTATAAAGATTGCAAGAATACTAACGATGAACTTGAGGTATTTAGAGCTAATAAAATTGAAATACTAGCTAAGTATGATTCAGCTAAAGTATTAGCAAAACATTATGTATACGACTTGCTTAAGTTTATTGAAGGAAAGGATGATGATAAATTATATGAAAGTTACTGTGCTAGCAAGCAAAACTAGATGTACGAATTCCAATGTGTTTGAATTCAGTGTATTCTTTAAAAATTTAAAGATAGCTACATGTAAAGAAGAGATATACGATGATGATATGGACACATTAATACTTTCTCCAAAAATGACAGTCGATACATGGAATTATTATAGAGATGAATTAAGAGACAAAGTGCTTCCAAAGCTAATAGACATAATGTCAGAGCATGAATCGTTGAATAATAATTTTACTGGAGTATTTTATGAAACATTAAAAGAAGATTATGAATAAAGAGGAGTAATTTAAATGGCTAGATATTTGACATTATACAAAGGTAATAATAGAAATAACATAATTAAAGATGACCCAGATTTGTTTCTATTACACGTGTATTATCATAAAGTGTTAAATAAGCTATACGTTCTTTATAAGCGTTATAGTAATGGAGAAAAGATTTTACACGTTATAGATAATCCATATGTTCCAATATATCTAGCAAAATCAAATCTTAAAGAATCACAAGAAAGCATCCCGGTTGAATCAGCACATTGTTACATAGTGCCTTATAAAGATAAAGCTAAAGAAGCAGTATCTTTATTATTTGATGCAAAGCTTCAACGCTATAAGGATGAATGGGGATTATGGGTAGAGAAGGCAATCTACCCAGATATTCCTTATAAAGCAGAGGGATTGCACCCACGTTTATTTTTATATGATATTCCAATAGAGCAATTATGTTATATGGAATATGGATTAAATCATATGGCTAAACATGGAGATCTGATATATGAAGAAGTTCCTATTCCAGACATTAATTATGCTTCATTCGACATAGAAACCAATGTTAATGAGAATGGAGAATGGATTATAAATACTAACACATTTGTGGATGAGAAATCTAAAACTGCTTATATTGATTTTTTAAGGTCTGATAAATATGCTAGACAAAATGAAATAATAGAAAATCCAGATAAATTTAAGAATGCGGTTAAAGAAGCTATGCGTGATATGATAGCAAACTGTTCTTTATCTGGGAAATCTAAAGACAGTGTACAGAAGTTATGTACAGAATTTATAGATAATTTAAATATAAATGTAAGATGGTTTGATAGAGAAGAAGACTTGATTACGAATACTACGAAAACTATGTTTACAGATTTTCAACCAGATATACTTATGGCATATAATACTACATATGACGTTGGAATGTTTGACAGACGTATTAATGCATTAAATCTTCCTAAAGGAACATTTAATCAAAGAGGACTTGGAGTGGAAAACGTAGAGCCCCCTCTTCATTTAGAAATACTTGAGAATGGAGAGTTTAAGGGAGACACTATAGTTCCTACTAAGCGTGTGGTATATCTTAATAATATAAGTCATACAGTAATATCTGATTTACAGACTTGTTATTATAGTAATCGTAGTCAACTACAACCAGAAAACTTTAAATTGAATACTCTTGCAGAAAGTGTATTAGGATTTGGTAAATATGATTTCACTCACATTACACCAGATATTACAAAATTGGCTGAAACAGACTTCTGGTTTCATAGTATATATGCTCTTATAGACAGTATTTTACTTGTGCTTATAAATCATATTGGAAGTGAATTTACATCTAAACTTAACTTCTGTATGAGTAGTAAAACAAATTTAGAAGCTACAGCACAGTCTAATACAGCTACAACACGTGGAATGCAAGTAGGAGAAATAGTAGCAGGACATCTTCCAGCTGTAAATATAAATGCAATACTTAAGAATTTATCTAGAGAAGATGTTAAACGTATGGAGGATTTACTTGATGTTCAGTTTATGCCTCTATACGAAAATATTTTACATAAACCGTCCTTTGGAGGAGGTATCGTAGCAGATACAAATTTATATGGATTTAATTTTAATGATAGTACGTATAGTGACCATTATCTCTGGAAAGAGGCTGTATTGACATTATTCAGAAGAATGACATCATTAGCGTATGAAGATTTGAAATCACATTATCCGACTACGATTACAACTAGAAACCAATCCAAAGGAACATTATATGGAAAGATTACAGATATATGGTATATGAATACTACATTGGCAACTATTTATGATAATAAAGATAGTAAGAAGAAATATGCTAACTTTGGTTCAGTAAATATGAGTATTATAAATAGAGATGTAGTTGCATATGGACATATTTGTAATGGACTACCAAACTTAACAGAAATAATAGAAAAAACATTAGTACTTGATAGCACTCCTAAGTTTACAAAGAAAGAAGAAATAAAATGTAATTGTGAACTTACAAAAGAACAGCAAGACTTCTGTAAGATACTTAAGACTATTAATACAAATGTTCTTACAGATAGCGAAGAGGGTTATCAAGTAAGTGATACAGGAATGTTTTTAGTGAATGACGGAATTATAAATTATAAAGGAACTGGAGTTAAATATAAATATTTACTACCGATGATACTTCCTATTATAAATTATAATGAAATGCTTTATGGAGAAATAGTAAAGAATGAATTGTATATAGATAATAATTACATTAATAAATGTAGTAATCCATTATGGGAAGTTGATAGCACGTGGAGTGAGTGGCATAAAGTTCCATATCAAGAATGGTGTAATATGCTAGATAACAGTGGTGTATTCTCATACGAACTTAAATTGACGGACGATATAAAAGTAAATGCTAATAAAAACTTATTCTACTATCCATGGCCTCACTGGAATAAACAAGGTAGAGATATAGAGGTAGTTCCTATATATAGATATAAACATGAAGACCACACTACTAAACTTATATTTATGTATAATATAACAAACAAGACTGACACTATTTCTGTAAATATAGAGCAATATATGCAAGTATTAAAATATTAAGGAGGATTATTATGTCAATAGGATTAGCATCTGTTTTAATTGAAAAAGATTTGGATGACTTTGTTGATAGTCCGATGAAGTCGATAAGTAAAGTGATGACTGAAACTTCGACTGAAGTAAGTATATTAAAGAGATATATTGAATCATTAGAAAAAGAAATGGCTGAATTGAGACAAGAGAATAAAGATTTAAGAGACCAAATGATTATGCTCATGACTACTGTAAAGACACTAGAACACTGTCTTGATAATATTGGTAATAATAAAGGAGAATAATATGAATATAAGAGAGTTTATAGAAAAAAGTTTTTCAACAAAGTTTTCACTTCCAGTTAATCCATTACTTAAAAAAGATATCACACAAATAGCTGATATGATAAGAGAGAATTTTATTGTACCAGATTATCTAAGTGAAGAACTAGAAAAAAGAGTAAGATTAGCAGTATTAAATACAGCTTTATATGATAAATTTGCAAAAAGTTCATATGCTGAATTAGTAGATGTTGCAGATATGCTTGATATAGTATATCTTCCAGGTATTAAATATAAAGATAAAATAGGAGATGAAAATAAATGATATTCTTGTACTGTTTAGGACTTATATGGTCTGTACTTGGAGTTGTATGGGGAGTTATCGCAATATTTAGATGCTGGACAGAATTACATTCAAATATGCAAAGATTGATAGCTGTGCCATTAACACTAGCATTTACATATACTTTGATACGTTTGTGTATGCATTTTTGGGGTAAATTATAAAGGAGGAAGTTATGATAGGAAAGATATTAAAAGATACTTTAATATATGAAGCTAAGATGGCAGGAAGTAGAACTCTTCATCATATAGGAACTCATAAGATTCCTTATATAGGAAAGAACGGACTTATGGCAGAATTAGTATATAGCTCAAGATTTATTCCTGGATATATTGCGGAAAGAGTTAGTGCTAATAAAAACTTATTTAAATTATTATTCTAGGAGAAAGATATGAGAATTCAGAAGTTTATATATGGTAATATTAGCTTTACTACAACTGGAGATTTATATACTGATAAAATGTCAGAGTTGCTAGATAAAGTTATGAAAGCTATACGTACTAACATAACAGAAGCGTTTGTAGATGTGAAAGCTCAAGCTAGAGTTAGTACTAATAAAAATGGAGAAAGTACTGTATATTTCTATGTTCGTTATGAAGATGTTGATAGAAATAGAGAAGTGTATGATGTGATTAAAAGTACATTAGATAAAGAATGTAAAAAGATATATGACGATGCTGTTGCAGCAGCTGCTAGTGCTGGAAGTTCTTCTTCTGGTGCTGGGGGATTTGGAGCAGTGCCAGTTGGAGGCGGTTCTTCTAGTGGTACTACAACTCCTACTGTTCCTACAGGTACTATCACTGGTAATTTAGTAGCGGATTATTCTATAGTGAGATATACTGCTGAAACTATATGGTCTGATATGATTGAAGACCCTATGTGCGAAGTTAGACTTAAAGATAGAGTTACATATAATGTAAATGAAACTGGTAGCTGTTCTATGTCTGTAAATAATGCTCCTATTGTATGGAGTAAGAATAAAATGGAACTTATCCGTAAAACAGTAGATGTAATGTGTAATCATTTTATGGATAGTCCTGAAGTTCAATCAGAATATGAAACACTTACTTTTACTATGAATATATTGGATTGGACTAAAAGCTTTTCAGAAAAAGATATGGAACATAAAGATTGGTGTGTTAAATATTTCATTAATCAATTAAAAGAACTTAATCATGATTATGATGATATATTTAATATGGATATAAAAATAAATGATGATTATGACGCATCTAACGGTACTATTACTGGAGTTATAAAAGTTCCTGGTGCTATATCAGACCAAGGAATACAACGTCGTATAGAGGATATTAGACGTGCTAGACAGGCTATTAAGATAAAAGATAGAACAGAAGATACTAAATACAGACTATTAGATATCGACATAGCGTTTAGCAATGGAAAGACTCTTGAATATAGAACTGATGCAAATGCTCCATCTATGAGTAAATTCTCTTATAAGAAAGATGGAATGCCGTCTACTCCGTCTACTGGTAAACTTAGTGATAAGTTAGCTGGAGGATTAGGAACTGGAAGTAGTGGTTCTGGTAAAGGGTTTGGTAAATTTAAAAAGGCAGCTGATGCTAGAAAGGCGGCTGAAGCTAAAGAGAAACCAAAGAAAAAATGGATGAAAGGCTTAAAGCTTGGTTAGGAGAAATATATGAAAAATGAACCATTATTAGTTGTAATGCTGTGTATTGTAGTGTTAGGAATTATATTAGTACAAGCAATGTGGTTAATAGTTCATTCATTGATGGAAATATTTAAAAATGTTAGATATGGAAAAGTAGAAATGTATCATGTGTTTATAGTTATATTCGGACTATATGCAGAAATACAGGGATTTAAAATAATAATAAGTTTATTTGAAAGATTTGTAAAATAGGAGGTAAAAGAATGTGTAGTATAACAGTTCCATCAACTTTGATAAGGAACATATTCTATGTATCTATATCATTAGTAATAGTATACATATTTATATTATTCATCAAAACTTTAATAGAAGGAATAATTAATAGTACAAAATCTAAAGAATGGAATTGGGTTTTATGCTTTATAATATTTCTAATGATTACGTGCGGTATAATAATATGTTTACTTGCTAAGATTGCAACAGAATTAGGATGGTTAAAAATAGTTTACATTTAGGAGTATTATGGATAAACAGGAATTATTCCAAACAGGAACAGGACTTATAGTAATAGGTGTGTATATATTTATAGCACATACTGTCGTATTACCAAGTTTCTTTAAATACATTTCAGAATCACTTTATCACACATTAGAAACATGTGTTTTGATATTCGATATTGCTGTTTTAGCTATAGGTATCGGAATGATACTGTTTGGCTTTATGGCGTAAATAAAAGACTTCCCCCTCTTTTGAGGGGGTTTCTTTTTTTATCTGCTATAATAATCTGTTCCTTTGTCTAATTCTGATAACTTAAGTCTGTTTGCTTGTACTTCTGTATTTATATACCAAGCAAATTCTTTGATATTATCTTTAGTTATAGGTCTGTTAAACCAAAATGTATGTAGATAAGAAGCATGTTTCCAATATGCTGTAAATCCACTTTCTACTACTTGGAATAACTTATCCATAGTAAGAGCAATCATTCCTATTGGACTATATTTGAAACTACCAGGTAATACTTGTGCTCCAGTAAGTCCGTCTATTTCATACCAATACATATATTTAGGAGCTTTTTCTCTAGAAAGCTCTTTCTTAGTTTCTCTATATACTGGTTTAGCTTCTGGTACATTGTATTCTACCACTGTTTTACTTCTAAGATTATTAGTATTTGTTTTTATTTCAGCTTCAAAATTATTTGGAGCTTCTACTGGTGCTACTACTTCTTCAGGTGCACTTTCTAATATTTCATCAACTTCTTCATCAATCGTATTTGGTTTTGCTTTACCCATCTTAATACCTCCTATATATTTATCTCTTGATTTTCTCTTCTATCTAATTCTTCTCTAGCTATCTTAGCCATTTCCAATATTTCCATCAATTTTTGTATTACTTCCATTTATTTTTTTAACCCCCTTTGCCATACGCTACCATTAGTATCTCTATTAAGTTCTCTGTATATAAGGTCTAATACAAGTAATATCATAGGTATACCAATGTAGTCATCTATATTATCCTTATCTACCATAAGCTTATGTAATTCTTTTACATTGTTACAGATGTATTCTATATCATTCTCCATAAATCTATCTAAGAACTTTGTGATAACTGGATGCATTAATTGATATGTAACATGACATGATTTAAGCGTAGGGTCTATAAACGATGCTGTATTAAGCATATCTACTAACGTTATTCCAGTATTAAACATAGTAGTAAGAATCAAATGGTCACTTCTTTCTCTTAAATAAAACTTTATAGAATAGCTATATTGTGGAATATAGTTATCGTTATATTCGTCATTAATCAGATTTCTTAAATTAAGACTATAATCAAATATAACTGCTCCAGGAGTAGTAACTAGCATTTCATCCCCTTGTGGAGGGTTTTCGCTATTAAGCTTAAAGTCTTTATTTAATAACTTTTCATATATACAAGTTTTATAATTTATAAGAGTTCTATCAAACCCATATGTATTAGTTAAGAATAATGTATTCTTATCGTATCCAAACTTAAATATATTTTTATTTTGTTGCATCAAATCATTTGCGTAGTGATTGAATACAAACTGAGCATGATTATATATCTCAGCAGTATTATCTTTAGCATACGTTCCTATATCTCCTATAGTAGGACTAAACCCAAGTATATCATATTCGACGCTATAAAATGCTTCTACATATTGACTTTGTAATTCGTCTATAACAGCAAGTAAATTATTATTAAGATTAGCTTGGTTTTCTGGAAGTATACATTGCATTCCACTTCCAACTTTAGATGCATCAAATATAAATCTATTTACTATTCTTTCTTCTAATCCCTGTACATCAAATATAGTACTTTCGCTATATTCTATTAAAAACGCATCTCTATCTATAAGTTTAATTGGCAGTACCTTTGTTACTTTAAAAGGCTTTGCTAAGTTTTGATGAGATAATAATACGATATGGTCGTTTTCTTTAGGTACGATAGTATTAGGAAGAACGATACTTTGCTTCATAGTTAAATTTATACTAAGAGCTCTTTCACTATCCTTTCCTCTATCGTCTATTTCTGTTTCATCTCCACGACCATATAGAGAGAAACTACTTATCTTATCAAATCTCATAGTCTTCTTATAATCTTGTGTTAAATTCAATACAGATGTATAAGTAGTCTCATTTTCATTTATACTATAATAGTCAACTATAATAGCTCCTTGATTTATCAGTCTTGTAAAAGGACTATTGAGCATATTCTTATTGACTAATCCAGTAAGTAATTCTTGTGCTTCTTTAGTAGGTCTAGAGCTAGCTGGTGCTAAGTTCTTATCTACTATAGTAGGCTGTAATCCACTAATCCTCGAAACCTTTGGCAATCATACCAGCTCCTTTCTTTAATGCGTCTCCTCCTCTAAGTTTGTTAGCAACTCTTACTATACTTTCTCCATCTTCTACGATGCTATAAGTAGTCATAAGAAGTCCTTGAACGAAACCTTGGTAGTTATCTGCAAGCACTCCTAATATATTATGATAGCTTCCTAAGAATGCGTGTAATGCATCTTCTTCTGACCTAAAATTAGGTATTTCATTTTTTATATCTTTATCAGTTACTTCACCAGGAGTAGTAGGTTCTTCCATTTGTAATTGAGCTCCTCCTGCTCCAGCTCCTACGTTCATTGATTTTTCAGCGTCTTTTGCAGCAGCTTCTTCTTGTTTAGTCTTTTCAGCAAGACCTCTTCCTTTTTCAATATCATTCTCTCTAGCTTTCTTTACTAAGAATTCCATACCTTTCTTAATTACATTAAGAGTCTTATCTATAGATTTCTTAGCATTAGTTCCTCCAGTACGCATAGTTTTAGTAAGAAGCGAACTTCCTTCTGTACCTCTTCCAAGATAATTAAATACTTGAGTACAGTAATCACTAGCTTCTTTCTCTTTACTTTGTCCTCTTATCCAAGCAACAAATTTATCTCTTTCATTTGCTTCAAATGTAATTTCAACTGGGTCAAATCCTTTAAGTAGTGTTTCTACTATAGTGGCAGAACTGTTATTACTTTTTAAGAATCTATTTAGTTTATTCTTATTTCCAAGTCCAAACATATTAGAGCCTCCGTCTGCCAATGCAGAGAAAGGAAGCATAGCTCCGTCTTTAACGACTCCTATACCGCTTTTAATAGCCTTTACTAAATTAAGAGTAAATATATGTTTAGCATTGTTACCCATACTCTTAAATCTATTAAGAGTGTTTTCTAAACGTGAATATCTATTCTTATACATTACTTTAGTAAGTACTAATGCAGCATTATATCTTGCAAGTATAATGTTATTTATTTCAGCAGCTCTTCCAATGATCTTCATTCTTTCTTCAGTGTTTTCTACATTATTCAATACTTGCCCAAGTTGTTCTATAGAAACTAAGTTTACTCCATTAGGAATATTTCCACTAGAGTTTAATATGATTCTATCATTAGCTTGATTAGTGACTACTTTACCAGTACGAACATCTAATCCACACATATCTTTTACATACTCATCCCAAGATTTAATATACTTCAGACATTGAGCCATTCCCTCCCAATCTATATTATATAGCTTGATAGTAACTTTACCCATACGATTTATCTGTTCTGCTCCTCCAAGGTTAACAAGTTCATTCATCTGTTCCCCAAGTAGAATAAATCTTTTATCGTACTTCATAAGCTTAGCCCACATATTCTTTAAGTTCTGTCCCATCTTTTGAAAGTTCTGTAATAGCTTTGGATATAAATCACGCCATTGAGATTGAGCCATTTTGATACCAGACTTAATAGCACCCTTTGCCATCTTAGCTGCTCCCACAGTTCCTCTTACTCCAGCTGCTACTCCCTTAAAAGCCATAGCTACAGCTCCGTCTTCTAGTCCAACATCAAATGGAGGCTCTATACTTTCAATAGAACTATAGTAGTCTTCTAATGATGAGTTGTTCTTATACGTCTCCATATCCATTCCAGATATATTTATTTTAGGCATTTCTTCAACCTCCTTTTATTGTTTATAGTATAACAGGGGGTTGTTTTTAATAAAAAAGATAGGTGATTTTTAGCTATATATAATAAAGTATACAAATAAAATAATAAAATATAAA
>FLSC01003020.1_pt1 | contig 34366 bp, 55 predicted proteins | sample 1550561 | NCBI WGS metagenome assembly FLSC01 (sample SAMEA4031775, study PRJEB14383) | metagenome | biome: human; feature: oral; material: saliva | place: Philippines | collected 2014 | reverse complement strand
TCAACATCATAGCCGGCATCAATCACGGTTTCTTGTACATTGTGTCCAAGTACAGTCAAAACTTCTTTCGCTTTTTTGTGAAGTGTGTGATTTAACTCACCATGTGAATGTCCGAAATCTTTACCACCGTCTAATAATAAAATATTCATTTTTTCTCCTTTAGCTGATAATTTACCGATTACGAAGCACTTTACTAATGCAACAATTTAACCAATCAATAAGCGCCAACTATTAAACGTACTACTCAAATTCGAGAGTTTGATAGAAGTTAAAAGCGTAATAAAAAAGCCTTGAAGTCATTATTTTCAAGGCTTTAAAGTCTTTCATAGGACTTGATAGGTTTATTTTGTGGTGGAGCTGGCGAAAACTGATCTAGAGATATATCAACTTGTTTTTAATAAAGATATTTTACAACTCAATCTGCCTTACTACCACGCTTACTACCATAAAAAACAAGACGCCAATTCAGATGATATTTTGCCTTTTAGGGACGGCGATTATATCATCAAAATTTGCACTTGTTTGCGTTATTTTGCGTTAAAGGATCTGAATAAAAGGATCTGAAAGCCGTTAGATCTGAAAAGGCTTTGTAAAAGATCTAAATTTGCGTTGAAAGACACACATTTACTGTGCGGGCGTGGCGAGGGTTTGACTGCGATTTTTCATGCGTGCATTTGGGCGAAAAATCGGGTTAAAACAGGGCTTTAAAGTTTGTTTTGTTGATTGATTTGATATAATAAACTGGGGCGGTATTAATACTATACAAGACAAAAACAGCTATTTGAGCAATAAAAAACCCGCATTTCTGCGGGCTGTTTCTTTTGAAAGGATCTATTGTAGTAATTTGTATTCTGAGAATGTGATCACTTCTTCCCCTACCCAATTATTAATCTCTTTCAAACGTTCTTGCAATGGGATTATCTCATTGATAAAAAATACTCGCGTTGCTTTTTCTACGTCACCAAAACCGCCTGTATTATTAGGCACAATACCCATTAATTGCGGTGGTACACGGTGGGCCGCTAATACATCATCACGGCTTGCATTTTTAATATTTAAGAAGTCATCTTTAGCCACTGCATCAGACAAAGGAATAACTTGCATCCCGTCTTTCTTCCCGTTTGGAATATACACAAACAAATTCTTAAAGTTGCCTGTGCCTTTGGTTTGTCGGATTTGTGTTTTGATTGCTTCAATATCGTCTTTGTTTTGAGTTGGGTCAGTCATGTAAATAATCGACCCCGCATGTGCGCCATTCAAATAGTATTTGCGGCGGAACAATGTGGCACTTTCATTCAAGAAAGCCGATTGTAAAGCCGCGAGATATTCCGGCACGCCATAAATCTCTTGGTTCACATCAGGGTTGATCAGATTAAACACTGCATCTTTCGGGAACTCATATTCATCAAAGCCATTCACAATCTGATAAAAAATCCCTTTCTTCACGCCAACACGCATGTATTTTGCAAGGGGCGATTTCAACGCAATCACTTTGCCGAACGTGTTTTCAACTTTTTCAAGGTAAGCATTACCAAACACTAAGTAATCTTGCACCAGTTTTTCTAACTGTGTGCGTGGTAAAAGTGCGGTCGTTTTACAGGTAGAAAGCAAGATGTTTTTCTTCACCGTGATCGCACTGTTATGATGTGCCGATGCATTTAAGGCTTTGGCAAGATAACTTAAATTAATCGGCGGGTTGTAATATTTCTCATACATCAACACGCTTTCGAAATAATTTAATACTTCCGCACGATCAAGCACGGGAATAGGTTCACCAAAGCTAAACGCCTGTGCTTGATTTCCCGTAGAAAGTGCGGTTGATTTTTTTGATTTTTTACTCATTTGGTAATCCTATTCAAAGGTGAAAATGGTTGGTTGGTTACTTGACACATCGCCGTTTAAACCATAAGGCACATTTAAAATGCAGTTCATAATTGCCCATGATAAGTCGCCGTGGCTTGCATCTTCTGAACGGTCAGAAACATAGGTGATCTTCCCTGTTCCGGTAATACGTTTTTTAACTGTCATAAAACTGGTGATGATTTCGTTACCATCAAATTTAAGGCGGCGTTTCTGAATTAAGTTTTGCGTTTTTAATACCATCTCATTTTTTAAATCAGCGTTGTAATCAAGACCGATTGCCATTGGATAGAATTTTTTAACTTCTTGGAATACGCCAGAACCCATCCCTGTTTTATCAATCACAATGCGGGTGACATTGTAATCATCACAGAAACGTTTAATTCTGCTCGCTTGTGCTTCATAATCCATGCCGTGAAATGTTTGCCAATGCAAAACACGATAATCACCGCCTTCCACTTTAGGCGGGGCAATAATCGCCAACGCTGCACGGTCGCCAGTAAAGGCGGGGTCATAACCTAACCACACTTCACGATTACCAAATGGGCGTTGATAAAATGGCTTGTAATCGTGCCATTCTTCCAAGCTGTCCACTTGGCAAAGTTGCAAGTCGGCAAATTTAAACGCCGACGTGTTATCATCCGCAAACTGGCATAAAAACAACTGTTCAAATTCTTCTTTGCTGTTTTCTGCGATAAGGTCGTCAATATTGAATAGATTACACCCGCCTTCCATCGCATCATAAATGCTAACAATCTGCTTCCATTGGCGGTCAGCACAAAGTTTTCCGCTTTTTAAATTCTCATGCGAAATGTCAATTTCAACTTTGTCCGCCTTGGCCCGATTTTTATTAAATGCTTTACCAGAGAAAAACGCATAAGCAGGATGCGCAATCGTGGTTGGCGTTGAAAAATACGTTTGGCGATACATTTTTTGCGCCGCCATACCCGATGCCACTTTACGCATCACATCAAATTTAGGCACCCAAAACACTTCATCAAAATATAAATTGCCGTGGTAAGACTGCGCCGTGGCGGAGTTCGTACCAAGAAAGATCAATTCTGCCCCATTTGGCAATTTGATGGTTTCGCCTTTTAAATCCACGTCCGCTGTTTGCTTGGCATAGTTCACAATGTAAGAGCGGAACTGCAACGCCTGTTTTTTACTGGCAGACAAAAAAATTTGATTGTGTCCAGTTGTCAATGCGTCAATAAAGGCTTCATGGGCGAAATAGTAAGTCGCCCCGATTTGTCGGCTTTTCAAAATATTTCTGATGCGATGTTCTTTGGCTTTATGCCAAACACGCTGATAATTAAACATCCCATCAAGAAAGCCATTAATCAGTAATTCTTCTTGTTCCTGATCAATGGCATTTTGTTCTGCTTTCTTCCGTTCGGCTTTGTTTCGATTAGCAAGTTTAGGATTTAAATCCACTTCATTGCCATCGCCAAAAGAATATTTTTTCACTCTCGCCATGCGTTCCATTTGACGACCAAGCAAATCAATTTCTTTATAATCTGCCCCGCTTTTTTCTTCTTTCGCAATCAGCAAATTCAATCTTGTTTCAAGGGCTAATTCAACACGCCCAACAGGGGCAACATCATCCCATTTTTCGCGATCTTTCCAACTGGAAATCGTGGACGCAGCAATATCAAGCTGACGAGCAATTTCAGCGATTTTATAACCGCTAAAATACATCTGTTGTGCTTTTCTTTTTATTTCCGCCGTTACATCGGGCGAAGCTTGATTAATAACTTGTTCGTCCATTCATCATCCTTTCAATTTACAACCGCATAATAGAAAGGGGCTTGCCGTTAGTCTTTACAGCTCACCTGTGAACAGAAAAGCAACAAAAACAACCCATAGACCGCAAAAATTAAACCTTTCAGAATAATGGCAATCTTTGAGCTAAACCAACCACAGAAAGGACAACCAATGGCAAAACAATCAAAATGGTTTGTAGTTGCAACAGAAGGCGCAACAACAGACGGTCGCACAATCAATCGCACTTGGATTGAGCAAATGGCGGCAAATTACGACCCGAAAAAATATGGTGCACGCGTTAATCTTGAACACATTAAATGGCGTTATATGTGGAATGATGATCCGCACTCAAAATGCTATGGCGATGTGGTTGGTTTAAAAACGGAAGAAAATGCTGAAGGTAAATTGCAGTTACTGGCTCAAATCGACCCAACGGACGATTTAATCAAACTCAATAAAGACCGTCAAAAAATCTACACATCTATTGAGTGTGATCCTAATTTCGCCGACACAGGTGAAGCCTACTTAGTAGGTTTAGCGGTAACGGACAATCCGGCAAGCCTTGGCACAGAAATGTTGGCATTTTCTGCCGGTGCAAGCGCAAATCCACTCAACAACCGCAAAGAAAAAGCCGAAAACCTTTTCACTGCCGCCATTGAAACAGAATTAGATTTCGAAGGTTGGAATGGAGATGAACATCAATCTGTATTTGCAAAAATCAAAGCGTTATTTGCGAAAAAAGAAAAATCAGATGATGAACGCTTTTCAGACCAATCCAGTGCCATTGAGCTTTTAGCCGAGCAACAAAAAGAAATCTTAGAAAAATTGACCGCACTTCACGGCGATTTGGAAAATCAACAAGCCGAAATTGAAGAAATGAAAGCGGGCAATGAAGAAATCCATGCCACGTTTGAAGAACTCAAACAAAAGCCGGCACAAGCCGAAAACTCCCGCCCATTAGTTTATGGTGAATCACCTGAAACTGACGGCCGCTTCTTTTAATTTATCTTAGGAAAAACCAAATGAATAAATTTACCAAACAAAAATTCCAAGCTTACATTGCAGGCGTTGCACAAGATAACGGCGAAGATGTGGCATTCGTTGCGAATGGCGGACAATTCACTGTCGAACCAACCATTCAACAAAAACTTGAAAATGCAGTGCTTGAAAGCTCCGATTTCTTAAAACGCATCAACGTTGTAATGGTGCAAGATATGAAAGGTTCTGCATTGCGTTTAGGCGTACTTTCACCAGTCGCAAGCCGTACAGATACCAACACCAAAGCACGTGAAACCACAGACATCCACAGCTTGCAAGAAAACGTATATTCTTGCGAACAAACAAACTTTGACACGCATTTAAACTATGCAACGTTAGACAGTTGGGCGAAATTCCCTGACTTTGCGGCACGTGTTGGCAAACTTAAAGCCGAACGCATTGCATTAGACCGTATCATGATCGGTTGGAACGGCACAAGCGTGGCTGCAACAACAAACCGCACATCAAATCCATTATTGCAAGATGTGAACAAAGGTTGGTTGAAACAAATCGAAGATAAAGCCACTGCTCGCGTAATGAAAGAAGCGAAAAGCGGCACAGGCAAAATCGAAATCGGTGCAGGCAAAGAATATAAAAATCTTGATGCATTAGTTTATGCACTGAAAGAAGATTTCATCCCTGACCAATACCGTGACGACACAAAACTTGTGGCGATTATGGGTAGCGACTTGTTAGCGGATAAATACTTCCCGCTAATCAATCAAGATAAACCAAGCGAACAGGCGGCAGGCGATACAATTATCAGCCAAAAACGTGTTGGCGGTTTACAAGCCGTAACCGTGCCATACTTCCCGAAAGGCACTGTATTGGTGACATCACTCGACAACTTGTCAATCTATGTTCAAGAAGGTCGTGTTCGCCGTCACTTAAAAGACGTGCCGGAACGCAACCGTGTGGAAGATTACTTGTCATCCAATGAAGCTTATGTAGTTGAAAACTACGAAGCGGTGGCAATGGCGAAAAACATCACCATTCTTGATGCACCAACTCACGCGTAATCACAATGCGACCAACTAAACGTCACTTTCTCGAAGTTTCTGCCGCTATTGCTAATGCGGCAGAAACGGAAGATCTAAGCGACTTCACGGAATACGAAAAAATGTGCCGCATTCTTGCGCGACATCGAAAGGATTTAAAAAACATCCAATCAACAGAACGCAAGGCCGCATTTAAAAAGCAAATTTTGCCTGATTATCTGCCATGGATTACAGGGGCGCTGTCTGCCGGAACAGGCAAACAAGATAACGTCTTAATGACATGGTGCGTGTGGGCAATCGACTGCGGTGAATATCACCTTGCCTTGCAGATTGCGGATTATGCCGTATTCCATGACTTGCGTTTACCTGAACCGTTTACGCGAACACTTGGCACATTATTGGCGGAAGAATTTGCAGACCAAGCAAAATCCGCACAAGCCGCCAATCAGCCATTTGAAGTGGATTACTTAGAGCAAGTACAACGCATCACGGCTGACTGCGACATGCCAGATGAAAGCCGTGCGCGATTATTGCGTGAATTAGGCTTGTTATTGGTTGAAAAGAACCCTGAACAAGCCTTGCAATACCTTGAACGTGCTTTAGGTTTAGATCAAAAAGTGGGCGTGAAAGGCGACATTAAAAAATTACGCAAAAAATTAAGCAAAGACGATGAATAATCGGATTTGATAACGAGCAAACCACGCACCCGTCGGGCGGATTAAAAGTGCGGTCAAATTCTGACGGATTTTTGGCCGTACTTGATTTAATCCTCACCCGACTTTTTTTATAAGGGAAACAATGAGCGACGGATCTCTATCAGTAAAACTTGCCCCCGACTATGAGATGGGCGCAGTGCAAAAACAACTGGAAGATTACGGGACAGGCGAAGATATTATTCGAAACGATGATTTTTTCCCTGATATTTCTCTTTCTGCATTTCGCAATCAATATCGTGCAGACGGCACAGTCACCGAACAACGCTTGCAAGATGCTTTGATTGAAGCCATTGCCAGTGTGAATGATGAATTATCTACATTCAAAGCACAAAGTGGACATCACTTCCTTGAACAAATCCCAGCACCATCAGTCAACGGCGAAAGCGTATTGATTTATCGCTATAAACGCGCGGTGAACTGTTTGGCACTGGCTAACCTTTATGAGCGTTACGCAAGCTATGACAGCACCAATGATGGCGAAAAGAAAATGGATTTGCTCAAAGACAGCATCAACGAATTAAGACGAGATGCACGCTTTGCCATTAGTGACATTATCGGCAAAAGACGGGTCGATGCGGAGTTAATTTAATGGAAGTTTACGCACAACAAAACGACAACTTGGACGCCATTCTTTATCGCTATTTTGGCCGCAGTGAAGGACTTTTAGAAATTGCGTGTGAATTAAATCCGCACTTAATGGATAAACCCGTCATTCCCATCGGAACACCAGTAATATTGCCAGAAACTGACACAGAAAAGATCAGCGTGGCAAGTGACACTATACAACTTTGGAGCTGATATGCACGACACACCATCAAAAGCGTCTTACACATCAGGATTATTTGCCTTCTTCATAGGACGCATTGCGGATATGTTTTCAAATGTAAATTGGGCAGACGTTGCATCAGTAACAGGTATTGTGATCGGCGTCGCAACATTCCTTGTAAATTGGTATTACAAGAAAAAAGATTTTGAATTAAAAGAAAAAGAATTAAACCAACGGAGCCATCACCATGATTAAACGAACAGCGAAATATGCATGCAGTGTTGTGGCGATTGTAGGATTGGCACTCTCTTTACACGGGCATGAAATTAGAACATCAGAAAAAGGCTTGCTATTGACTGGCAATGCAGAAGGATGTCAAAGAGTGCCATATAACTGCCCTGCAGATGTATTAACATTCGGGCTAGGAACCACTGATGCAGTCGAAAAAGTCATTCCACATAAAGTCTATACAGATGAAGAAATTGCAAATGCCTTTACAAAGGGAATTAAACAAGCCGAAAAATGTGTGAATACGTATGCAAACGGTCAAGCAATGCCGCAAGGTGCATTTGATGCCTTAGTGTCAATTACCTTTAATGCAGGATGCGGGAACTTAAAAAACAGCACGCTTTTTAAAATGGCACGGAAAGGATATAGCAAAGCCATGTGCGGTCAATTTGAACGATGGATTTATGCAAACGGCGTTCCACTGAAAGGCTTAATTGAAAGACGACAAAAGGAGAAAGCATTATGTTTGGGTTCTTAACGAAAAAAGAAAAATACATTTTATTGGTTGGCCCGCTCATGCTTGTGGCAATTATCCTATTTCAAGGGTGGCAAGCCAACCACTGGCGAGCCGAAGCCGCCAAAGAGGAACAATTAAAACAACAATGGGAAGCGTCTTACGTTGCCTTAAATGAAAGCGTGGATAAATTCAATGAGCAACAAAAAGCACTCACGGAAGCCATTAATCAGTTAAAAATCTCTCAAACCAAGCAAGCACAGGATTTAAAAAATGCACTTAAAAAACACCAAGATTGGGCTGACACTTTTATCCCTGATGATGTTAGCGGCGTGTTCAACAACACCGAAAATCATTAAACAGCCAATTCTATGCCCGCAAGTTGCAGAATGTACGCCATTTGCCGCCACAATTAAAACAAACGGTGATTTGGCTAACGCTTATCTACAAAGCCAACAAAAGCTAAGTGTATGCATTGTTGAAAATCAAGCATTAAAGGAATGCATTGATGAATTTAATAAACAGGAAAAACAATGACAGATCAATTCGACCGTGCGCAAGAACTCGAACAAATGACACGAGACATTGCGTTACAAAAACACCGCACTTTTAAAGCAATCAGTGCGTTTTATTGCGAAGATTGCGACATTCCCATTCCTGAAAAACGCCGACAATTAATTCAAGGCGTAACCCGTTGCGTGGATTGTCAGCAAAAATACGAAATGCAACAACGGAATTTCAGAAAATGAAAAAGCCAAACCAACTGCGCAAAATCCTTGAACAAAGTCACCAAGACTTTGTGAAAAATCCTGACCGCTTACAGCTTTATGTTGACGGCGGTCAAGTTGTTGCAACTGGCAGCACATCACTGAGTTTTGAGTATCATTACACGCTCAACATCATCATCACTGATTTTGCCTTTGATATTGCAAGCTTAATCGTGCCAATTAATGCGTATTTACGAAAAAACCAACCTGAACTATTTGAAAATCCGCAACGCCGTGGAAACGCCTTTAAATTCCAAATGGATTACAACAATAACAACACGGCGGACGTGTCGTTTGAAATCCAACTTACCGAACGCGTTGTGGCAAAACAAGTGGGTGAAAACGTGAAGATGACTTACGCCAGCGAACCAACCGCACCGGAATGGGAACAGTTAGGAAAAGTGAAAGTGTATCTAGGCGAAATTGAAGAAAATAATCTGATTTTTAAAAGTGAAAAATAAAAATGAGCGATGGGATTGAGCAAGTAAAACTCGCATTTACCGATTTATTAAAAAATATCAGTAAACCACGGAGACGTTTACTCTATCAACAAATCGGGCGGGAATTAGCGAGAAATCAGCGTAGAAGAATTAAAGCACAACAAAACCCAGATGGATCACCATTTGAACCACGCAAAAAAAGAAAACAATTCAGCAAAAAGAAAGGCAGAATAAAAAATCAGCTGATGTTCAATAAAATAGTCTCACCATCCCATTTAAAACTTAGATATGAACAAGAAGGCATTTCACTTGGTTTTTATGGCGGGGATGCAGCAATTGCAAATGTTCACCAATATGGATTAATGAGCAGTCCATCTAAATATAAGGATTTCAAAGTGAAATATGCCCAGCGGGAATTACTGGGCTTTAGCGAAGAAGATATTGAAATGATTGAAAGATTTGTGATTAAAGCGATTGCAGAAGGTAGCCTCTAATGGCGGGTAAACATACCAAAGATGCCGCCTATAATCGCCACAAGTGGAGTGACGAAAATCGCACAAATTAATCCTGAACCAATAAACGAGAATAAAGCAATAGTGTACCAACTAATATCAGGCAATTCCGCATGAATTTGATAAGCCAACGTTGGGAAAACAATAAAAATACCAATGAATAAAACCCAATCTATTGCACGTTCCATCATTCACCCCTTATTTGTATTACTTTATAGGTAAATAATATGAGCAAAGATTTAAAAATTCAAGTGTTATTATCCGCAATGGATAAATTAACTGGACCATTCAAATCTGCACAAAAAGCAACGAAACAACTTTCAAACGTTCTAAATGAAAATAAAACAAAATTAAGATCTCTATCTAAAGAATATAATCAAAATGAACTTCAAATAAAAAAATACAGAGAGACATTAAACCCATTAAAAGCAAAGCTTAACGAAAACACGCAAGCTTTATCTAAAGCTTATGCCGAAGTGCGCAGAATGGAATCTGCTTTAAAAACGATGCCTAAACCAACAGCGGGATTTAGTAACAAACTTAATGAAGCCAAAAAGAGTGTCGCTAAGTTACAAACTGAACAGGCAAAAATGATCTCAAAATTAAAAAACACCCGTGCAGAATTTAGTCGCAATGGGATAAGTGCCGCCACTCTAGGGCAACGCCAAAGAGATTTACAAAATCAAATGAAAGGCGCAAATAAAGAGATCGACCGACAAAGAAACAAATTATCAAGACTGAATGAAAAAGCACGGCAGAAAAATAGTTATGCACAACGTGTAGATGGATTGCGCACCAAAGCAGAACAATATGCCAACATCGGCGGAAGAGCATTAGCAACACACGCCATGATGAAAGAACAGGTCATCAAACCTGTGACCGCATTTGCACAAGCCGAAGTTGCCGCAACCAATCTCAGAGTGGCAATGATGGATAAAGATGGGAAAGTCTCGTCTAATTTTGAAAAAATCAACAAACTTGCCACAAATCTTGGGGATAAATTGCCGGGTACAACAGCTGATTTCCAAGATTTAATGACAATGCTCGTTAGACAAGGCATGAGTGCGGAAACGATTTTAGGCGGCACAGGGGAAGCGGCGGCGTATCTATCGGTACAACTTGAAATGCAACCAAAACAAGCCGCAGAATTTGCCGCCAAAATGCAAGACGCCACCCGCACAACTGAAAAAGACATGATGGGATTAATGGATGTCATCCAAAAGGGATTTTATGCGGGCGTTGATCCAACTAACATGCTAGGGGCTTTCAAAAATCTTGGTTCAGCCATGGACACAATTAAAATGAAAGGCTTGGACGGTGCAAAAGCACTCGCACCATTTGTTGCAATGTTCGACCAAGCAGGAATGGACGGTTCTGCATCAGGTAACGCCATGCGTAAAGTGTTACAAAAAGGGATGAAATATGGCGACATTCAGGCCACATTAAATAAGCTTAGAAAAAAAGGGCTTCTAAGATCAAATATCAATCTTGATTTTACCAATGGGAAAGGTGAATTCGGTGGCTTTGATAAGTTATTTAGTGAATTAACTAAGCTTAAAAAATTAGATACCGCAGAACGCATAAAAGTTATTGAAGGCGTATTTGGTAATGATGCAGAAGTCAACCAAGTCGTATCGACGCTTATTGAAAAAGGCAAAGCGGGGTATGAAGAATTTGCCGCTAAAATGGAAAAACAAGCTGATTTACGTAAGCGAGTAGATGAACAATTAGGCACGCTAACCAATATTTGGGAAGCCACAACAGGGACTTTCACAAACTTACTCGCAGAAATAGGCGCAACCATTGCCCCACAATTAAAACAATTATCCGCAGAGTTAGGGGAAATTACAGAAAAAGTGAAGAACTGGGTTAAAGCCAATCCAGAGCTAACAGGAACATTAATGAAAATTGCCGTGTTTTTAACTGCCGTCGTGGGTATAACTGGTGCGCTCGCTTCCGCATTTAGCTTCCTACTCTTCCCTATTGGTAGAACAGCTTTATTTTTAGGCTCACTGGGTAAGACGATTATCGGCATTATTCCAAACATACTTGCTTTCAGTGCAGCATTATTAACGAATCCGCTCACATGGATTGTTGCTGGTATCGCCGCCGTCATTGCTGCAATAGTATTACTTGTTAAAAACTGGGATGTTGTAAAAGAAGCATTTGCCACAGGTTGGAACTGGTTGTGCGAATTATTCAACACTGGGTGGGAAAACATTAAAGGATTTTTTGCATCAGGTATTGATAAAATCACCGCCACGATTTCAAGTTGGGATCCGCTTGGGTTGTTTTATAAAGTATTTGCACAAGTGCTTGGTTGGTTCGGCGTAGATTTGCCAAATAGCTTTTCTGCGTTCGGTTCTAAAATCATGTCAGCCCTTGGAGATGGTATTTTTAATACGTTTGACACAATCAAAACAGGCATAATGAATACCGTAAATTGGATAAAAGAAAAACTAGGCTTTTCAACCGAAGCAGAAAATACCATAAACCAAATTAAAACAAATGCGGGACGAGGCAACATCAACGGAGTGGCAGACAATGTCGCCTATACTGCAATTGGAACAATGGGGAAATTCGCTTCAGGCGGTTACACAGGAAATGGCGGCAAATATCAACCGATGGGCATTGTTCACGGCGGTGAATATGTCATGACAAAAGAAGCCACAAGCCGTCTAGGCGTTGCCACGCTGAACGCCTTAAATTACGGCAAGCAAGCTTTAATTGCTGGCGGTTTAGGTATCGGACTTGCCACAGCAGCACCAATTCAGGTGGATAACAGACCGCCAATTTCAGCACGTCCAAGCATCAGCCAAACTATGCAACCAATGGCGGTCAATATCACCATTAATGCACAAGCAGGGCAAAATGAACGACAAATCGCCCAACTTGTCGCCGCAGAGCTTGAACGAATCAACCGACAACAACAAGCAAGAATGCGAAGTCGAATGACAGATCGGGCATAAAAAAATAAAAGGGCGAAAGCCCTTTTTTGTTGCACATTGTAGAAAATAGTTTTATATTTCTTTAAAAAGTTGTAAACTTCGCAAACTTTTATTCTTTGGTGACTTATGACAAATCTATCATTAAATCCTATTTTTGAAAGTTTTGCGCCAATTTTTAAGCAATTAAAAACTGCGGCAATGTCTGCGTTATTTATTGCACCATTGGCGATAAATCATCCTGTTCGGCACACTACACACACAGTTAATATTTTCAGTGTCCAAACAAATGAAAACAAATCAATAAACCAACAAGAAATAGAAAAGATTATTGATATGGTGACAGCTGTTTCTGCTATCACTGATTTTGTTATTGCGTCAATCACGGCAGAATCATTAAGCTATATTGATTTAGATGACGTTCTAAGACTAGAAAGCAAAATTAACAAATATGATGATCTAGCTAACAATATTATGGCTAATAATAAATCTCCAGAATTATCAACAACGCTACAATCATTCAGCAATAAAATGCATACACTTTGCAATATGATGAAGTCAGAAAAATACAAACAAGAATCAGATAAAGTAGTTTTATCACGCGTTTATCGTACACCTGAAGATGCTGGATACACCTACAAACCGTCACATTCTTTTGATGATTTCAAAAAAGCAATGATGATGTAGGATAACAAATGAAGATTGAGTTATCGAAAAAATTTCAAGAAGGGCGTTTAAACACGCCCTTTTTTAAAGACATTCAAGCCATGTCAGATGACGAATTGCAGCTTATCTTTGATTTTATGCAATCCATTGAACAAGGGAAACGATTAAGGGGTAAAAATAAACCATCTTGGCTTGATGATAATCTCAATGACATTCCAAATACAGAAGTTTATCAACAAAACGAAATATGGCATTATCACTGTGGCCCTTACAATAAAGGATCTAGATATAGCCCTATGAGTGGGCTAAAAATGAATTTGGACGGTGAAACATCAGGGCCTGTAATTCATTATCAAAAAATATCAGATGAACATATTGTGATTATCGCTTTTTCCCCACAACACGAACCATTCCCACGCGAATGGGACACACCCAACCCAATCATTGATCGAACAGAATAAGCAAGTCGCCTGACTTGCTTTTTTGTTACCCTGTTTTTCACACTTCCACACACTCGCAAAATTAAACAAACTCACCAAAAATAGGGGCAATTATTACAAGTAGAAATCCGCCCATGTCAGCCGATAACAACCGCAGAATTGAAAGCATTATCCGCTTTGGTTTAATTGCCGAAGTCGATTATGCACAAGCAAAAGCACGGGTAAAGTGCGGTGAAATCTTGACGGATTTCATCCCATTCATCACTTTGCGATCAGGCACGACAAAAACATGGTCGCCGCCAACACAAGGTGAACAATGCGTCATCTTGGCGGCAAGTGGCGAACTGACAACAGCGTGCATCATCACAGGGCTTTACACTCAAAACAGCCCAAGCCATTCAGCCGATGAACACGTGATCGAATTTGCCGATGGCGCAAAAATCACCTACAACCAAGCAAACAGCGATTTGGTTGTGACAGGAATAAAAACCGCCAATATCACCGCCGCCAATCAAATCAATATTGACTGCCCCACAGTCAACATTAAAGGCAATGTGAATATTGACGGGGATTTATCTACAACCGGCACAACAACGAGCGAAGGCGCAATTAGCACACAAAGCAACGTTTCAGCAAGTGGCGACATCAAAGGTGGCGGAATTAGCTTACAAAATCACGTTCACGTTGCACAAGGTGAAAAAGCACGAACAAGTAAGGCAACTGCATAATGAATAGATTTACAGGCGAGAAAATAACAAGCGAAACGGAACATATCAAGCAGTCAATCGCAGACATTTTATTGACGCCAATCGGATCACGCTTACAACGCCGAGATTATGGCAGCCGTATTCCAGAACTGATTGACAGACCAATGAACCACGCTTTGTTGCTCCAACTTGCCGCAAGTGCGGTGATGGCATTGCACAAATGGGAACCCCGCGTGACGATTAGCCAATTTAAACCACAACTTACAGAAAACGGCATCACTTGCTCAATCGTGGGCCGAACAAGAAATCAAAACAATATCATCAATTATGATGATGTATGGCTAGGCGGTAAGAATGAGCGAATTAGTTGATTTATCAAAACTGGCCGCACCAAAAGTTTTAGAAGATTTAGATTTTGAAACCTTACTTGCGGAAAGAAAACAAGAATTCATCAAATTATTTGACGAATCAGAACGTGCATTCTGGCAGTCTCGCTTAAGCCTTGAAAGCGAACCCATTACAAAACTCTTACAAGAAGTTGTCTATTTGCAACTGCTTGAACGCACACGCATCAATCAAGCCGCACAGGCAACCATGCTTGCTTATGCAACAGGGAGCGATTTAGACGTTATCGCCGCCAACTACAACGTAAAACGCTTACTTATTCAAGCGGAAGATAACTCAACGACACCACCAAAGCCCGCAATCTACGAAAGCGATGCGGAACTTAGAATTAGAACACAACTAGCCTTTGAAGGAATGTCAGTCGCAGGGCCAAGAAACGCTTATGTGTTTCACGCCTTATCCGCTCACGCCGATGTGGCTGACGTGTCAGTTGTATCACCTGAACCCGCCAATGTTACCGTCACTATTTTAAGCCGAACTGGGCAAGGCGTAGCAAGTGAACAAGTGTTGAAAGCCGTCCGAGAAAAATTGAATGAAGAAACCATTCGACCAATCGGGGATCGTGTAACAGTGCAAAGTGCCACAATCCAAACATACGAAATCCGAGCAAAATTGCATTTATATCGTGGGCCTGAATATGAAGCAATAAAAGCTGAAGCAATGAAAAAACTCACTGCATACACCGCAGAAAAACGCAGATTAGGTCGAGATATTAGCTTATCGGGAATTTATGCTGCACTACACCTTGAAGGCGTTCAACGAGTGGAATTACTCGCACCAACAGCCGATATTGTTTTGCCTAGCTCAAAATCAGGCTATTGCACAAATATTAATATTGAGATTGTAGTAAGTGATGATTACTAGCCACCTATTGCCAACAGGCTCAACAAAACTGGAAAAACGAGCCGCAGAAATTTTAAAAAGCGCGGTTGAAAATCCAGTCATTATTGCTGATTTGATCAACCCTGACAGATGTCCATCGGAGCTTCTTTCCTACTTGGCATGGGCGTTTTCGGTGGATAAATGGGACGAGGATTGGAGCGAAGAAGTCAAACGCATCGCAATTAAACAATCTTTTTTTGTGCATAAACACAAAGGCACCATTGCCGCCGTGAAACGAGTGATCGAACCAATAGGCTATCTTGTTGAATTAAAAGAATGGTTCAACCAAAAACCACAAGCCAAAGCAGGCACATTTAGCATCACAGTTGAAGTGCCGGAAACAGGATTGAACGAGCAAACTTATAACGAATTAGTGCGATTAATCAATGATGTAAAACCTGTTTCACGCCATTTGTCACAGCTCTCCATCGCCATTTCACCAATTGGCACAATGAACACATTTTTGGGGCAACAAACAGGCGAAATCGTCAGCGTTTACCCTATTTAAGGATTTATATGACAGCACAATATTTCACAGTATTAACAGACTATGGCACACAAGCTTTTGCCAAAGCCATCGCAACCAATCAACCAATTCAATTTTCAAGCTTTGCCGTGGGAGATGGTAACGGTCAAGCCGTTACCCCAACTGCAGACCGTACAGCGTTAGTGAAAGAGATACACCGAGCCAATGTCAGTGCCGTGTCACTCGATCCACGCAACAATAAGCAAATCATTATTGAATTGACCATTCCGGAAGATGTGGGCGGGTTTTATATCCGAGAAATGGGGGTTTTCGATAGCACAAACAAATTAGTGGCTTATGCCAATTCGCCTGAAAGCTTTAAACCAACACTAGAAAGCGGAAGCGGCAAAGTGCAAGTGTTGCGGATGATTTTAAAAGTCAGCAATTCTCAAGCCGTCACTTTAAGTATTGATAATTCCGTGATTTTTGTCACACGTCAGCAACTTAACCCGAAAAAAATCACATCATCAACCACAAATGGATTTGATGAAAGCGGGCATACACACGAAATCGAAAAAGCCGACACAACAAAAGCGGGGATTGTGCAACTCACCGATGACACAGGACTTGACAGCGACAAGTTAGGATTATCAGCAAGAGCCGGTAAAAAACTTGCACAGCTAATCAGCACAGTTCAACTCGCACTTGGCAATTACATTCCAAACAACAAAAAATCAAATTCAGTCACTAGCAACAGTAGTGAGGATGTGGCTACATCGTCAGCAGTCAAGACAGCTTATGACAAAGCCATTGAAGCCAATAACAATGCGAATAATCGTGTATCCAAAACAGGCGATGAAATGTCTGGCAGTTTAAGGGCTAACGGGTTTTCGGCTAAAGAAAATTATGGTGCATTTGAAATTTTTAACTCAAATGAAACGCTACGTATTGAAAAAGAAGGACAGAATTTTAAATTCTGGCGGCGCATGCCGGGCAAATCGGATGTGACCAATTATATGCCTTTAACATCAGGACGATTAGCCCTAGAAGACGATGTTAACAGGAAAGTATCTAAATCTGGTGATGATATCCAGTGGCTAAATGTTAAAAGAGGGCATGCGTGGTTAAATGTTACAAGCACCGCGCACGGGAGTTCGGCGATTGATTTTACCAATTCCAACGGCCGCCATGCTCAAGTATCCATTGAGGCAGTAGACATTGGTGGCTGGGCAGATGAATTAAGATTACATGCTACCCCACCGGGCGAAAACTACGATACTGATCGACGGCAACACATAGCCACATTTTCGCCAATCGGCGATGTGTGGACTAAGAAATATGGTTGGCTGCATGAGTTTTACGCAAAACAATCAGACAACAATAACATTTGGGCCGAGCTAAATAACACATATAGAAAAAGTCGCTTTGGCTATAGATGGTATCCCCATCACTATGAAGGCGCACAAGTTATTGATATTCCGACTGGAGATAATAGCGTGATCCGCATTACCACCATGGGAGTAACGATTGAAGGAAATCAAACAATCAATCTACCTGAACAATATAATGGTTTCACAAAAGTCGTTGCCACGGATGTTGGAGCTGGGCGGCGTGCCGTTGGAATAAGGGTGGAAGGAAATAATCAACTCGTTATAGATAATGGGTATCGAACTGGGCTAAATATCATTGTTATAGGACACTTTGGATGGTAAGTATGATGTTATTCAACATTAAAACAAAAATCTTTGCCCCAGACTACATTATTACAGAGGGGCAAAGTCAAGAATGGTTTGAAGTTAATCAGGATGAAATTAATGAAATCTCCGCAAGTATCACCAATGGCGGTGATGTATGGGTGGAAAATGGGAAAATACACTGCTCTGGTAAAGCCCCAAGTGAATTTCACATTTTTGACAAAGATAAAAAACAGTTTGTCATTTCAAAAGAAAAACAAGACGAACTCTTAATCAAACAGCGTGCAGAAGTTCGCGCACAAATCAACGCTAAACGCGATGAGTGCGTAAATGGCGGCGTGTTTGTGCCTGAAATAAATAAATGGGTTGATACCGATGACAAAGGGCGCAGCACGTTAGTTGAGATTAAGGCGGATTTTGACTTAAACGGCAAAAATAATACTTACACATTGATTTGTGCAGATAACACCGCACAAGTTATCCATTTTGAAGAATTCAAAGCAGTATGGAACGCGGTGAAAACACTTAAAGAAAAAATGTATGAGAACGCATACATGCACAAAGTGTTGCTTGAACAATCAGAAAATCCGACTGATTACAACTGGTCAACGGGTTGGAGTAAAACCTATCAGGAGCATTTGAATGAACAGCAAGCTTAAACAATACCTATATCACAACATCATCGCCATTGACCAATTATTCAATGCCTTAACGGGTGGCGCCGCAGATGAAACATTATCGAGTCGAACCTATCGTGGAGCCATATTAACAGAGCAACCGAAAAAACGGTGGCGTGTACTCTATCGGTTTATCAATGGATTATTTAGAGATAAAAACCATTGTAAAACAGCCTACGAAAGCGAAATAAACGGCAAACAGCGGGATTATCGGTTCAATCAAGGGATTACCAAATGAGTGAAATAATTTTTGATTGGATCCGTGGGGATGATGAATTCGAAACGCTCATTTTTAATAATGACGACGACACCCCAATGGACTTTACAGGGAGCCAATTTGATTTGCATATTGTGCCGGAACGAAGTCAATCCGAAACCATTAAGCTGTCAACATCAAATGGCTTAACCGTTAAAGAAAACGAAATCACGCTGCACGTATCGCACGATCAAACAGAAAATGCAGATTGGACGGTGGCAAGTTGGGATTTGCAACAAACTGACAAGAACGGATTAATTAGCACCCTTTGCGGTGGCAAAGTGCGGTTAAAACGGGATATTACAAGGGGGTGAAATGTGTATAAAGACTAAGGCGAAAGCCAAACACAAAGTGACACTCAAACCAAAGCAACAGCACAAAATCACCGTTCAAAAAGGTTATGCCAATATTGGCGGCGATCTTGACACAAGAACATTACCAAACATCAACGAATTAATTATTCACTACAATATCGGAGCGCTTTAATGGCAAGAGAAGAATTTAATCAAACAATAACAGAATTTGCTGAATTCGTAGGTACGAAAGATAAGGAAATTACTAAACTTATCGGCAACCTAACAATGTTAAGCACGACAGAGAAAACAAATCTTGTTGGTGCAATCAATGAATTATTTCAATCCGTAAGAAGTCTATCTGGTAGCGCAGCAGGCATTAATGACAGTGCGACAAATGAAACGTCAACCTTATCAGCGAAAAAAATTATTGAGTTAGTTAATCAAGCGAAAACCGATGCGAAAAGCGAAATCTTAGGCGGCAATGTTGCGGCTGAACTAGACACCATCAAAGAATTAGCGGATGCGTTAAACGGCATGAAAACAGGCGAAGATGGCTTGAATAAACTCATTCAAAAAATCTCACAAACCAATGAGGCATTAACCACGCTTAATCAAAAATTCACCGCTCTAGATAGCGTGAATTTAAAAGAAGCTTACACACGAGGTTACAATAAATAATGACATTTCAAACTGGCGTGACTGAATTCGCTGAATTTGTCGGCAGTGAAATTAGACGAATAGAAAAGAAAATTCCGATAGATGGCGGTGGGGGTAGTCAGTCCAGCGATTCATCAATAATCACTGGAAATGGGCGACCCGACAAACCAGAGACCACTAGCGGAAAGATTAAAGGCAATGAGCCAAACGGCACTTTCTACAACTCAACAAATGGTGCAGGTGTTGGCGCGTTTTTGTGGCAGAAGCAGAATAACAAATGGGTTGTCATATCTGGCGATACTGGCTCTAGACGAATGAGTAACTCTTCTGTGAATATTAAAGAGGGTGCTATTTATCTAAGACGAATGAATAACAGAGTTGAGTGTTCTTTCAATACAGGTCGATGGGACACTATCTCTTTTTATGGAAGCAGTAATCCTAAATTCACAAGGAAAAATCACGCCAAGCGAATGGATATTTTACCCCCTCCAAGAATACCAGTCGGCTTCCGTACACGCACACCTATAATGTTACCGTTTTATAGCGATGACGGTGATGAGGTTGCAGTGGTGTATGTTGCTAGTATAGGTGATAGAGCTTATATTGAATTAAGATTTAGGGATAAAGTACCTACGCAGGATTTGGACTATATGCGTATGCCTGTTATCAGCTGGATAACAGACGACCCATTCCCTGAAGTTCTGCCTTAATTTAAATAAAGTGCGGTCAATCTTGACCGCATTTTGTTACCCCGTTTTTCACACTTCCAACCGCTCGCACTGCTCTATTCTCTCGATCACAATAAAGACATTATTTAACCAATAGAAACCATAGGGCTAAAATATGTCTGATGAATATCTCCATGGGGTCAAGGTAACGGAAATTGCCGAAGCCTTGCGAACACTCACCACATCATCCACTGCCGTGATCGGTTTAGTGGCAACGGCAGCAGATGCAGACGCAACTGTTTTTCCACTCAATAAACCAACTCTTTTAACAGGTATCACCGCCGAAATCCAAGCGAAAGCCGGTAAAAAAGGCACATTATCCCGTGCATTGGATGGCATTGCGGATATTGTAAATTGTAAAGTTGTGGTCATTCGTGTGGAAGAAAGCGATGACGAAAGCACAATGAAAGCAAACGTCATCGGCACGGTGGACAGCGACGGCAATTACACTGGCTTAAAAGCGTTTTTAGTCTCTGCTGCCGTTTGTGGCGTGAAACCACGTATTTTCTGCGTGCCGAAGTATGACAGCCAAGATGTCACCACCGAGCTTTTAAGCGTGGCGAAAAAATTGAATGGCTTTGTGTATGCATCGTGCGGTTCAGCAAAAACTAAAGAAGAAGCAGTCACTTATCGCCGTAATTTCTCACAGCGTGAATTAATGCTGATTTTCGGTGACTTCTTGTCATTCAACCCGAACACCAAAGCAACCGAAGTGGATTATGCTGTTGTTCGTGCGGCGGCAATGCGTGCATATCAAGATAAAGAATACGGCTGGCACACCTTAATTTCTAATAAAGGTTTAACTGGCGTCACTGGCGTCACTAAGCCGCTTTCATTTGACATCAACGATAGTGCGACCGATGTCAACTATCTGAACGAACAAGGCATCACTTGTTGCGTCAATCACAATGGCTTCAAATTATGGGGCTTACGCACCTGTTCAGCCGACAAGTTATTCATCTACGAAAACTACACCCGTACCGCACAAGTGTTGAAAGACACCATCGCACAATCTTTTGATTGGGCCGTGGATAAAAACATCAGCGTGATGTTGGTGAAAGAAATCGTGGAAGCGATCAATGCGAAATGGCGTGAATATGCGGCGAAAGGCTACTTAATCGGCGGTAAAGCATTCATCAATTCATCACTGAATACTGCCGCAACTTTAAAAGATGCAAAATTGCTTGTGTCTTATGATTACTGCCCTGTTCCGCCATTAGAACAATTAGGCTTTAACCAATACATCAGCGATGAATACCTTGTGGAATTCGCCGCAGAGATTGCCAAAGTAGGAGCATAACAAATGGCTTTACCACGTAAATTAAAACTCATGAACTTCTTGGCTGACGGTAATTCTTACCGTGGCCAAGTCACCGAAATCACCCAACCTAAATTGGCAATGAAACTGGAAGAATACCGTGCAGGCGGCATGATTGGTCCAGTGAAAGTGAATTTAGGCGTGGAAGGCTTGGAAGCGCAATTCAAAATGGGCGGTTACATGACCGAACTCATCAAAGAATTTGGCGGCAAAATTGACGGTTCGGCATTACGCTTTGCGGGTGCATACCAACAAGACGACACCGAAGAAGTCACCGCCATTGAATTGATTATGCGTGGTCGTTTCAGCGAAATTGACAACGGTACAAGCAAATCAGGCGATGACACCGAACAAAGCTACACCGTGCCATTAACCTATTACAAAATCATCGAAAACGGCAAAGATTTGGTCGAAATTGATTTACTCAACTCAATCTTTATTGTCGGCGGTACTGACCGCTTGGCAGAACACCGTTCAGCGATTGGCATCTAATCACCACTTAGCCCCGAAAGGGGCATTTTTAAAATCTCCCCCTACCCCCCTCTTTGCGAAAGAGGGGGAATTTTAAAGGATAACATTATGAAAAACGAAAACAGCAAAGTGATCACATTAACAAATCCGCTTGTGCGTGGCGAAACAAAAATCACCGAAATCACCGTCAACAAACCCACCGTGCCGGCATTAAAAGGCTTGAAAATGTTTGACGTGTTGCAAATGGACGTGGACGCATTGCAAGTGTTACTCACTCGCGTGACAAATCCTGTGTTGCATAAATCCGACTTTTCCACAATGGAAGTGGCAGACTTCACCGAGCTTGCGGCGGTGGCTGTCGGTTTTTTAGGGAAGAATTCGGAAGCGGAAGCGATCGAATAGTGATTGCCGCCACGGTTGAAGATGCCATGGCGGACATTGCAATGATTTTCCATTGGCAACCACAAGCCTTTGAGCAAATGACATTTGCCGAATTAATGACATGGCGAGAAAAAGCAAGGGAACGAAATGAAACAGAAACTGATTGATTATTTATTGAATATGCCGCGGCATATTGTATGGCGTGGGATCTTTATTATTTCCATCTCATTTTGGTTGCTTGTGATTTTCGGCATTGCATTTCTCTTTCGCTAATTCATCAAGTGCGGTCAGAAATCACGGGATTTTTTGACCGCACTTTCATTTAGGATAAAACATGAAATCAATTCTAATCTTATTTTTCTATTTTTTATCAATTATTGCCGTCACAGGATACGCCACGTTTTTGATGTATCACAACATTGACGGGTGGGGGTGGGTTATTTTTATTGATGTTTTATTGCTGCTAATGACCGTCAAAGTTAAGGAAGATGAATAATGTTTCAAAACTTTGCTTTAGCCGCACTTGGCATGTTTGTTTTTACACGGCAAACCGTGCCTTTTCAAAGCTTAGACCGCACATCAACGTGGCGACATCCAACCAATGCGATTGTGGGCGCAATGCCGAAATCACAATTCACTGGAAAAGAAAGCGAAACCGTAACAATCGGCGGGCGACTGATCCCCGAAATCACGGGCGGCAGATTTTCCATTAAGGCATTAGAATTAATGGCTGATAGCGGCGGTGCCTTTCCACTGATTGACGGTGCAACCTTTGAGATTATCGGATTTTTTGTGATTGAAAATATCCAAGAAACCCGCACAGAATTTTTTGGCGATGGCGCACCCCGTGCCATTGACTTCACAATGAACCTAAAACGCACTGACGATCCGATGTTGATTGCCATTGCAGACAGTTTAATGAGTAATCTGTAATGTTAGGCTTAGACTTTAACGACAATCACCGCACTCCCGCTTTTAAAGTGGTCATCACCACGAAAGACAACAAACAGCAAGACATCACGCAAGTGGTATCAAGCCGCTTGATTAATCTGTCTTTAACCGATAATCGCGGCTTGGAAGCGGACACGCTAGACTTAGAATTATCCGACCATGACGGAAAACTGGCTTTGCCGCCACGCAATGCCACAATCAGTCTTGCACTGGGTTGGAAAGGTGCGCCGCTGATTGACAAAGGCAAATATTCAGTCGATGAAGTGCAGTTTTCGGGCGGGGCATCATCTGCCGATAAGCTCACCATTCGGGCAAGGGCTGCCGATTTAAAAGGCACATTGACAGAACAGAAAGAACGGTCATTCCATAAAATCCATTTGGATGATTTGGTCGAGCAAATCGCCAATGAACACGGGTTAGATTGTTTTGTGGCAGTTGGGCTGCACAATCCATTAATCGACCACATAGACCAAACTAACGAAAGCGACATCAATCTATTGACGCGCCTTGCTGAACAATACGACGCCATGGTGACGGTAAAGAATGAAGTCTTGCTGTTTATGGATTTGGGCGCGGGGAAAAGTGCAAGCGGAAAGCCTTTGCCATCCTATAAAATCACAAAAAAACAAGGCGACAACTACAATTTTTCCATTGCTGAAAGTGAAAACTACAAAGCCGTTCGGGCATATTGGCACGATACGGACAGTGGCAAGCGTGGCGAAGTGACAGTTGATGAAAACACCAAGATTGTGAAAAAACAGCGTATGACGAAAGGCAGAACGCTAAAAAACGGTAACGTGAAAGGAAGTCAATTAAGCAAACGCAAATACAACGAAATTGAGCAACAAGAACCCATTACAAGTGACAGTTCTCAAATAAAATCACTGCGACACACCTATGCAAGCGAAAAAACCGCCATTACCGCCGCCAAGTCTGCTTTTGATAAGTTAAAACGTGGCGTGGCAACCTTTAGTCTTAATCTTGCTTTTGGGGATCCTATGTTGATGCCTGAATCAATTATTGAATTGTCTGGATTTAAATCCGAAATTGACGCGGCAAGTTGGCTCATCACCAAAGTAACACACAATCTTTCAGACAGCGGATTTACCAGTCAAATTGAATGTGAATTGAAAGTCGAAGATGAAGAAGTGGACGTGAAGAAGGTGAAAAAATAAAGCGGTCGATTGACCGCTTTATTCTTTTAGCTAACTAACCAAGCAAGTATGCCGCCAATGGAGCCAAGTAAGAAGATAAATAATCCTATAATGGTTCCTACTATCCATTTTGTTTGGCCTCCAATTTTTTCCAAAAAAGCCACTTTCATTTCTTGCAAATCAGTTTTTGTTGCATTGTTCGATTTTAACACTTCAAGATCTGTATTGACTTTGGAAAGCTGTTCTTCTAACTTTTCAACTCTTTTTTCTAGATTAGACATTGGGGGTTCTCCGCCATTAAATCCAACAGGGGTTACGGTTTTTTTGTCATCATGGACAACATGAAGATGATTTTGTTTTGACATTATTTTGCCTTATTTTTGTTTACTTTCCATATTTTAATCTTTTGAATTCCATTTTTACAAATTCCGCATCAAAAGGACGCAAAAAACCGCAATTTGCACAACGGAAAATAAAAACACCTCTTGCCCCTTGTCTAATCCCTTTCAATTCTCCTTTTGCATCAATGGTCGTATAAACAAACCCTAAACCAACATTGTCATTCACATCTGATGATTGTTGCATTTCGCCATTCACCATCACCGTTGCCCTTTCTTCCATCCCTAGTGGGTAATATCTATAAACGTCTCTACCACAGCACGGGCAATGTGGGCCAATATTCTTCATGTTTAAGTATTCATTAAACATTTCTGCTGTGAATAATTGTTCTTCATTATCTTGCATTTTTATTCCTACCACTTCGTTCACTGACAAATACTCTCACAAGGCACACCGTCATTGTCACGGTCCAATCGGCTTTCACCACATTCATTTAAATGGAATTTAGCTTCAGCGCAAGACGTCATCTCTTTGCAATATTTACTATCAGCACAACTAAACTGTTCCGCATCCGCTTTTTTGCTTTTGGCAAAAGTTGCTGCTGAGAAAGCAAGGCAAAGTGCGGTTAAAATTAAACAAAGCGATTTCATCTCTAACGCTCCGAAACATAGCTATCGAATGGGTATTGTTTTTCAGCTTCTTCGCTATTAAGTTTGCCAATATTTTTGCAGTATTGCTTCACATCTGTTTCAAAATTAAAGCTATGCGTATAATGCTTATTCATAATCATGACACGCTTTAGATCTAATTTTTTAGCAAACTTTTCATCTAAATAGGTTTCAAAACAAATCCCCCGAACAACACTTTCTAGCATCTGTTTACCGATTTCGTCGCGGTTAAATGTCACTGATAAAAAATTTCCTTGCAGTTCTGCCTCAAGAATATCTAGCCCACTCAACGCTTTCTTATAGGTTGGCGGGAAATTCTCAGCAAAAGCTGAAGATGATAGAGACAAAAGTGCGGTTAAAATTAGCAGTGACTTTTTCATTAGGGTTTCCTTAGGTTTGTTTTATTAAAATAAATCACCACTTCCGCCACTTCATCGGCATGCTGAATATTACTCTGCCGTGGATAAATACATCGTCATCTTGCGTGAATGTCCATTCTTTGTAGGTTGGGTTGTCGGAAATGACGAGCATTTCTTTTCCCACTTTTTGCAAACGCTTGATGAATGTTTGGCCGTCAAAGGTGAAAACATAAAGACCATCGGCGGCAAAGTAATTTTCGGAAATATCCACATAAAGCAAATCGCCGCTTTCAAGGGTTGGCGCCATGCTGTCCCCTTTCACTGTGATCAACTTCAAATGTTTTGCATCAGCACGTCCGAATTGTTGACGGAAGAACGTTAAATCAAATTCTTGTGAAAGCAAGCCTTGTTCGGTTGGGCTTAAATATGCCCCGTTTCCGGCACTCGCTTCCACGTCCAAAATATCAATCCGCACTGTGTTTGGGTTTTGCGGTTCGCTCACTTCTACAATGCGATAAGACGGATCAGGATCGCCTTCCCCTGTTTTTAACCAATGCGGGTCCACATTAAGTGCGGTCGCAATTTCTAAAATATTTTTAGGTGAACGAGTTCGACCATTCACTATATCGCTAATTGATGGTTGAGATACGCCAAGCTGCTTTGCAAAAGCATTCATAGATAAGTTTCTATCATCAAGCAGTTGCTTTAATCGGGTTGATAAATCAGACATAAATTCTCCTTGTGTATAAGTTATAGGTAAACTTTGAATAAAACAATAAAATATTTCTTGCAATTATTAAAGGATTTCCTATAATGCACTTAAAGGAAAACTTATAGGCGGTTTTAAATGAATGAAAAAGTGATACTAGCTACAGAAATTTGCGGCAATCAATCAGCCTTAGCAAGAGTATGTGGAGTTAGTCAGCCTACTGTAAATGGGTGGATAAATGGTGCGAGTATGGATGTGAAATATATTCCCGCCATTATCAAAGCAACAGAAGGCAAAGTAAGAGCCGAAGATTTACGCCCAGATGTGGATTGGGCAGTGATTAGAAACAGTTAAGGTGGTTTGTATGGGGTTAGAGATTCTATGCGAAAAATGTGGCAGTCCCAATATTGGTGAGCTTGAATTCACTAATCAATATTTATTCTGCCACAACTGCCAATCAGTCATAAATATGGACGGAACGCCTTTACCCATTCAGCGGGAATCTGACCAGTCAAAACAAGCTGAATTTCAGAATCCGAAAACTGCGGAAGTTGGCGATAAGCCTTCAACAACGCCAATGCCGCTGATGGTTGGTTTTGTTCCAGCAGATAAGCTAGGGCTTGCTTTAACTTCTGTTCAAAAAAACGCTGGGCTTCGTTCACTCTTGGAAATAGCAGATGAAATTGATCAGTTGCTACTTTTAACCGATGAGCAGGATTCGGACTCACTTGCATTGCGGAAACTAAAGCGAGCATTGACAAGAAAGCAGTTGGTTCAAGTTCGGGAGGAAATCGCCACGCTGCAAAAAGCTGTGCAAGTGGAGATGGGGGAAGATTACTGGCGTTGGAATTGGATGTAGCGTGTTCTGGCATAGCGATTCCTTAATTTGTTAAGTAAATAATTTAAGTATAACAAAAGGTGATAAATAGTGAACGTAGATCATAAATGCGCAAATTGCGGAAGTAACAACATCCGTGTGCGAACTTCCGAAAAAATCGGTTTATTGTCAATCGACGTGTTGGCTTACTGCAACAACTGCGGCACAGAGTTAAGAGTGCAAAGCCAAATTACAAGAGTAAGAACGCCAATCTATAACGACCGCCCAGAAGCATTAAGTGCGAATAAGCCGTTAAATCAGATTGACGAGCGTCAGCAAGAAATCGACATCTAGTCTTTAATTTCCATCAAGATTTTTAAACACAGTCGTTTGAAGAAATTCATGCGACAGGATTTTTGCAACCAAAATTTAGGGAGAACAAGAAAATGTCACGTAAAAATTATGTGTACGACAACGGCAAAACACACAAAGAACGTGTGAATGTGTATCAGTTGGAAAAACGTGTGAAGGCGTTAGAAGTGCAAAACCAAGCAATTAAACGTCATCTTCAACATCAGATCAGCTTAAACCAACAACAAGTGCTATTGAATGAAACACTTTCCGACCGTGTGGCACTGCTTGAAAAAGCCAGTTGGAGCAAGCAAGGGATGTTTGGCCGTTGGTTAAGTTGGGTTCAAGGCAAATAAACAAGGGGGCGTGTGATGTACGTTTCAGGCAAAGAAAGTGCGGCGGCAAAATTCTGCCAAGAAAATCAAATTGCGGTTGAGCCTGTGCAAAGTTGGGGCGATTGCCGCCATGTGATCGGCAAAAGTCGCTATCGCGTGGAATACGCATTCAGCAACCTTTCACAAGGCGAAAGAGAAATCTTGTTGGCGATGGCAGAACTCGACATCAATGATTTAGTTAGCACCACATTTACAGGCGAGAAACTACACCACTACACCGAAAACGGACAACGCAAAATCGCCAAAGCGTTTCGTAAAGTGCGGTTGATTTCGGGAATGTTTCCGAAAGGCATTACCGAACGCGAATTCACATTGATTGATAAAGCATTGAATTAGGGGGAAGTATGGCAACCGTGATTTTAAGCCGTGGCGCATTGAGCATTGTGGCAAAGGAATATTACCAAAAACTCGATAAGGCACAGGAAAAATTATTCGCTTACATCTATCACTTAGACAAAGGCGACGAAGAACAAGCAAGACAAGCATTTAACGAATTTATTGAAAACGGCGATTTAGCGACAAAAGCACGCCAAATCTTTTTACAAAAATACAGAGATTGGGAGCAATGGCAAGCCAATCCACGGAGAAAAACAGCATGAGAACAAAATACATCGCCTTTAGAACGGCAAGTGCAGCCGCTGCAGAAGCAGAACTCACTAAACAATATTTAAAAGCCGCACAGATTTGGCGAAAAGCCTATCAGTTGGCACCAACACCGGATGAAGATTTGTGCTTTGCACGTGCAGATCATTGTTTTAAAGCCGCCATTGATACAGGTGAAATCAAGGTAAGAAAAAGCAGACAGTTAGATTTCAAGGAATTTTGGGAGAAAGGCAATGAGTGATTTTTTCATTGGATTAGCGGTGGTGATGTTGGGTTGTTTTATGGCCGCCGCCTTATTAGATGTCGCCCTGTGTTGGTTGGCAAGTTGGATAAGCAAACACTTTTAAGGAGAAAACAAAATGAGTACTGATATTTACATCAATTTAGATTGCGGCGCGGAATTGCAAATCACCAAGATTGGCGACCGCTTTCAAGTGTTAGAAATCGTGGCAGATAGTGACGGTTGGCGAAAACAAAAAGCAAGAGTGATTGGGCGATTACATAACACGATTATTGGTGCCGTGAATGAAGTCCGCAACTTTGCCTTAGCACAATATGAAGTGCTTTCACTCACGGAAATGGAAAGTGCGATTAACTCAACCAATCAAGCCATTAAAGATTACTTTGATCAACACAATGAATATTTAGCCAACTTACAAAGAGCATAGAAATAACATGATGAACTGGGAGCAACAACGAGACAATAACATCGCTAAACGTGATTTAGCGATGGAAGAAGCTCGTTTGGCAAGAATGGAAAGTGCGGTTAAAACTGTCCGCACTTTAGACTTGCCACAAGCAACAGCCGCACAAATTGAGCTGTTTGCGGTTGCTCCAAATCATTTTGATTATGTTGAAAAACTGCTTTCAGATTTACCACGCAAACGCCAACGCGAACACTTCCGCCATGTGTGGTTGCGTGCTTATCGCAGTGTGAAAGATGATGGGTCAATTAGTTTTAGCTTAGGCAATAAACAAGCCCGCATTGCAAACACAACCTTGCGTGATGTGTTAACAAATCGTTTGGAAGCCGTTTTTGAGCAATATCGCATTTCTGTTTCTTGGTTGCTTGAACGCAAACGCTATTCCGCCAATTTGGCCATGCAAAAGCCTGTGGATAGTCAAGGCTTGCATTTTTATCTATTAGGCGAACGCCAATTAAAAGAAATCGCCTGCAAACTCGCCTTGCACTTCAACGGATTGCAAAGCGATTTCGTGGAAGATTGTGCCAATCAAAAAGCCGTTGGGCTATTAAGTGCGGTCGATTTTTCACGGTTAAGCAGTGAACTGCACCGCCTTTGTGCCGATGTTTGCAAAAACATTGGCTTCCCACTTAAAAGCCAACACCGCATCGAAGAAGGTAAACGCCTTTCTGTGCAACAACAAGAAGGCGAATTGTTGCGTGTGGTATGCGAAAAATACTGGTTTCGCACATTACGCAGCACGCAAAAACGCCTTATCGAGCATTTGGCGATTGGTTGCGGTGAAGTATCGGCAAAAGTGAGCCCTTACATTTCAACCGGTGCATTGAGCGATTACCGCCATCAACAAAAAGCCAATCTTGAGTATTTAAAACAGATGATTATTGAAAACATTGACGATCCATCCGAACAGGTGGAATTAATGGCAATGTGGCAAAAATCTTCCGGTAATCCCGCCATCCGTTTTAACGAGATGATGAACCGCTTGCGTGGCGTGGACGAATGGGCAACAGAAAAAGGCTATGTGTCATTGTTCTTAACTATGACCGCCCCTTCATCGTTCCATGCGACACACAATAACGGCACCAATAACAAGAAATGGAAAGGCGCAGACCCACGCACAACGCACGCTTATTTAAGCAAGAATTGGGCGCAGTTGCGTGCCTTGTTTGCTAAACGTGGCATCGGCTTTTTCGGTATGCGTGGCGTTGAGCCACACCATGACGCCACACCACACTGGCACTTGCTTGTGTATGTGAAAGCGGAAGATAAAGAAGAAGTGATCCGTTTATTTAAATCAAAAGCTTTAGAGTTAGACGGCGATGAATTTGGAGCGAAAAAACACCGTTGCCGTGTTGATGAAATTGACCCTGCAAAAGGTTCTGCCGTTTCTTATATTGCGAAATACATTGCCAAAAATATTTATGCGGGCAATCAAAAAGACGAAACATCGGACGAAGTGGAAGGCTTGAAACTCGACGAAAACGTGCAACGTGTGCGTGCGTGGGCGAACCTTTGGGGCATTCGCCAATTCCAGTTTTACGGCAATCCGCCCATTTCCGTGTGGCGTGAATTACGCAAATTAGAGAAATGGCAGTTTGATGATGTCGATGATAAGACCATTGCAGATGCGCAAGCCGTTTGTGATGTGGCTTGTTTTGCAAGCTATTTAGAGTTGCAAGGGGGAGCAATGGCTAAACGTGAAGATCAGCCATTATGCGTGGAATATGAAGAAAGCGAGCCGAACCAATACGGCGAAAAAAGAAAGAAAATTGTGGGGGTGAAAAATCGTTTCAGCTTAGCAAGCATAAGAACGAAATTAAAAAATTGGGTTATCAAAAAAGGCACAGTGGCAGATGTTGCAACTGATGCCAATGCGGAGACCACCGAAACAAACAAGGAGCGTAGCGACGCTTGGACTTGTGTCAGTAACTGTAACCGTTCAGAAATTGAACAAAAGGTAAAAAATGCACTTTTACCTGTCGGTTTTATGATTAATCGTTCACAAATTGATCTATTAATCAAACATAAACGGTTACGGCTTAATGACTTTCAGTGGATTTGTTATGAAAACGACAACGTTTTCATTAAAGAAGAAAAAATACCGCTCTTTTCTGTGAAAAAATTTAGTCAGAAAGTGACTGGATTTTGGGAAAGATTGGGGAAAATGTAGGTGAATTATGAAAAAAGTAAAAAGAACAATAAAAATAAAACCGTCAGTGGAACGGATATCTAATGGCGTAAATTCGCCAGTAAGAAAAATTGTGCAAATTGCTATGTCAAATAATTTTAGCAACCATGTGTACATCGGAGAAATTATTGCTTTGTGTAATGATGGATCCTTATGGCAAAGAGCGATTCAAATTACCGATGAACAATCCAAAGGTGGTGAATGGTTCAGACTTAATGATATTCCGCAGGATTAAGGAGAAAATAACATGTCAGATTTAAAAGAACTTATTAAAAACATCGAAAATTGGGCAGAAGATCGCAATTTGATTAAGGGTTCAACGCCTAAAAGACAATTCATTAAATTATTAGAAGAATTCGGTGAATTGTGCAATGGAATATCAAAAGGAAAATTAGACGTTATTAAGGATAGCATCGGGGATTGCGTTGTGGTTTTAACGATTATTTCAGCACAACGAAATCGTAATGAAATTAATATTGGAACAATGGCAGTTGAACATCATCCAAAAACAACACTCACAGCAGATGATTGTGTGATTGAATTACTTCATGATTTAACTCGAATTAGCTGTGAACTAGAACGCTATACATCTCTTGAAATGTTATTCGGTAATATTGTTTTAGATTTAGTTGAAGTTTGCGATTGCTTTGATCTTGATTTGACAGATTGTGTGCAAGCGGCATGGGATGAAATCAAAGACCGCAAAGGGCGTATGATTGACGGCGTGTTTGTGAAAGAAGGTGATTTATAATGGAACGCTATTTTTCAATAAAAGAGATCGTACAGACGGGCATTTGTTCAGAAGCAACGGTGAAGCGTTGGATTTCTAGCGGCAAGTTAAAGTCTTATAAATTCGGTCGCTCCCGCAAGATTGCGGAAAGCGACTTGAACGAATACATTAAGACTTGTCGGCAATAATTTCTTTGAATAAACCATTCGCACATTTTTCAACATAGTTGGCCCATTCTTGAAACGTCTTTAATCGGTAAGGTAAATATTCAGCCCGATTATAGGCGTTTCGTATTTCATCGGAATTCAAATGGCTTAGGCAAATTTCGATGACTTCTTTATCCAAGCCAAGTTCTAGGCGATTATCATTGCAATAGCTGCTAAATAGCGACCGTATGCCATGATTTGTCATGGTGCCTTTGTATTTGCCGCCGTCCATTGTTTTAATCACTTCATTCGGCGTTTGGCTGTTGATATGCTTTTCATTTCTCGATTTTGACAACGTGGACGGGAATAAATATTCCTTGTTTGCGTGCTGTTTGATGTGCGAAAGCAAGGTTTCTGCCTGTTTACTTAATGGCACAAGGTGCAGACGCTCCCCTTTTCCCCCTTTTGAAATTTCCACTTTCCATACTTTACCATTTGGCAAATGTTCGTGTTCGATGATGTCAGAATATTTTGCGCTGACAGTTTCGCTCGCCCTTGTGGCGTTGAGCAATCCCCATAAAATCGCAAGGCGAACAGTTTGTGATATGTTGGCCCGTGCAAGGCTGATCATAAATTCCGGTAAGGCTTTATAATGGATTGACGGGTGATGTTTATTTTTATTCACTGCAGGGAGATCATCGCCAAGATATTTCCATTTGTTGTTTTCCCAATATTCAAAACGTTCTGCATATTCGGCGATTGACTTCAACACCAAATAACGCTTTTTCAATTCAGCCGTTGCGCCTGATTGGCGATAAGGTTCAAGCACGGATAAGCCGTGTTTTAATGTCAATTCTTTGAAAGGTACGTTACCAATTAAATCAATGGCGGCATTGACACGTCTTTCTGTATCAATCCTTGTCTTTTCTGTGTAATTGCCTTGTTCTTTACCGATTTTCGCACGATAGAGCAACCATTCATTTGCAACATGGGCGAATGTGCTTTGTTGTTCTTTTAGTGCATCTATGGCTTGTTTACGCTCAAATTCGTGCGGGTCAATCTTATTGGCTAAAAGTTGGCGAAATTCGAGTGCTTTTTGGCGGGCATCTTTAAGCGATACTGCAGGGAAAGTGCCGATGGTTTTTTCTGTGCGTTTTAATGTGTAGGGGCGTTTGTAATTAAACACCCACGTTTTCACCCCGTTGGGCTTGACGACAAGTTTCAGCCCTTCCCCATCAAATAAATAATAGATCCTTTCTGCCGCTTTGGCGTTGTTTACCTGTGCAATGGTTAGCTGTTTGATGATTTTTGCCATGGTAGGAATTTCATAAAATGGTAGTAAGATTTTGCGCATTGTAAGTTCTTACTTCCATTTTTACTACTAAAAAATGTGATCGTTTGTGAAATTAACTGATCTTTTGAGCAGTATTAAGACACCAAACAAAAACGGTCAAATTATTGATTTTTCAATAAATTTGACCGTTTGTGATCTTTTGTGATGTTGTTTAGTGGTGGAGCTGGCGGGAGTTGAACCCGCGTCCGAAATTACTCTACCTTCAGTACTACACGTTTAGTCTCGTCTTTAATTTCACTTAAGCATGCGGACAGACACGCTAAACTTAAGCTAGTTTGATTCAATTTAGTGCTTCGATCCTCAAAC
>FLSC01002614.1_pt1 | contig 34505 bp, 47 predicted proteins | sample 1550561 | NCBI WGS metagenome assembly FLSC01 (sample SAMEA4031775, study PRJEB14383) | metagenome | biome: human; feature: oral; material: saliva | place: Philippines | collected 2014 | reverse complement strand
TTGAGTTTGTACGGTGAAATCGTAAATAGATAAGCTATCTTCGTTACCAGAAAGCATGTTACGGTTGCCAATAGTACCGTTACCGCTGAGTTGCATCATTAAACCGAATACAACGCTATCACCTTTTACGTTTTCTAAGTCTTTGTTTTTATGCACTACATTAGAACCGTCTAAAGCCGTGAACTTATCGAAATAACTTTCTTTTAAACCTTCATGCCATACTTTTTTAGCCCATACTTTAGGAACTAAATTTGCAGGGATGTTTACTTGATTTGCTTGATCTGCCATGTTTTACCTCTTATAATTCGTCAAAATATTTGCGTACATCGGACGGCAACGCATCAAGGTTGCCTGTGCTGTACGCCTTCAAAATATCTTCTTCCGTTAATTTATTAGGTGTAGGAACACCACCATTTAACGCGCCAGCTTTTGGCAACGTCGCCGCAACTTGCAAAGGGTTGTTCGGTACTTCGGTATTTGTCGCCCGTTCATTTTGCAATTCTGTTACAAAGTTTCTAATGGTTTCAAAATCGGCTTCTGTACCTTCGCCAATATCAACACGGTAAAAAGCATCATTAATCGGTTGTGCATCGCGCATCGTCATTCCGTTAAGTTTTTCTAAACCACGTTGATATAATTCCCCAAAGTTCGGCAATGATTTAATTTCATTTACGAAATTGAGATTTGTTTGTCTTTGTTGATGTACCGCCATTTGCTGGTTAGTAATTGTATATTCCGCATTGGCTTCAAAACGAATAAAATCGTTGTACTTCTGTACATCTTCAAACATAAGACTTTCTAAATCTTCCGCCGTAATGTTAAAGCGTTTCAATGCTTCACGGCGTACAAAGTCGCGAATATTTGATACTTCTTCATCTGGCAATGTAATTGGCCGTTGTTGTGCTTCGTATTGTCTAGCACGTTCTTCCGCCGCCTTACGTCTTGCGCGTTCCTGTGCAAGTGCCGCTTTTAAGTTGTGATCGTTCGCATGAGTTTCTTCCGTTTCTTCGTTAGTGTTCGGCGCTTCCGGTTCTACTTCCGCATCATTCGCATCACTTTCTACTGTATCAGTTGTAGAGGGTTCATCTGTTGTAGTATCCTGTGTATCCGTTTCTTCGGTTGTTTCGTCCAGTTTAACGCCCGCGTTTTCTAAATCTTCCGGAGTAAAACCAGCTTCTTCGATGTTTACTAATTCGTCTTTCATATCAAATACCCCTTATGCCTTTTAACGTCATTGCCGGACGAATATAAGAATATGGCAGTTTAACGCCGTTGCCGGGCGATAATGTATAAGCAAGCCTTTTAACGCCGTTACTTAGGGCGAAATGTATAAAAACGCCCCATTACGGAGCGTTTATTATTGTGTTGATAGTTTATATTACATAGCACCTAAACCGTCCATAGGCGGTAAAATTGGTGGTGTATTTTGAATGTTTTGTTGTTTACCTTTCAAGGCTAACCGTTCCGCCATGATTTGCTGCGGTGAAATCTGTACGCCTAGCGTTTGCAAGTACATACTCAACGCTTCCGCCGGCATATCATCAAGTGAACCGCTTACACGCAATTCTGGTAACGCTGGTTTTTCCGCCGCTTCTTGCATGCGTTTCTTAACTGTTTCTTTTTCCGGGAAGTCCATGAAATCAAGAATGATATCCATAGGAATGTCAACGCCGGACTTCTTAGCTTCCAATAATTGGTAAAGGTTAGCACGTCTTGCCGTTGCGCTTGCTTGGCTTGTGCTGATTACAATATCGAAATCAAAGGCAGATAGATCATATAGTACTTGTTTAATAGGATTACCTTCCGCATCTGTTTGCACTTGACCTAGTGCATCGGTTAATACTTGTTCTTGCATTGGTTGATTAAGGCCCGGTTTAATCTGTACAAATTCCTTTTGACCGTCGTCGCCCATAATGCGCATCGCTTTGGCTTCGTTGTAGAATTGCGGAATTAAACCCGGTGCGTTTTTCTCGCCCCATAAGAGTTTAACAATTTGGCGTTCTGCTTCTTTTGACTGTTCAAAGATACCAGCCGTTTGAACAGTTGTTACAGATTGCCGCAAGTCGATTGCCTTGCCACTCATACTGCCAACGCTACCGCTTAGACTTTCCGGAGTAATGCCAGAAATAGAATAGAAATCATTACTTGATTGTTGTTCAAGCGCCATATTAATATTGCTATCCATTGCCGGAGTACCGTCCATGAACGTTACGCCCGGAGGTAGATAGATATTCGCGCCCGGTTTAGTGCTATTATTTTTAATATCGCGCTTAACTTGTTCGGTTAATTGACCTTGCCAGAATTTCACGCCTAAAGATTGTTGATTAACAACGTGCATGCGTTGGCTTCGGTTTTTATTTAATTCACGTTGCGCGTCTTTAATATCACGCACTACGCCGGCCGGCTCCAGTTCATCGTCTACCAATTCACCGGTATAGTAACAATATTCACGCACTAACGGAAATTTACCGTGTTTATAAGGGCTTTCGCCTTCTTCCAATAGCACATCATCGGCGAATGTCGCATATCTGATTTTAGTATCTGGAATACTTGTTGGTTTCTTTCCTGTAGCCATTAATACAACAAATAACGGGTTAGCTTCATCAATTAACCCTTCTTTAGTCATGAACACATTTCTTTTGCCGTATTCCTTATACCAGTATTGAACCACACGAATTTTATTGTAATTGTTGTTGTACCATAACGCCTCACCGTCTACCGTTTCAACTATGCCGGCTTCTTGTTCGGTATCATCGTACTTATGTTTAAGTGCATCAATTTCATTAACCTTATCGGGGTACACTTGCTTTAGTTTCGCCGTGCTTTCCCAACTATAGCGGCCAACATATTGCGCATCGCTTAAATCGTCTTTTTTACATTCCGGATCTATGAACGCATCAAACGGAGAAACACGTTCAATTTGAATTGTGCCGTCTAACTTCGTATAGTCGAATTCATAACTTACCCAGTAATTGGCTAAACCGCAAATAATCTTATCGCGGAAACATTTGCCTTTATTGCGTTGATAGTTCGCACGGTCTAAACAGTATTTTGTGATACCTTTAGCAACCCGGCTAATTCTATCATCTTCTTCAGAACGTGGTAAGAAGTCCGGTTCTGTTTCGTTCTGTGATGCATAACCGCATAACAGATTAATAACCGGTCTAATTCTATTAATTGTGATTGCCGGCCGTCCAGCTTCGCGCATTTTCTTTAAATCGCCGTCTTGCCACTGCTTGCCTTGCATAAATGCAAAATCTTCGGCAGCAGCCTTGCGCCATTCTGACGTGGCGGCCAATGCAGTTTTTACATTTTGTTTTGCTTCGTATATATCGAATGTTTGTTCTATGTTCATTACTCCACCATTTCAGAACCATAAATCATATCGTACATTTGCTCTAACTGCCATTGCGGCATCGCTTTGGCGAATTCTGCCAGTTGTGCATCTGTATATTTCGCCGGAATAATAACGCCCTTTTCTTCACGTTCGCCGTATTCCGATTTAAGAACCTTAAAGGCGTAATCACGCAACGCCCTTTCACTCATACGCCCCATGCGCTTATATCTCCTTCGCTATCGTCTACATATCTATAACCGTCATTAAATGGTTTTTCCGGCTTAACTGATTTAACCGGTCTAGCCATACACATATAACGCACCGCATCATATGCATGATCTTCTTGCTTTGTATCTACATCTTCGACTTTGATTTTGTCGTATGTTAAAGCTGGTAACGTGCGTATTAAGTGTACGCAATTACTAAATATCTTTAGCTTACCTTCTTTTAATCGTTGATGTACTTGCATAAGTCCGGCTAACCTATCGTTATCCGCACGCGTCCAATACACGCCTTCCGTTGCAAATATTTCCGCAATCGTTGGCCCATCATGGCCTGTTCGTTGCCATATCGCCGGGTCTGCTACACCTTGATAGTCTTTCAAGTGTTCTATCTTTTGCGCAACTTCACGCGCGGTTTCCTGTGTACCAGTATCCGGCATCCCCGGCTTGCAGCCATAATATTCGCCAGTAATATATAACACGTCGTCATAATCAACGGCAGCGGAATATACTGCATACGGTTTCGTATATCCCCAGTCCATTGAACGATATCGTTGCCAATGATGCGGAATTCCAAACGGTTCTATTACATGCTTATCGGTTCTGAACTCCGTAAATACTTGACCTTCGAATATATTCCAATCGCCGTCTAGGTACGCCTTACGTAGTTTTTCCGGCAGTGTATTCAACGCATCTATATAACTTTGTGATAGATGCGGGTTATCGCTTGCCCTTGCTTGGATATATGCAATCTTATCGGCGAACGGTTGCATTTCCTTTGTAAAGTTTCTATCAATGAATAAATCCTTAACCCACATATGGCCCTTGCCGCCCGGATTGGTTGCAGCGATTAACTTAGTATCACTTATGCCAGTCCAGCGTAAACGCATTCGCAAGAAGTCGAATACATCACGACTATTCAAGGTTAATTCGTCTATTGCTATTGCAGCGAATTCACTAGAAAGATATTTACTTGGTTTATCTAGGTTACGGAAACATATAACACCGCCGCCTAATTCATCGTTCAATGTGAACTCATGGTTGCTTTCTTTGTAGGTTCCTAACCATTCCGGAAACTCCATTTTGATTTTAGATATTTGACGATCATCAAGACTTGGATAATCCTCACAGAATAATCCAACACGTATGCCCTTAATTCCTGTTTTGATAAACCAATCAATTAAAAGCCATATCAAACCCCAACGGAGTATATACGATTTACCACCGCCAGCAGCACCGCCATATAGTGTATATATGTTTTGCTTTACTGCGCGCAAGAATTCTTTTTGTTTTGGTGTTGGCCGTATTACATCGCGAAACAGATTTGTTTTACTCATCTGTATCACTCAATTCGTTATTATCAATAACCAACTTAACGGCGCTTTCTGTTGTAATTTCCTGTTGTATCTTATCGCGCCAATCTTTAGAACGTCGATTTTTAAGCCAGAAAATCATAGCTGTTGTATTTCCTTCAAGTGCTGCTTTATAGAGTGCATTTTCAACTTGTATATCTGCTTCATCTTTCCCTATTTTTAGGGCGTTCGATATTTTGGGCGATTTCTTGCGCCATTCCCATAAGGTAGAAACAACAATATCCATATTGCTGGCAATCTGTTCATTTGTTAAACCATTACGCGCCCAGCCTTGTAACAATAAAATCTTTTCTTCTGCTTCCCAATCCTTATATGTTGTTTTCGCCATTGTTTCACCCCCCCTATCGTAGTATGTTGTTATCTTTGCTTTTCATTCTGCCATGTGATCGCGTACAAATTCCGGCTACTTGTTTAGATGCGTGCTGGCTAGTGCAATATGTTTGACATAAACCGTCATAATATATTTCGTTGGCCGTACATTTACCGCCTTTATTGTTAAGACATTTCGTTTTTGTACATATAATATTCACTAGCTTTTCACCACCTTCACAAAATTTTTGAAAAATTTTTAATTCCCCTATTGACTACTTGCGAAAACGCAAGTATAATTAAGCCATAAGATACATCGGAACAATTAATTAACACAAGGAGAAATTAAAATGTTCAAACTAACTAACAACAACAAAACAATCGCAACTAACAACAACGCATTTGAATTATTAGAAGTTGCCACTAACTACCACGAAACAAAAAGCCGTGCTGCATTAATGACTTGGTGCGGTACTAACAAGGAATTCTTTGAAGAAGTTACAACCTTTGAACCTACAACGGAGCTAAAAGATAATTCATGGATCATCGGCGACGGCGACTATTTCGCATTAGTCAACGAAGATGCAACATTGCAAGAAATTAACAATGCATTATCTGATATCCATTCACCGCTTAAAATTGAAGAAGCATAAACAACAAAGGCCGCCTACACAGGGCGGCTTTTTAATTACTCAAAACCGAACACGCCGCACTAAAAGATCACATTAGAAACTATGAAGGTGATATCTCTTAAAATAAAAAATGTGCATTATGTTCAGTTTTCAATAATTAAATGTTCCTTTTATGCAAAAAATGAGATATATCGCCGTGGATATACCTCATATTCTTATAGTTTTATTCATTTTGTTTGTATGTTCTATACAATACCGGCAATCTATGAAATCGTACAAGCAGTTATGTTATTAGGAAGTACATATTTAACAAGGATTGTATGGCATGTGTTCATTGTGTTTATTGAAAGGAGTTATGCCGGTACTGTATACAACACGCAAGGGGAACGGCCCAAAGTTCCCCATGTGTTGTATGCATCTAATAGGAGAATTAACGTCAATGGCTTTTAAGCATCATATGACAATATAATTATACTATATATGGCGTTTCCGCCGGTTTCCGATATAGTCCGATTTAGTCCGACTTATACCGATTTAGCAGTATACATGCACGCGTAATATGTATGATGCAAATAATACCCTACTTGTACAAGGCCAGCCGTTTTTAATTCTGCCGCTTGCGACTTTTCTAGGTCTGTAAAATACCGCGCATGCTTGGCGCTTTTTCCGTCGATGTACTCACGCAACAATAAAATATTTGCTTTCCCTGTGGTGCATGTATTGATGATATCCGCTGCGGTTTCCCGCTCATCAATCAATGCACCTATTTCTTTGTGTACGGCATCGCGCTTGCTTTCTAATCTGATAATCTGTTGTTCCAGTCCGCCCGGTGTTCCGCCACCCGTTAGGCGTTCTTTGGAATAGTCCACGGCGCCTATCGTTGTAATATCTGATTGTAAATGTTTTAAATCCTCCTTTAGAGAATTGATTTTCATCGTGATCAGTTTAATAGGCTCCAAATATTCTTTTGCTATTTCCCTGTATTCTTTATCTGTCATATTTCCCCCGTATGGTTCATTATCGCATATTCTTAACTGTTTCCCCTAACATGTTTAGATAATCTTGTAAATTGGTTTTAATCGCATCATTTACGATTTGGATATTGTCAGTTGTTACATAGCTGGCAATTAGCATCTTATACATAGTATCTTTAGTCGGAACTAATACCGCGATCATACCGCTAACCACAAACGCTACGAATAACGAAATTATTTTGCCTTTGTGTAGTTCAAGTTCTTCCCTTGTGCGTTCCTCAAAAACATAAGCCATACTAACAACAAACACCATAGCCGCCAACACCATTAAAATAATGTTGTTTATCACGTCAAGATTATGTAAAACCTCGATTAAATACAGATACATCGGGTTAATAATAGGCATACACATTTCCCCTTTCACCTATTTGTATCAAAGAGGCGTTTATTTCGCCCCTTATCCACTACATCATAAATAACGATACCAGCTTATAAAGTGCTACCACTACAGAAAACACCAATGCAGCATCAAACAAGAATTTAATCATGTTTCACTTCCCCGTACTTCCTATCCCACCAGTACCGCGCGCCGTTTTCGTCAATTCCTTAACCTCTAACAACTTTAATGCGCCAATAGGTACCAGAATACCTTGAACCAATCTATCGCCCTTCTGAATTAAATATGCATCATTGCTGGTATTGTGCAAGATTGCTTTTATTTCGCCCCGATAATCTGCATCAATTACCCCGAAGGAGTTCGGAACAATTAACGGGGTTTTACTTAGGCTAGATCGTGGCGCCAACATTAACATATACCCCTTTGGAATTTCTACCGCTAAACCTAGCGTTACATATTGTGTTTGATGCGGCTCAATCACTACGCTTTCCGGCTGATAAAAGTCCATGCCGGCAGCATCTTCGCTGCCAACTTTCGGCAACAATACACCGGGCAAGCATCGTTTAACTTTAATGATATCCGCATTGTATCGCTTATCACCAAATAGGAACCGTTTAATATTATTGATTACACCCATTTCAAATACCCCGCATTTCTTAATACCACTTTTACGCCGTAGGTTGTTACACATAGCCGGCGGCTAATTGCCTTTACACTTAAACCGGCTTTTCTTAATGCAATGATTTTTTCTTTATTAGCTTCCCGCCATTCTTCTTGGTTGCCGCTAGTCTTTAGGCCTATTTGTTGTAGTGCATCATCAATATCAATTTCTGTAAAGATCACTACACCCAACGCCAGCCAGTTTTGGCAATTAAACGGAACACCGGAACCGCTTGCGTTGCTCATTACTGTATTCATTGACGTATTCCCCTATTTCAATAATTGTTCTAATACGGCGTTTCGCCTATCCATAATGTGAATTTCTGCCCGCGGGTTTTCTTTATCAATGCCAGCAATGCAGCTTTCACCATAGGAACATATCCATTTATCATCATCAATGACTTTGGCCTTTGTTAATATATCGCTAGTCGCTTGTAGCAATCCGATTAAGTCCGGCCAACTTCTTTTATTTGGAAGATAATATTTACACTCAACAACCACAATGCCAGATATATGTAGTTTCTTGCCAGCCAGTTGCCACAAACAAGCCTCTTCATAGCTTCTATATGCTTCTGATTGAATATAACCCAGCTTATTGCCACGTTTAACTATTTGCCCGTGGTTTTTCTTGGTAATCGGTCGACCTTTGAATACTATGTCAATTACCGGCATTTTCTGCTAACCTCACATCGCTTTCGTCCGCGCCCGAAACTAACCCCAATAAACCATTACTCCAGCTTGTTGATCCGTTGTTAAAATACCAAACCCGCCCTTTACTATATTCGGCAAAATACCGCTTATATTTGCCGTACGGAGTTTTCACGATGATAGGAGTATCAACTGGAACCTTTTCCCATTCCACAATACCCAACAACGCACTAATAGAGTATTTATCTGTTTTAGGACTTAACCCCAGTACACGGCATGGAATACGCGGGGTATGATCGCGTACCTTAAAATTCCCGCCATTTTCGATAAAATCTGGGTTTACAAAATAGGCGTACACCCCGATTATTTTTATATCCCTGTATCCTTCTTGATGCATTTGTTCTAATAGCCATTTTTGATTATCATTCATTGTTTAATTCCCCCTCTTTTAACATTAGCGACTTAATTTGTACGCGCATATTATAAATGTAGGCTTCTATCGTTCCATTAAACAGTTGCATTGCAACTTCTGACAATGCATATCGAAATCGCATTGTTTTATTTCTTTTACGATATTTATATTCAATTGCTATCGTATAATTAAAACGTTTCACACTTGGTTTTAAAATTCTATTACCTATAATGATTGTTAAAGCACTTGCCAATTGATCGCGTGTAAATACTCTATTTTTGCCCATACTTATTTTTTTGCTCATTTACCAATTCCCCTTTGATATTCAAATATTATTTCTGTTTTCGGTGCATTAATCATCATGATAACGCTATGATGCGCTGGCGATTTCGTATGTTCGCCCGTTTCGCTTATGAACTTAATGCGCTTAGTCGGTACGTATACACTTATATTTGTTTGACTAAATAATTTATGCCTTTGTACCCCCCCCAATGTATCTATGGGTAATACAAGTACACTCGGGCGCCCGGTTTCGATGCACCGTGCTATAACTTCATCTTTATTGCTATACGGCGGGTTAGTGATTAAATAATCAAATTCGTATTGTTTGACTAAAAAATCACTAATACCGTATATAGCTAATGGATCATATTCGCTTGTAATAACCTTTGTGAAATTACTTTTATCCGTATCAAACGGCAATAAGATTTTATCGCCAGCCTTCGGCGGGAATACATCAAGCATCGTTCTAACCGTTTCTATAGGCGTATACCATTCATCGCTTTTACTTCCCTTTATTAACGCTTGTTTCATCGCTTCCGCCTTTCAAGATTTAAACCAGCAGCAAATAGGCGATTTCTAACAAATGTATACGATACGCCATATTTACTAGCAATTTGTCTTATGCTTAAACCGTCATTGTATAAGGCAATTAATGTATTTGTTTCAATATCTGGGTATACCGGTTTTCTTTTTATTTCCTTCCTTAATCCTAGCGCTGCCAATGCTGCATCTGCCGTTTTTCTGCCATATATGCAAGCACCCAGCGCGAACCAGTTTTCTATATATGCCGTACTCATTCGTTCGTTGCTTCCTCAACTTCAATCAAACACAAAGCAGGCGATACAAAAACTTTTGTATCCGTTACCGCATCTTCAAAACCAATAAGCTTTTTATTACCAATATCAACATTTGTTATAGTATTTAAAAAATTATAGAATTCTCTTTTACTTTCGCCTTCTTTAAATGTATTGGTGTTGTAAATTCTATTTGATCCATTTTGAAATACTTTTATCTGTAACATATATATCCTCCTAATATTTACCTATACGCCGCTTGATGCGGTTGTTATTTGTCTTTATATACCCATACACATCGCCCCGGATATCACGGGTTTCTAATTCCTCTTTTCGATTGCGGTTGTATTTGGTATAGGCTGCGCATGTACTATGGCAGCCTATCGCCCTAAACTCACAACCTTTACATGGTGTTTTCATGTTTTACACCTTGCTTTCAAAAGGGTTTATAGTTTCAAGTACGACAAAAGATGTATTGTTGTATCCGTGGCGTTTTTCCCATTTACGAAATACATCGGTTAATTCTTCCTGTAGCTCATCTATATGTTCTTGTTTTACTTCCAAAAGATAATCTTCCGACCATTCCGCAATCTCATCGTCAAGATCACTAGAATAAACATCTTCAATTACACGCTCCGCATCAACAGTAGGAACATAATAATATGGGTTTCCAACTCTAAGTTTTGGTACTTCGTCGGCTGGATAAGTATCCGTAAATTCCTTAACCGCATCTTCAATGCTTTTGTGCGGATATCCTACATACTCATCAATGCACCAACACCATTCATTCTCGTTTTTTACTAGCATTTTTATCACCTATCAGAATGGAACGTTTTCATCGTTCTTATCATCTGCAAAATTATCGAAATTGCTGCCAGCTTCCGCATCATTTAAAGCGGATACCCCAACGAAACCGGCAATTACTTCCGCAACATATTTCTTTTGCCCGTCCTGTGTTTCGTAACTTCTTGTTTGAATTCTGCCCTCTACAAATAGGCGGTTTCCTTTTCTGTAGTTGCCTACTGCTTCGCCCAGCTTGCCCCATGCAACGCAATTTACAAACGCCGTTTGTTCTTTCGTTTCGTTTGTAGCACTATCAATATATGTATTGCTAGCTGCAACTGTGAAAGTGGCAACCGCTCGACCAGATTGCGTATAACGTACTTCTGGATCACGTGCTAAATTTCCCAATAATTGAACACTATTCATATAATTCCCTTTCTATTTTCTAATTCTATAGGGCAAATTCGCTCAATTTGCCACTTCTACTATTTCGCCCTTATGATTTATCATTGACGGCTTAAAAATTCCATACAACGCATTTAAACGATTTTTTGCGGTGTAAACAATTCATCTAGCGTTAAATTTGTTTGTAGTTCGTTGTTGATAAACTTTTTAATGGCTAACATTTCCGTTAATCTGAAATCAAACTCGCCGCGCTCATGTTTTTTGTATGTTTCCCTTCCTACGCCAACAAACTCCGCCATATCTGATTGTGTATATCCTAATAATTCCCTACATTCGATTAACTTCGGAAACACATTATATTTTTTGTTCATTTAAGCACACCTAAAATTAATTCTTTACTTTCTTTTGAAATACCCGCCTTTTCGACCGCTGCTTTAAAGTCTATAGGCTCGAATTTTTCGACCTCGACCAAATGCCCATTATCTAGCATCTTAATTTCTGTTTGTTTCGGCATATTAAGTTCTGCCCGTTTACGTGCTTCCATTAACAAGCCGTTATGCTTTATGCTTTCCGCAATTTCCATGTTCTTTTGTTCGCGTGCCGCCAGTTGTTCATATGCCTTACAAAACTGGCTCATGGCTGCGCTTTCGTTATATGACTGGCAATTTCTTGGGTCAAAAAACCGCCATACAGTTTTAGCAGCTAACCTTGTAACGCCTTCCAACTCATCAAGGCCTTTTTCATAGCCTACTTGGCTTGCCTTTTTTCTGACTACTTCCCATGCATCTTGCGCAATCAATCGTTCTTCCTTTCCGTTTACATATCCGGAAATTTCCGCCGCTTTCTTGCGAATAGTGGCAACCGACGGAAGAAACTCACATGCATTAATGCATTGCTTAATTGCTTCGGCCAATGTTACCGGATTAATATCCTCTAACATATATGCATACATTTTAACCTTTGTATTATCAATACTCGGATATATCAATAACTGGCCCGTAGCTTTCAACGTTTCCGGCTTCATCTGTTCCCCTTTCTACCGCATCAATCAATGCGGTTAATTCTGCAACCTTTCGTTCTGTATCCGTCATTGCTGCCATTTCGTTTGAATTAAGGTATGTATCAAAATGGCTTGGCGCAAATAGAGTTTTCGGTGTTAGGTACTTTTCTAATTTTGTACCTTTCCACTCACGGCATTTTTTATCAATCACGGTTTTAAAATCGTTTACTGTGTATCCTTCTTTCAAGCGTGATCGTATCGCTTGAATATAAGGCTTAGTTGTAGCCTTGAACTTACTGCCCGTTTTTATGTTCAAGTATTCGATAATTTCAATATGTGATTTATCCACATCGTCATGTGTAACATGACATAATGTATCTATACTATCCTTACCTACCCTATCCTTACCTATCCTATCCTTTCCTAACCTAACCTTACCTAACCTATCCTTACCTATGGATACAGTTTGTATACATTTTGTATCCATACTGGATACATCGTTTTTTAACGTATACGTTTTATCCTTTTGAATGTTGAGTAAATCACGTTCTGGTAAGGTGCTTGGCTTGTATCTATCGTTCTGAATGTAGTTGTGAATTTTCCAGTCTTTGATAACTACAACGCCACTCTCAAACGGTATAACAAATTGTTTTGCAGCAAGTACTTTCATATCATCATCTTTTGCCCCGATCATTCGCATTATTGACTTCGGAGCATTTATAAAGCCGTCGTCGTCCGCATCTAGCAGCATATGAAAGTATAGGTTTTGTGTAGTTGCTGGCATATCTAGGAAAGTATCGGATTTGATAATAGATTTTGACATCATTCGTCTTTCTGCCATTTAATACCCTCGTTCCTTTCCCTTAATACTTCGCGTATTTTCTTAGCTTCTACGCCGTGCGCTTTTGTATGGCAATCACGGCATAGACAAGCTAGATTGCTTAAATTTGATAACCCGCCTTGGCTTCTGAAAGTTATGTGATGAACTTCCGTAGCCATTGCGCCACATAGTACGCATAAACCCTCATCGCGTTCATATGCCCATTTTCTAGTGCGGGCGTATAGAACGTTATCTTGTTTCTTCCTTCTGTTCATTTCCCCATTCCTGTATTAATGAATTAACGTAATCGTTGCTTTCAATCGGTATATTTAACTGATTGCACTCATCAATAAGTGCATCAATCAAACGCCGCATTTCATCTACCGTGTAAACGCTGCTTCCATGATAGGCGCGAATGATTGTATAACCTTCCGTTTTGGCTGGGCCGGCATCTTCTGCATGCCAGCCTAACCCGTGGCCGTGCCAAATTTCAATAAATCTATCTACGGCGGCGTTTTTAACTGGTATATAGGTAAACGCACCACATTCAATCAAAACGCGCTTATACACATCATTTTTTGATGTGTAGCCGTTTTTAGAAAGCTCATGCGCTATCTTTTCGCATAACACCCATGCATACGCGTTGGCATTTAGCGAACGGCGTTTTACCTTCTTTTTGATTTCAACGATATATTCTACTTCCGGATCTAACTTATTTAACGCTTCATCTTTCGGCGCGGGTATCAAGATATTCCAGCCAATCGACTTTATTAAATTGATACCCTTTGTTACCCATTTCATTAAATACGGTCTCCAGCATCTTCATGCAATAATGCTTGTTCGTCGTTGTCATACAAGGTAAAGCCTTTGTTTTCCTCTTGTACACCGTAGTTTTTTAACCATTCAAGCGCTGCCACCATTTCAAACTCATCAAGTAGTGCAAGGCGTGGTTTTTTGTATGTTCCGGCAATATACTTTGTAATTTCTGCCGGCGGTACTTTTTTAGATTTTTGCAATGCTACAAATTCATCGTACCCTTTAACGTGCGTTTCTTTTGGCGGTTGTTGTTGCGTTTTTGGTTGCTGCTGCTTGCCACTTTGTGAATTATCCATAAAATCTGCATCTTTCGTATCGTCAATACAGAATAGACCATTCAACGCATATTTACGGGCATAAGATGATGCGGAGCCGGTAATTTGACTTTCGTCCATACCTTTTTTATCCTTGCTTTCACGCGCAAATGCAGTAGTTGCTATTTCTTCTTTACCGTCCGTTACTTTCGCCGTTGCTTTGATGTAAAATCTATCGCCAATCATAACGATTTCATCACTTAATAACGGTACAATTTCATGTTTAGCGCATAGCGGTTTAACCGCTTCTAGGATATCTTCGCAATTCCTATAGTTGTAACCACCGAATTTATTGTATTGGCTTTTAGGCGCTTTTAATTCCGCCTGTATTTCAATTAACTTTTGTTGTAATGTTTTTGCTGCCATACGATCACCTACTTAATATAGAAATTTTGGTTTACTTTAATTTCTGCGCCCTCTACCACTTCGCCGGCTTTAATCGCCTTTTTAATTGCCGTTTTATCGGCTTTAATTTCAACCTTTGTAAAATCTGCTGGAATTACATCAAGGTTGATAATTTCAACACTTTCGCTTTTGCGGTAACCAGCTTTAAAGGTTCCAACTTCCAATTTTTCAATGCCTTTTTGTTTCATCGAATATTCGATATTGTTTTTTAATGTTTCAATAGTGCTTTCCTTTGATTTTTTTACCTTGTTCAATCTATCAATTTCGGCCTTAATGCCTTGTATATCAGCTTCAACATTAATCATATATTTGGCCGTGTTTTCTATTTTTTCTTCAATGGATAAGTCAAGCATTTCCAATGTGTTTTGAATTGCTTCGACCTCTTCCCGCGTTTCTGCCGCTTCAAGCATTGCAGTAAGTTCCATATAGTTTTTATTTAATTCGTAAATGCTACTCATTTTTTGTTGCCCCCAATACCTTTACAATATCTTCAAATGTTTCTATTTCAGATGCAAACGGCAAGCCGTCAATACCTTTTATGCTTACTAGGCATTGAATATCTTTCTTTACATCTTCCACAAACAAATAATGATAAAACGTACCGTATCTATTCACCCTTACATTGAAATCAATATGTATGTTAGTTTTCGCTGCGTTCCCCTGTGTTTTGATTTCCTCAAAACGTTCAAACGCCTTTATAATTTCATCTTTAATCACGTTTTCACCTTGCCACCCTAACGCGCATATGATATTATGCGGTTAAGATGCTTTAATAACTCACTTTTCGCATCTGCCCTTTAGTAATTGCCGTTACTATTGGGCCTTTTTTAATTTGTCTATATAGATGCCACCATATAATAGCGCCACCCCTAGCAGTCCTTGTAAAAACGCCTCATATAGCGTTATGTTGTCTAACTCTAAGCTGCCCGGCGTGCCTATCAATAATAGAGCGCCTATGATTTTAAAAGCCGTTGTCATAATTCCCCCGTGATCGCTAGTATGCTGCTAGCGATTTTTTTAATATCGTTTTTTAGTCTTGCGTTTTCTTTCGCCAGTTCTTCACATTCTCTTTTTAACGTCCGGTAATTAACCGCATTTATTTCGGTTTCTAATCCGGCTATTTCTTGAATTTCTTTGACTGAAAATAAAACGCCCGGTAATCTAGTTAGCTGGTGAATTGTGCCAGCATTTCGCAAGTTGTATACCGACGATTTAGAAACACCCAATACTTCGGCCACTTCCTCTACGGTATACGTTAGTTTCATTTCGTAACTCCCTTCATTAACTCGGACAGGCCGCATTGAAAGAAATGCGCCACTTTTACCAAACTAGAAATACTTGGCGATTGTTCGCCGCTTTTCCAACGGGAAATAACGCTTTCAGAAATTCCCGTTTCTTTGGATAGTCTATAGGCGGTAACGCCTTTCTTATCCATGAGTTTAAAAACATTTTTTGTTACTGTTTTAATCATTTACACCACCTTTTCTAAATGTTATACTTGCGATATAGCAAGTGATGATTTTCGACGCCACACTTGCTATATCAAAACTTCAAGACACTTACGATTTCATAAGTACCTTATGGCTATATTGTACTTCCGTTTTAGTAAGTAGTCTAGTAAACACTTTTTAAAAATGTTAAACGGTGCGTTTATATTTAGCGAGGTACATTATGCTATACAACAAAATTGAAGAATTAATGCGAAAAACTGGCGTATCAGCATATCAAATTTCAAGGGATACCAAAATTCCGCAAAGTGCATTTTCACGCTGGAAGAAAGGAGAAAGCAACCCCAGTTTAAAAAATATTAAGATATTATCGGAATACTTTGGGGTACCGGTAGGTTATTTTACTGACGGCGTAGAGGGAACGCCTAAAATTAAAACTACTGAGAGAAAAATTGATTTAAAGAAAATAACAGATAGTACATTGATTTGTTATTATGGCGATCGTGAATTGACGGAAACGCAAAAAGCGAAATTGCAAAAAGTATTAAAGGCAGTATTAGACGATTAATATATTCAAGGGGAATTGTTAGTATGTTAAATATGGTTTTAGATTTAATTAATTCGTGCGGATCAAATGAACCGCGCACCATTGCAAGTAGATTAAATATCAAAGTATTTTATGAACGCATGCCCGTAGGCGTTAGCGGTGTACTGATTAAACCGGAGATCAAAAAGGCTATTATTATAAATAGCCGGTTGAGTAGGCAGCAGCAACGCATAGCACTTGCGCATGAATTAGGGCATGTATTACTTCATAAGGATTATGATTTGTTTAAAGAAATAGATACTGATTTACGTACAAAACTTGAACATGATGCGGATACATTTGCGCATATATTGTTAAATAAAGGGGTTTACCATGAGTAAAAAAGATGCAATTAACGTAGCCTTTTATCAAAGTATTCTGTACCTTATTATTGGTATGATATTAGGCTTCATGGATTGGAAAGAACACAGATATATTTTGATGCTTATAGTTGTTGCCTTAACTATCGGCGCGCAATTTATAGCAAGTTATTCATTAAAGGAATTAGATGATGCAATGCAATATAACCGTGAGAAAAAAAGATAAAGGGTATCAATGTATCGTTTCGTACAAGGACGGCAACCGCTGGCGCCAGAAATCTAAACAGGGTTTTGAAACGCAAAAAGCGGCAAAAATCCACGCCCAAACGATCATTGATAAACTAAAAAAGACTATCACCGCAACCGATGATAGTCTTAGAAATATAACTCTTATTGATTTTTTTAACATTTATATTAGAGAAAATAAGCCGCGTGCATTTAATACATACCGCGCTTATGTGCGTACGTTTGATATATTCAAGCCTATATTTAGCGAAAAAATCGCGAATATTACGCCGTATCAAGTGAAACGCATATTGAATGATACAACATATGCAACGGCTTCAAAAAACCTCGCTTTGGGCATAATTCAGCGTTTATTTAGTTATGCGGTATATCAGTATAAAATAATCCCCATAAATGAATTAAAAGTTATACCACGTTTTAAAAATAATAAGCCTGTAAAAATAAAAGCGTTATCAGATATAGAAATAGAAGCCTTCTTAAACTCCGTAAAGGATAGAAACTATAAATACTATGTTATATTCTCTATTGCCGCTTATACCGGCATGAGATACGGCGAAATTATCGGCCTTACTTGGGATAATGTAGATTTAGATAGTAATACTATAAATGTAGTGCAACAATTCGGGGCGATTGATTACAACAAATATGCATTAAAGCCACTTAAATCAAAAAATAGCTATAGGCAGTTACCTATACCGCCAGTATTAACCAATATCTTAAAAGAATACAAAGAAACGTGTTCAAGCGAACGCCTTTTTAATAATAGGATTAGCAGCAGCTGGGGCGCATCGCAAATAATGAAAAGTTTCTTACCGGATAATTCTATTCATGATCTACGCCATACATACGCAACCAAATTATTATCAAACGGCGTAGATATAAAAACAGTATCCGCCCTATTAGGTGATAGCCTTCCAACGGTATTGAAAACCTATGTTCACTTCTCCGATGATATGCGACTAAAGGCAGCTGATAAAGTTGCCGATATTTTTGGTTAGTTATTTTTGCCGTATTTTTGCCGTTGATATGTAAAAGTACTTTAATTAAGGCTTTTTACAAGCGTTTTGTTATATCTTATTTATTATATCGTATTCGATAATTTTAATCCATGAAATAGCATAGTGTAGTTTTTAGCTGATTGGCCACAACGTAAATTTAAAAATTCTATCCACAAAATTATATAGTTTTATATGAAATTTTTGCCGTATTTTTGACGTCAAATAAAAAAGAGGGGTACCGCTTATGGTACCCCTTTCTTATTAATCTAATTCAACAAGGCGTTTCAATTCGCCGTTTACGAACCACATTTCACAACGTACGTTGTTATGGTCTGTGAGTGTTGCGGTATATAAACCGTCTTTCTTTGGTTCTACTTCTTCCGCGAACATATGCGTTTTGCCTTCAAATGTAAATGTTTTCATCTCGTTATACCTCTTTGATTAAACACAATATGCCGTAAACCGTACGGCGCGGAGATAATCGGATCACCTACCATTTCGCAAATGTATAAAGCGCGCTGGCCCCTTTGAAATGCTTACCGTCAAAATGCGCTAGGCCTTGAAAGTCGCCGGCTTGATACCCTACCGTTTCGTATATTTTACCGGTTTCCAATACTGTAACGCCGCCCATTATGCGATGTGCTTTGTTAAGATTGATTTTATATACATCAATCTTTTGTTCATCGGTATTTTCGACAACTGCGGTTCTATCGCTTTTTTCTATAGCTTCCTTTGGAATATTCGGAGATTTATCTTGAATAGCGTTCTTTGTAATTACTGCCGCATCATGTAGCGTTGGTGCTTTTGTGTAATACGTCGCTACTGGTTCAGTATTTTCCTTATAGGAAACAACTGCTTCCGCTTCCTTTGGCGTGATTTTCAATGTATCCGCCAGTTTCTGCGGGTTCTTCACTATTGCTTGATTTAAGATAATAGGTTCTTGCAATTTCTTTGTATAAGCTACTTTGTAGCAAAATAAACCAACTACCACCACTAGCAGCATAAGTGCTGCTACGGTGATAATCGGCGCATATCGCCTTAATAATTGAATGATAGTATCCATAATTACCCCCTATTAAATAGGCCAGTTTAGAACTAAATCCGCATCAAACTCTTTACCTTCGATATTTTCGGTAAAGGTGTATTGCCATAAATTGGCCCCTTCATAGTCGCATTGGCTATTAAGTTGTGCGCACCAGATAGCGCAACCGCCTAATTGACTAACGTCTAAAATATTTGTTAGCCAATCATAATTAGCATATAAGCCAGTATTTACATACCCAGCTTGCCATAGCTTATTGATGAACACGCTACAGATATTTGTTAATTGTTGGCCCGTTGGCATACCGCGTTCTGCCTTGTAATCGTCCGCATCTTCCATATCGAACCATACACCCATTGGCAACTTATCCACAGTTAAGCCGGCATCATTGAGTGTATTCAAAACAAATTCGGCTTCTTCCGCGGCATGTTCTTCGTTCATAGCATAGGAATAGTGGTATACGCCTATAGCTAAACCGGCGTTAATCGCACCGTTTACGTTGTTGTAGAACTCACTATCTAAATTGCCGCGGCCATAACCGATACGAATGATTGCAAAATCAAACCCATTTGCCTTAACCGCGCCCCAATCGACTACACCGTTATTTTCGCTTACATCAATACCCCGCATGGTACCCCCTATAATTTAACTTTATTTTCAATTTTAGTTCTAACTAAATCTAAGAATTTACCTAACATTACATTCCCGCCGTCGCGTAGGTTCTCCATAATAGATAAGAACTCACAGGAACCCAAATATAACCAAACAAGCGATACTGCGAACTGCTTTTGACCGCTCATTTCATCAAATAAAAACGCGGCAAGTGTAGCGGCGACGTATGTCAACACCTTAAACACAAACCCTTTACGCATAAATCGGCTAGAAATTAGGCCCTTATCAAACGCCAACGGTATTGCACGGTACTTTTCCCATACGGCAATATCTTCGACGTTATAGCCGTATTCATCAATTAGCATCTTATAAGCGATTGCCGCCCATTTTGTGAATAAATCAACGAATACCAATAAAATAAACACGCCCAATATCTGAACGTGTTTTATACCTATTAGCCACATACCCAGCGCACCGGTGCCACTTAATAACGTTTTTAAAATAAAACCTTCCGTCAAAGAGTTCCAACACTCAACAATAAACTTCAAAATAAACTCCATTATGCGCCCCTTATTTAACCTTACCCAAACCATAAACGCTGCGCGCTATATTGGCTTTTCTCATATTAATTTTGTCTAATTGTTCCCTCTTTTGTTCGCCGCTCATGCGTTCATTATTAATGATCGCTTTAGATGCCTTGTTTAAGTTCTTTAAGCTATCACTTGCATTTTTGAGTCGTGCGAACTCTTTGGCATCGTAACCTTCCGGGCGTTGCCCTGTTAGCTTGAACGCATTATGCAGTTTTTCTTGCTCTTTATAATCATCGTAAACACGTTGTACGCTATTAGATGATTGATAAGGTGCCGCGGTAAACCCTCTCAACCCCGGCGCTTCGTACCACTTTTTAGCGGTGTTATTTTCTTTTGCACCAGATGCCGCATCAATCGCACTTAAACCCAACCCAGCAAGTCCGCCGCCGTACCCTCTTATTGTATTGTCTACAATATACGGCGAAACGTTGATTTTATCGCCTACGAATTTTGCGACTTCGCTAGAATTAGCGCCGTACTGTAGGCGTGCCGGTAAATTCTCTTGAGATTGCGGAATAACATTCCGTTGTCTAAACAATGAATAATTGGTTGTTGCTTCAACTATAGGTATCATAGCCGTAGGCATGAAACTTGGCGCGAAACTATCAAATACACGTTCCCCAAAACCTTTAAAGCCTACGCCCTTTCGGTCGTTCTTTTTATCGTCCATGTACTGCAACATACGTTCAAACGCCGTACCGAATAAGATGCCAGCTTCAAACGGCTTAGGAATTTTATACATATTTTCTTTACCCGGAATAATCCAGAATGTATCTTTTTCCCACTGAGGCAACTCTTGATATCGCTCATCATCTTTATTCATGTACCACAACAACACACTTGGAAGGGTAATATAAAGCATAGTTTTAACCGTCATACCGCGCGGATCTTCTTTAAATGCGCGGGCCATTTTATCGGCGCCTTGAATTGTAGCATTGAAGAAAGCTATTACTTGGTTAGCTTTCTTTGTGTTTGTACCTCTACGACTGAAATCTAGCGTAATATCACGGCTTTCTAGTGCTGCTTCGCGTGCTGATAACGGTTTTCTTTCTTTGCCAAACAGGCGATTAGCTAACCCGGTATAACCCTTTCTTGCATTGTCATATTCCGCCAATCGTGTTGCAATTTCTGTTGCTTCACTCATGGCGCGCAATGCTTCAATAGGGTTTTTAATTAGCTTTGTAAATTTGCTTTCACGCTTCATAATATCGCGTAATTGACCGCCTAAATAGTCGCGGTCTAACGATACCATTGCTGCATGTGCTGCACCAGATTTTTTATATTCCCAGTATGCTTGCCCTTTTTTCAAATACAAAGATAAGCCTTTAAATGTATCAACAATAGGAATGAAACCATGTTTAGAGTAAATTGCCGCGCCTATCATATCGCGTACAGGGTTTCGCAAGATAAATTCTGGCGATAATGTGGCGCCAGCGCGTAACCAATTTGCCGGGTACGATAAGATTTTTACAAGCATATTTGATTGTTCTTTATCCAACATGCGCATAGTTTTAACTAATTCCGGAGTAGTTTCATACGTTGATTTCTTTCCGTTTTCCCAAACATTAAATGTATTATCCGTTTTTGCTTTATCGCCGTTTACACGTTCAATAATTCGCCCCATGCCTTTTTTATCGGCTAATTTGGCAAATGTTCGCCCAACATGGTTGCGTTCTATTGCATTAACAAATTGGAATGTGTTTTTTATGATACTTTCTAAAGGATTTATAATATCACGCGTACTACCTTTGAAACGTTTTACCGGACTAGATACGTCAATAAATCCCTTGCCACCGGATAAGAACGATTGCATTCCTACGTCCGACATTTCACGGAAGAACGGAATATAATGCGGGTACATTTTACGCATTGTATGGTATGCCTTAGCCGTCAACATACCCTCTTTAACTAGCATTGCCAATAGATAATCTTGATATTTATAGATTTCTTTGGCCGCCTTTTGAAAGCGTTCATTTCCGGCGTGTTTACCCAATACGGCAGCATCTTCTGTATATTCAAACGTCGCTTTTTGTTTGTTCTTGTGCAAATCTAAATCATGTAACGCTACAAGATAAGCTGAAAAATCTTTTTGTTCGTTTTTATTAATATTTTTCATAATATCTTCAAACGCTTTAATTCCATGTTCTGGCGCACCATGTTCAAGAAGTGCCTCCGCCTTACCGGCCCAGCCACGCGCTAACCACGCTTGGAAGAATACATTATCTTCAAACGCTATTTTTTCGCCTGTTTCGCGCTCAATCTGATCCATTAATTCTTTTAACGGGTGCAACTCATCAATAAACATTGTGTATGCTTCACTTTTAACTTTGTTGATTACGTCGCGTATTTCGCCACGCTCAACCGCATCAATAGCTTGGCTTACTTTACCTTTACTTTCAAACGAAATACTACCCTTAACACGTTCCGCCCCGCCTTGACGGTGCCATTCATGTACTAATTTAGATAGTTTATTTGTGATGCCGTTTAATTCCGGTTCTTTTTCAATCTTTTCGGTGAAATGCTTGTAAAATTCCGGGAATTCGCGTTTAGCTTTGGCGCGATCACTTACGTAATCGTGGAAAAATTCCGCATAGCCTTCACCGCGTACGCCTTCCATACCTAACTTATCATAAGCTTTACCGAAACGGTCTTGAATAACCCTATTGAATTCATTGTTAAAGCGTGGTTCATTACTGAATTTAAAATAGTTATCCACGTAATGTCCTAACTCATGCATGATTACGCGTAAATCGCCATAATTACCGCTACGAATTACATCGGTTTTTGTGTTGTACCAGCCGCCAACGCCTTCTTTACCCAATCTGCCACTTTTAACACGTTGATTAAATAAGTGATTAACCGCATCTAATATTTCTTTACGTGTAACGCTTCGGCCTAATCGCTCTACTTCATCAACGCCAGTATGCGGTGTATCCTTACCCCTTACGCTATATTGTAGCGGTTCCGTAGGTCTAACACCTTTACTTTCCAAATAACGATTTGCCATTGCTTCGTTACCGTCAAAGGCTTTCACAAAGGCTTCGTGTACTTGTTCATGCGTTGCATGTTCTAGTAATTGGCTAGGTTGCTGCGCGTATTGACTCACGCCACCTTCTGCCGGTTCCGCTTTTAGCGTTTTAAGTTCTTGCGTATCGGCAATAAGTTCGGCAGCACGTTCCGTACGAATACGTTCTAGGTGTTCGTGGCTCAATGCTTCAACTGGTACATCAAGTTTTTCTGATAATTTGACTTTTACCGCATCAATTTCGGCTTTCGGAATATCCGGCTTTGTTGCACGGTTTAAGTCTTGCAAGATTTCTGTATTAGAATGTACTTTATTTTCTAATTCAGTAAATCGTGTTTCAGATGTATCATGTTTCACAACGTCTTTTAATTCATTAACGATCGTTTCACGTGCTTTTTGCGGTAGTTCATCAATCGCATTTTTTAAACTGACGTTCGGAGCATCTTCTTCATACCGAAATTGACTATTTACATCGTTTTCAACCGCTTTTTCTTGAATTTTAGGTTTATCACCCTCTACAAAGTCAGTATTTATGCGGTCTTTCGGTTGAAATTCATTTATTTCGCCTGTACGGACCGTTTCGGCTTCGCCTTGATAGTTTATACCTAAATCTTCGTTTTTAACTGGTTTTTTATCGGTATTTTCAATCAAACTATTTAAATCGGCGTGCGGCTCTTCGGTTTTTGACATTTCCCGTTCTATGAATTCATCTTTAAACGGTGCTTCATAATTTCTATAGTTAGGGTTTAACGTTTCATCTTTGAAGGATACATCACGTGGCCCGTTTTCATATTTACCGTAATTGCCTTTAAATGTATTTTCTGCAATTTCCGCACGCACTTCATCATGCGCTACCGCTGGATCTGGTCTTTCGTATTTCTCACGAATGATACGCGCCATTTCTGCCGGTGTTGCATCTGGGCGTGCGCGCATCGCTTCAAGTGCAGCGCTTTCGGTGTTATGTAATTCCCATACGCTGAAATCAACTTGCGTACGCCAATCCCACGGATCTAAACCATTACGCTCCGCAAATTTCAACAAGCCGTTTTCGCCGTTCAATCTATCCCCAGTAAATTGAACTAAACCACGGGAACCGTAGCCGTCGCCGCTTGTTACTGTTGTGCTAAAACTACTTTCAGCACCAATATTACCAGTCATGCCAGCCGCTTCAACGTCGCTCAAACCGTTCTGACGGTATCGGTTATATATATCCGCTTGAATATTACCGGTTTCGCCTTCCATAGGTTGCCCGCTCAAACCACCTTCGGAATATTCGCGCGGTTCTACTGTATTAACTTCTTCCGGTACTGGCATATCATCAAACGCATTATACAAAACCCCTTCTTGCATATGTGGTTCTTCCCGTTTAAAGCGTTCCCCGATATCCTCAAATGCACTAGATGCTTTTTCTTTGATATGTTCACTAACACGCCCTACACGTTCACCGATTGCCCCAGATACCTTTTTAGGTGTTACCCCATGTATCATGCCAGCCGGTAAAAATACATCTTCCCATAAATTGAATGGATTATCTGCGATATTTTGCGCGAATTCGCCCGGGGAGTCAATCGCACGGCCTATCGGGTTAGTAATCGGATCTAATAAAAACCCTTTTGCCGTAGTTAATGCCGGACTATCCGCAATAATGTTTTCTGTGTTTCCCGCTGCGTAATCGCTAGAATTCTGCGCATACATATCTTCCGCATCGCCTATAATCGTAGGTGCCGCCAATACGCCAGCACCAGCACGTACAGGCGCCGGAACGTATGGCGTAATAGCCAAATAACCCGCCGGACGTCCAACAACGGTATTATATGCCGCCTGTGATTTTGCATCATAATCGGCGGTTTTATAATCTTCGTTGAAACCGTCCTCACCTAATTCCGTAGCATCAATTTCACCCCTACGGTATGCATCTACTGAATTACTGATTGATGCTTGACGTGCATCACGTGCAGCGCCTACGGCATTGGTTGCATCATTCCACCAATTAACAACGGTACCCTTCATATTTCCAGCCGTTGTGCTTACTTGATTAGCCACGCCAGATGCTGCATTGCTTACGCCGTTAGCTACCCATTCGGCATTGTTCTTAACACCGTCTAAAAAAGTAGGCTTGGGCGCGTTGCCTACTTCATAACCGTATTCGGTTGTAATATCTTCAAAGGCGTTGTTATTATTTCCAACTGCCTTGCCGTATTGGCCTGTAATATCATCAAACGCACCCATAGCTTACCCCTTTTATTAATAAGATTTTAACCACGATTTATATTGACCGTATCCGGCCGCATCAAGTTCCGCTGCAATCTGATCATCACTCCAGCCTTGCGCTGAAAGTTCATTCATTCGCTTAGAAACTGCTGCTTGTTCTTCGCTTGAATATGTCGGCTGGCGTTTCACCGTAGGCGCTCCAGCACCACCACCGCCAGCAGTAGGCGCACCACTTAATGCACTTTGTAATTGCCCGTAATAAGGACTTTCTGTTTCTGCTTTATCTGGATTAGATTTAACCCATGCAGTATGCTGCGCGGATAACGTACGCAATACTTGCGCATTATATCCGCTAGTGCCAGATTGTGTAGCCGTTGCCGGTTTAACATGCGTACCTACATATTTCATGCTGCCGTCTGTACCAACAATATACGTTTTACCGTCCGGCATAACCTTGATATTTTTCGCCCCGAAATTACCTATATTTTTCATTTGGCCGTCTGGCGTCATAACAATAACTTGGCCGTTCGCAAATTGTTTTGTTTCAACCTTGCCATAACCGCCCATATCTTGAATAGTACCGTCGCCCATGTTGTAACGTACAATATGGCCGTTTTGCGCACTACTAAATTTATAATCCGGTTTATCAAGTGCCGCAATAGAATTCAAGTTATTCATATCAATAGTGCCAGCGCCTACTTTACCCGCTAGATAGTTGTATCTTGCAACGGCTGGCGCTAACCCTTTAACCCGTTTTGTGTTGTAGGTATCTACAACCGGGTTGCCGTCTTTATCTTGCGTGAATACAAGATTATTCATGATTTGTTGGCGCATAGGTTCAAGCACTTTTTCTTGATATTCGTTGACTTGTTGCGCGTACATTGTACTAACGTCATTCTGGTATTGATCACTTGCAAGGCTTTGTGCCGTTTTAAAATCAAAACCAGCTTTAACTAGGGCCAACGTATTGGCTCCTAGTCTTTTGCGTGCTTCACTTGTTACGGTTGCTTTATCTGGTATAGAGTATTGGCCCGGCGCTTTATCCGCATCAGTATTACCATTTTCTACCGATTTGGGCGCCCCATGAAAAGGTGTGTTTTGTCGTTGTTGCATCATTTCTTGGTATGATTGCGGTACCCCTGTATTAATACCAGTATTGTTTAAATTTTGGAAATTCCATAACCCCGTATTTTGTTGTGGTTGTGGTGCTTGTGGTTGTGCCTGTAATTGTTGTTGTAGCGTAGGACTTGGCGCATTAGCATAACCAGTAAAGCGTGCATCATCAATCGGCGTTGGTGCGTTTGTGTTCGCTTGCATTGGTTGTGCTGGTGCTGCCGGATTTTGGCCGCCCCATAAGCCAACATTATTTTTTTGCATTAAATTATTGGCAATAGGGTTATTAGAATTAGCTAGTAACTGATTGATTTGCCCCGCGCTATTAGGTTGTGGTGCCATTCCAGCCGTGCGGTTGTTGTTTTCCATGATTTGCAGTGCGTTAGGATCTTGCTCACCGCCAGCACCACCGCCACCACCTAGCATAGACTGGTAACCTTTCGCCATTTTATTGTTTTGTAAAGCGCCTAAGCGATGCGAAAAGTATTGCCCCGCTAATTCGCCTAACGCCGCCCACGGTTCAAAGTCTTTAACATAGATTACGCCCATAGCGTTATTCCTCTACTTTCTCAACTTCTTCGGTTGCTTCTTCTGCTACTTTATCCGCTTTCTTAGATTTTTTAGCAGTTTTCTTTTCCGGCTTTTCTTCCGGTGTTTCTTCTGGCGCTTCTTCCGGTGTTTCTTCCGGTGCTTCGGCAATAGCTTTCAATTCTTCTTCATTGATACCCTCCGCCATAATGCCGTTAGCATAGAACATATTATCACCAGTACATTGCAATTCGTATACTTGCTCAGTATTGCCAGTTGCTTCGCTTAATGTTACCGGTTCATAAGCGTTAACCGTCATAATAACATCGCCAACTACCAATTCACTAACTAATTTCAAGCCTTCCGGAGTTAATACCTTTTCCGTGCCTGTGGTTGTTACGCCGAAAGATACAGTTTCAAGGCGATGTGTTTCTTTTTCGCCCATATCATGCAATGCAATTACATCATTAACCGCACCTAACGTGATAACTGTATCACCATTTACAAACGCTTCAATAACCTTGCCACCTTCTGGTGTTGCAATTTCAGTACCCGCTACAAAACAAAAACCTTTCATAAGTCCTCCAAAGAAACCGCCCGAACCTTGTTTAACCATTGTTTGAGTTGGTGCTGCAAGTCCATAGCGTAACGACATAAATCTATTAAGTAAATCTTCTTGATCCGCGTTATTCAACTGGCTCATAGAGTAGTAATCCTTAGCCGGTTGAATTGCCGCGCTTTGTGTTGTTGCACCTGTGTTAATTGGGTTTTGTGCTAACCCTTCGCGTTGGCCTACTAAACCCGCTGCGGTGCCGGCGTTATTCATTTGATTTGCGTAACCTTGATTTAATAGGTTAGCTTGATTAATGATGCCGTTTTGCTGATTATTGTAGGTATTGCCCCATAACCCCATTTTTGCGCCGATGCCACTTAAATTATTATTAAGTGCTTGGGTATTAAGTGCCGCCGCTTGGCCTAAATCATTTGAATATTGTGCCGCAAGTGTATTCGATGCGTTCTTGCTGATATCATTCAACGTACTATCTGTGATAGATGAATTCACAATACCGCGACTTGCTAAGCCAGAAACCGCATTGCCTACGGTTGCCTGTAAATCATTGTTGAGTGCTTGACGTCTAGCATCTGCATAGCCTGTAGGTAATTGACCGTTTGTGATGCTATCCATTGCACTTTGATTTTTAAGCAATGCACCGTTATATTCGTTAGCCAGTTGGCTTGCGCCATTGTTCATAGTATCAACGCTTGCCGCAAGCTGATTAGCGTATCTGGTGTTATCCGTTACATTCTTAGCGCCGGCAGTTGTTACCATATTTTGTAACGCACCGATTGCATTTTGATTGCCACGGTTAGTACCTAGGTAATTATTGTACATACTGCCGTATTCTGGCGTTATTACATTGTTCAAGGCCCTATCGCCCATACCTTGCAAGGTGTTAGCGCTTTGATTGGTGTTATTTATCCAATTCATCTGGCCTTGTAATAGTTGCTTTTCGTCGGCCGTCGCTTCCGGAAGTTTAGCATCAATGCTGCTTACTTTCGATTTCTTGCCACCGCCGCCAAATAATTGCAAGTTAAAAGTGAACATGCTTTTCCTTTCTACAAAGTCGCCTCAAGGTGTTTTCGCACCGTTTTCAGTACTTTGTAATCAAAACCATTATAGGAATAGTCCATAGTTGGAACACGTTCCATGTTCCACTTTTTAATGAACCCGCGCACGCTGCGATGTGTTGCCGTTACAATTACATCAAGATCATTCATTTTCATCACTTCAACAATATATTTACCTATTACTTTCATATCTCCGTATGTTTGCCAAATGGTAAAATACCGTTCGCCCTCATGTTCGTTGATAGTCCAGAATAGGAAACCCGCATTAGGGAACCATTTGAAATAGTAATTGTATTTATCTTTGTAATTGTTGTTTTCATCGAAATAAAAACCTTCAAAACTAACACGTTCGCCTGTGCGCCGTTCATAGTCCTTTATCATATGTTCTAAGCTATCCAGCTGCATTGTTATTCCCCTATTCGTTCAATTTTGAATTTAATATTACCATACAAGCCGTTTTTATATCCATTGTATACACTGGGAATTGTTACCCACATTCTATGAATATTAACCTCTTGATTGTACTCTACAGTAATAGGTGTTTCTTGGCTTGTATTCATAATAAATTCTTCTTCGTCATGCCCATATCTTGGTGTATTTACATCGCGATAACCTTTTATATAGTCATATGTAACTTTGTATTTGCCATTTGGCAAAAATATATTTTCCGTATACTCGCCGTTACGTCTACCATTTTTCTCCCATAAATACGTTGTGAATTCAACCGGTTCATATTGTATGGAATACGTTCGGCCGTCTTTCTCAACCTTTAACGGTGTTGATGTGTCTCCATACCGTGCATAGTAATCACGCCCATTAAACGGAACGGTTATATATTTTCCACGCGTTACGCTTTTTTCTTCGTGTAGTCCGAAACGGTACGTTTGACCGCCTTTTTCAAGTACTAGATTAGGCATATTATTCCACCTTCAACTTAGCGCCATTTGGGAATGTTAGCGTATTATTATTTTCAAACGTTGCGATGCGTTGCCATTCTGTAGCCATATTTACATTGTTATCAAACCGAATAAACGCCGCCTTAGTGTTAGCAAAATAAAGTTGAGAACCTAATATGCGGTTATCGCCTGAATTCCATGAGAACATAGCGCCCGTTCCCCAATATTTAGAACCCCATATTGTGTACTGGTTACATTCACCAAATGTAAAGCCACTATAGCCAATACTATTTTTAGCGTAATAATCTAAATCAATCGAATTGCCAGTAATGCCCGGAACCCTTAATGTACCCGTCATGGTATCACCGGATTTTTTAACGTTTTGCGTTGCGATATTTGCCGTTCCCGCACTCGTTGCGTTGTCAGCGTTTAACGCCCTTGTTGCTAGTGCTACGGTATCGGTTTTGCGGTAATAAACACTACTTAAACCGTTTACCGTATCAGATAGCGCCTTTAATGTACGGCTAGGGTTATTGGTAAAGTTAGTATCACCAGCAATCTTTTTAATAGCTTCCGCCATTTTATTAAGAATGTCAGTAAGCATGTAATCCCTACCGTCTACCGTGCGTGTACCTATTACGGCATCGGTTGCCGTGTTTAAGTATGGATCATAATACTTAATCGACTTAACACGGGTTGCATCTGTTACTACAATAGCCACCACTACACGTAAAATGCTTTTCCAGTATGTGCCTGTGTACACATTCATTTTTTCATTTGTAGTGTTGTAATACATTTTATCTGTTGCCGCTGCTGGTGCATTAGGCTGGCGCAACGGTTCAAGTGTTGTACTACCATAGGTTAAGCCGCCAGATGCGGAACGTTCAATATATAAATATGATGTACTGTTGGCCGGTAGGCTCCACGCACTTTGCTTACGGTTAATTGTTTGGATATAATCAACTGCGCCGTAATCGTTGAAGCCGTCAGCGAACGAAACAAGAACAGGCGTTTGACTGCCGTCAATCATTACGCTTAAATTGTCGCCGGTTAAGAAGGAGAATTCACCATTGCTTACTTTACCACTTAACACGCGATTACGTAGGCCGCCGCCACCACCGCCACCAGTACCACCGCCGCCGGCTTTTAGTTCTATTTGTTGCGCAATATTTAACAGTTCATCGCGGTTTTTCTTAATACTTTCCGGAACTGTATCACCCTGTGGCGTAATATCCAAAGGGTATTTTTCTTTATATGCCATGTTTAAACCTCTTCATACGTATAATCTAACTGGCGTAACGAAATAGCGCCCTTTTGAACATTGATTTTAAACTGTACATTACGGTTAGCACCGCCACCAATTTTATAAGCCTTCGTGTATTCGTTGACATTCATCAACGCTTTATAATCGTAGGTCTTAAAGTTCGCATAGTAGGTTTTAATTGACTTACTAGCGAATTCAATCGGCTTAGGCTTCTTGTTTGAAATGCCAATAGTACCATAGCCGGGTATTAGGTTATGTGTTACAAAATTGTAATTCATGATTAATATGAATTGTCTTGTTGCCAACCTATTGCCGCTTACTATAGACGTTTGAATTTGTACGTTATCATCGGTATCTATCGTTTCATCTAAGATGCCAATTTTATTGCCGTACGCTACATATACGTCTTTATCAACATTCACCGCATCATTGATGTTATATGTGAATTTACGCGATGTAAAAACGCCGCGCCCGTCCTCATATCTTGGCAAGTAGTGATAGATGAATACAGTATCACCGTTATAAGGGCGTATCCAAAGTTGTTTTCTGTTCGGTATATGCCATACTTCGCAATCTTTTGTAATGTACTTCAATAGATACGAATTGATATTCAAGCCAGTTTCAAACGGTTGTATTTCTGCGTAGGTATTAGTAGGCATAAAAGACATGAAACCTTGATTGCCTAAATAATAGCTACGATCATCAATGCTTATCGTTGCACCACTACAGTAACCAGTAGAAGATAAAGGATACACAGTTAAATCTTTTGCATCTGGTGTACCAACTATTTGATACACGCGCCCGTATTCCTTATATACGATGATTGCACGCGATAAGAAATCAACGGCAATAATGCTGCCTTGGTCTTTATAGCCAACGTCTACATATTGCGCACTTGATGCATCATTGTTGTTATGGTTCCATGCGTTGTAGTCGCCTACTGCGCTCCAGTTCAATCGATGCGATTTAGTAGATGCAATCAACACACGCCCGGAATGACTTGAAACAATATCACACACCGGACTTTCTAGAGTTGCCAACTTACCGGAACCCGAAATAACTTGCAACTTATCACCGCTTGCGATGAGAATGTCGCCGCCAAATGCACGATACTTCGGCTTATTTGTACCGTTCAACGCACCCAGTAATTTATTAGTACTGAAATCAGTTTCATATAAATTACGCCCACTAGAAAAGTACCACTTATGACGGTACACATCATAATACAAAGTTTCGACTGGTTGCCCGAAATCATACATAATACGAACACCCGGAACAGTACGGAGTGCATTATCCGTTCTATCGAATTCGCATTGTCTAGCCTGTGTTAAGGCTTGTACGTCGATATTCTCCGGAGGGTTGCTCCAATCAAGGCCCAATCTGAAACCATTCGTCATGGCTACTTGTTTTACGCCCATTATGTTATACCCCGTGCCACCTTAATTTGTTCCGTGATGTAGTCTATGAATTGTTTATCATAGGCAGCGTAATCCGTCATGAGTGATTTCTTTTTAACCATGAAAGATATAAGCTGCACTAAGTACTGATGAAAGAATTCGGAAAACGGTATAGTGTCGTCCATTTCGTCTACGTGGTTTTTACGCACGCTATAGAATACTTGTTTAACCGTTTGACCGTCATAGGTTTCAAAGGTACCGTTAATGATGCGGATAGGATAACCGCTCTTAGGAACGAACCCCATGAAATCGGACGGTACGCCTTTAAGATGTGGTATATCCGTATTCTTAACTACTTCACGGTCTTTAATGCTAACTAGAATAGTAGTTAGCCAGTCAATAGCTGCGTTAATGTACTGGATATATTCTAACTGTTCATCTAGTATTTCGTTTGACTCTACATTAACTAGAGTAATCAGTTCTTTTACAACCATAGCTCCAATACCCTTCCGCAATCACACTTTCATTATTTCCTAAACCATTATTAATTGATTGCAACGCACTAACCATATTGCCAGTAATACCGGTAATATCCATGTTCATTACACGGTATACGATGTAATCAACTAACAATGTTTCTAGTTCCGCCGGTAGTCCGCTTTCATCATCTAGCGTTTTATAACCAGCAGTTTTTATATAATCAACGGTTATTTTCTGCTCATGATCCGCATCAAATACAACCGTTTGTAAATTCAATACATGATACCCTTGCACTTCCGCATCATCTGCTTTCACCTTCAACATTCCGATACATTGGAATGGAAGCACGATGCGCCCCGTTCCTCTATCTTCATATGTGGCAGTTGCAAGGCTAGGGCAATATTGGCTAATTAAAGCGTTCAATAGGTGATTGCCTTCGTTGTAATACTCCAATAACTGGTATGGTGTATACATTTCTTGCGGTGTATCGCCTATCTGCATGAACGCCCTATTTACTATTTGTTTTACGTTCATATTCACCCCATATAAGAATAAAGGCGGGTTTTACCCCGCCTATCATTCAAAAATTAGCGTTCAACTGTGCCGCCAGTCATAACATTAATTACGCCATAGTCTTTATTAGCGAACTTAGTTTTTTCAACTGCACCATAGAATGCAATGCCGTTACCTTCTTGGTTGCCGTAGTCGTCTACTTGTTTAATGTGTTTGGCTGGTCTTGCTACTGCGAAACATGCCGCTTGTTTACCTAACAATAAGTTTTGGCATACGTTCGCACCAGATGCACCGCCGCCGTCATTTAATACACGTTCATATTCATAAAGAATAACGCCGTCATATTCACCTAATGCACCAGTGAAAATAGGGTTTTTAGAACCGCGAATATTTGCGTTTTGTTGTGCTGCAAGCCATTTTGCATCGTCTTTTAAGTCCTTAGCCGCCCACGGAGAAATAAGCATAATGTATTTATCCATGCCGTCAACTTTAATAGGTTGAATTTTAGGCGCATGCATCATCGCTTTACGTTTAGCACGGGAAATAATAGCAGTTGTTAATTTATCATTTGCAGTAATAGCAGCCTTAGTGCCGGCAGCGCTTGCATACATTACTTCGCCGGAAGTAGGAGATGCGGAAAGTTTAGAAATTAATTGTTTATCTAACCAATCAGAAAGCCATTGTTTTAATGCACTTTTGATTTCTTTTAACAAGTCATACTGTGTTTTTTGGTCGTCCGCTTCATAACGTGCTACCGCATTACGTACTAATTGAGTTTGTACGGTGAAATCGTAAATAGATAAGCTATCTTCGTTACCAGAAAGCATGTTACGGTTGCCAATAGTACCGTTACCGCTGAGTTGCATCATTAAACCGAATACAACGCTATCACCTTTTACGTTTTCTAAGTCTTTGTTTTTATGCACTACATTAGAACCGTCTAAAGCCGTGAACTTATCGAAATAACTTTCTTTTAAACCTTCATGCCATACTTTTTTAGCCCATACTTTAGGAACTAAATTTGC
>FLSC01009447.1_pt1 | contig 34675 bp, 44 predicted proteins | sample 1550561 | NCBI WGS metagenome assembly FLSC01 (sample SAMEA4031775, study PRJEB14383) | metagenome | biome: human; feature: oral; material: saliva | place: Philippines | collected 2014 | reverse complement strand
CCAGTCTGTTCTATGTACTTCTGTACACGCAACTTTATGGCATCCCTGGCTTCCATAGGAGAATTTTTTTATCGCTGATTTTAAGCGACTTATATCTTATAACGCAGAAATTCTGTACATAGTATTTTGTGTGTACAGAAATTCTGTATACCTTTGTAGTGTAGTTCAAGAGGAGCTACATCAAATGCTTCAAAATTGAAGCAAAACTTGAAACAAAGATAAAGATAATCTACCACCTGCAATATGGCTGAAATAAGAGTTCCTAAGAGCCACTCTGAAAAGTTAGATGAGCGCGCTCTCAAGATGCAGGCCGATTACCTGCGACTTCTGTCACAAGGCGGAGGAATTTGGCAGGTAAAGAAAGCCCTTGCCAAAAAATACAAGGTGTGTATGGTGACAGTCTACAGCACGCTCAAGCGAGCTGAGGAACTGAACTCAACCACCTCTGCCGAAGGCTAAGCCCTCCAGCGACAGCGATCTTTGACATACTTGATACAAACAATGGCGAAACGAAATAATCTGCGGGTGCAAGGCCCGCGCGTGATTAACCCATTGTAGTTAGTCTGTGGCCTATTGCGCACAGAGCGAAGCCGTGGAAGGCACGGAATCCCCGAGGATCGCAATCCTCCTGACTACACATTAGTAACTACAAATAATAAGGCTATGAATAGAATAGGAATAGCGCTTGCCTATCTGGTTGCATGCGCACTTTGCGTCTTGGGCTTCCTCGGCTTTCTGCTGATAGTCTCAGACACTGACCACCCAACAATGCCAGCAGTGAGCACCTCGGAGTTCCTCATCAAGAAGCTCGCAGGCGTTCTCCTCCTCGGCATCACCGTCTATACGTGGCGAGCTATCGAGCGCTACGGCAGACAACATTAGCGGATAGATTCTCTTTTCTTCAATCCGTGGAGCGGGCGGTCAATTTAGAGGCTCTCCCGCTCCCACAACGTTTTTTTTGTTTCCATGTGATTTGATATGTTTATTGAGCGTGAGGACAAACTCGGGAGAGCAAGGCCTCACAAAAAAGTAAGCAATACGTCGGTGCGTCGGGCGCAGGCCCTCTGATACTACTTATGCCTTCATCAGCTATGAGGCGCACCGACCAAAGTAGAACAATAGACCGCTGTTTGGGCGGTCACCCCACCACGGTCGTAAGGCTGTGGTAACATACTCTTATTGTTGTCCAGCCAGCCCGTGAGGGTGTAGCTGGAATAGTGATGAATGAACTAACGATCTAAGCGCGACAAACCCGAGAGGGCAAGGCGCGCTACAAAGTAGACAATCTCCAAAATCCAACAACTCCAATGATACAGATTTCCAACACCGATGCAGTGATCATCGCAAGGACGCTACGGATGCTTGGCACCAAGGGCTACGAGAATAGCCCAAAGGATCTCAAGTGGCAGAATGCGATACGCAATGCAAAGCTCATGGCGAGGAAGCTCTCACGCCACCTCGACCGAGCCTCAATAGATACGTAGATATGGACACGGCAATCATCCTCAGTCAAGGAGAGCTCAAGGCTCTCATCTCATCTGCAGTGTGCGATGCACTAAGTAAGCACGCTGAGATCGCAAAGCCCACCGAGAGGTATATCGCAGGCCGTGACAAGGTGCTCAGCTTCCTCGGTATCAAGTCACGTGGCGCACTGAACTCCAGAATAGAAAAGTACCCAAGCGCCTTCCTGCAGGATGAGCGCTTTACTCTCATCCTCGACATAGATGCGTATGCAGAGTGCCTACGCAGAGAGCAGAAGATGACAAGACAGAAGTAACCACTATATGAAGCAACGCAAGATAGACAAGCTGCGATTCAGACATCTCAGCGATCAAGATTTAGACCAACACATCCATAATCACAAGCTGTACCTATCCTTCCTAACAAATAAGATGCGCGCTCGGAATAAGCGGGTCCGCTACTTCTCTTTGAAGGCTGGAGATACGGCAGACAAGCTCATGCTGCTCAAGGAAGAGAAAAGCCGTAGAGCGCAGGAGACCGCGTAATGAAGAAGATAGACCGACACGAGGTGGTGAGAGCGATACAGCGACACCTCCAGCTACGCAAGGAAGAAAGACGGCTACCGCTGATCGTACTTAAAGAGCAACTATCCTCAGTAGTCGGATATGACTTCGATACTCTCCGCCCTATTCTGCTGGACCTCTATCAAGAAGGTCTACTGATCTCTGGGCGCACACTCAACTCCACCTACTTCACACTCCCAGACTATGTGTAAGCACAAATACATACCTCTCGACATCTTCGCCATGCAGGACGCTAAGATAGAAGCGCTGACTGCAGAGCATGGGATGGCGGGCTGGGGCATCTACACCGCCCTCCTCCTAAAGCTCGCACAGCAAGATGAAGACGGGTACACTTATCCAAACAACGCCAAGCGCCTGGCGAACATCCTGCCAAAGCGACCAAGGGCGGAAGTCGTGCGATCCACTATAGAGGACTTCGGTCTGTTTGAGATCGCTACCGATGAGGATGGAGTAGAGTACTTCTACTCACCACGCCTCACCAGCCACCTCTCAACTCTTGGCGGTGCAGATAAAAAGCAAGGCGAAGAAGCCGCACCAAAGAAGCGCAGCTACAATGTGAGCCAAGCGGTCAAAGAAGGCTTAGATAGAGCTCGCGAAGCAAAGCGCAATCGCTCAAAAGTAGAAGGCGAAAGTAGTAAAGTAGAGAGCAAAGTAGAAACGAAAGCAGAGAGCAAAGTAGAGACAAAAACAGATAAAAGTAGAAAAGTAGAGAAAGTAGAAACAAAAGTAGACGAAAGTAGAGAAGACGCTTCTACTTTGCCCTCTACTTTCAGCTCTACTTTGGGGGGGACTATAGGGGGGGTAAATACCCCCCTAAAAGGAAAAGATAAAATAGAAGATGAAAATGAAAGTATCCCCCCAACCCCCAGAGGGGGCTTTGAGAGCGAGCAGAAGGAAATAGATGCGATAGAAGATCCTGCGCTTCGCGCTATGGTTAGCTCGCTAATGTACCCGAACTCAGATATGCGAGACTTCGGTAAGGTGTGGCGAACACTCTACGAAGAGGCGACTGCTGGTGATGATGGCTTTGCTAAGTCAAGCATCCTATCGCAGGCCATTTGTAGAGACGGGCATGAGCTGTTTATGGCACTGATGCCCGACCGACCTGACGGGAATGCCAAGGAGCGACCCACGGTGGCGACCACGCTAAACGCAATAGCCCAATTCCGAAAGATGATGGCAGAAGCCAAGGCATCCACCTTCCTACGAGGCAATCGAGCCATGGCGAGTCTGTCGTGGCTTGTCAAGCCTGACAACTTCGCTAAGGTCGTGGAGGGGTGCTATCGAGACAACCATGCCTCCAAGCCGTCATCTCCTCCTCCTGCATCCCAGAACTACTCAAACCACATGTGGGATGAAGTAAAGAAGGAGCAGGAGCAGGCCGAAGAGAGCGAGGAGATGAAGGCATACAAGGCTTCTGTACTCAAGAGGGTACGAAGCAGAGGAGAACATCAAAACACCAATAGCAATGAGTAACGAGCAACCACGGCCAAAAGAGAGTGCGCTCCCACTCGCTTCGGAGTTTGTCAAGAAGATCAAAGAGGAGCGGACAGCAGGCCTACCACCACGATCGGTCTATGATGCGTACCGAGGCATCAAACTTGACGATGCTCTTGACTATATCACAGAGCTTGGCAAGCTGAGGGAGGAGCGATTTTCGCTTGACAATGACACGCTGGCTCTCGGATACGCAAAGGCAGTGTCTTGGCTACTCGCCTTACCGCACCCAGAGATAGACGACCCGATGAAGGGGCTAATCGTCACGGGTGAGACGGGCACAGGTAAGACGCTTCTTGTGACTCTACTGCGAGACCTCAGCGAGATGCTCGGTGTACAGCGACCATTCTATGACGGAGTGAATAGCCGACGCACTATGAAGCCCTTCCTGTGGAACGGTGAGACGCACGCCCTTTGGCACATGGCGGATCTTATGGACAGCACAGATGGCAGGTACACCGCCCTGGACTACCGCGTACTCCACATAGGCGACCTCGGCAGTGAGCCTGCTACCTTTCAGCGCTATGGCAACAAGGCGAGTCTGGCGGACCTCATCAACCAGCGCTCTGACTATGGGTATCGAGATGCACCCATCGTCGCCACCACAAACCTCCCATGGTCTGAACTTCAACGCTACGGAGACCGTGCTGTATCACGACTTCGTGGCGACTGCATCGAGGTACGGCTCGTAGGAGTGCCGGACCACAGAATGAACAGAACGAAAACGAGTATTTAATCACCAACCTATGGACAACGAAATCAAAATTAAGGGAACAGTAGCAGTCCTCTGCCCACTCATGCAGGGGAGAAGTAAGTCAACGGGTGCTCTCTGGCAGTCGCAGGTGTTCGTCCTTGATACAGGCGGACGCTTCTCCAGCAAAGTGCCGATTAAGCTCTTCGGTGAGACTATCGAGAAGTTCCCCCTACGAGTAGGACAAGAGGTAACCGCCTATATCGATCTCGACGGACGCGAGTACAACGGCATTTGGTATTCAGAAATCAAGGCGTGGAAGATCGAGTACTCCACGGGCGCTGCGCAGGCCTAACTCGTGTAAGCTATGAGTAATCCAACTCAAAAGAAGCCTCTCCTTATCGGGATAGATCCCGATACGGAGGCTTCTGGGTGGGCTGTGGTCAATCTCAGCGATCGGACTATCTGCCTCGATACTATGCCATTCCTGAGAGTCTTAGATAAGCTCGACTTCTTTTCTGTCTTATGCTGCTTAGATGGACATCAAAGCGAGAAGGAGTGCGCCTACCGCTTTGTCCTCGAGGACATCTGGAGTACCGCACACAACTGGCACGCATCACCAAGAGATAACCACAGAGTTGTAGCCAAGAAAGGCTACCACCTTGGGCGGTGCGCTATGGTTGGCGAGCTTCTCCGAGATGCGATACAGGCAAAAGAGTTCCCTATCATCTGCCAAAAGCCACTGCTCAAGCACTGGAGAGGACAAGACGGAAAGATCACCCACTCTGAAATACTCGAAGTATGCAGGCGTCACAATCTTACGCTACCTAAGAGTAAGCTCGCTCGCACCAACCAAGAGGAGCGAGATGCACTACTCCTCGCTATACACCACCTCGCAACACCTACCAAACTATTCGACAAATGACAATCACACTACTAATCTTACTCTCTGCAGGCCTGCTCGTGATGGCATACCTACTATGGACGCTACACTCACGCCTGCGCCTTATTGAGCGTATGGACGCTACCCGAAAGCGAGACGCACGTGACCTCTCCAATATGCAGGGCGAGGTAGAACACTACTTCTCGTTTGTCAGCGAACAGCAACACAAGCTCCTTGAGATGCTGGGCAAGGTCAATGACTTCACTCTCAAGCTCGCAGAGAAGGTGCTGGCCAAGGGCGAGTACCAAGCCCCCACGGCAAAGCCCGCCACGATGGAGCGTGTGCCACGCCCGCTCAGAACGAAGCCCGTGATGAACCCACAACCCTATCAATGTGGCGATCAACACCAAATCAATGATAGAGATAGGCAGCTTTTAACTGCTGGAGAAAATGAAAGATAAGCAACGATGAAGCACTTACTCCTTGCTTCCATCATCTCTATCGTCTGCGTCTCCTGCAATAATAGCTCGCCATACAGAGCTGGGAATGTTGTCGGGAAGCACATGCGAATGGAGGGGCGAGATACCGCCTATGTGGTGGTGTTTTACGACTACGGGGTATTCAGTAATGATCGTTACTCGGCAGTCGTCCCCAAGGAAGCCTACAGCGAAATCAAAAAAGGCGACTACGTCGAGTTCGACGTGAAAGTCGGGAAGAAGAAACCAATCAAATAGCAACGACTATGACATATAAACTTTACAACGCGGACGTACTCAACCGCTACGCCATGGGCTGCCACGAGCGGTCGGTGGCTAAAGGCTTTTGGGATGGTACGCACACCGTCGGGCATTATCTGATGCTCGCTTTCGGAGAGCTTCACGAGGCTATCGAGGCTGACCGCTTAGGCAAGTGGGCGAAGCTTGACCACGACACCATCGACACGCTCCAGCGGATAGAGGGTGCGCCCTACGCTCAAACGTTCCTCCGTGAGGTCAAGGACACCGTGGAAGACGAGATAGCCGACGCAGTGATACGCCTACTTGACCTGCTGGGGTGCTTGCTTGATGGCAGGGAGCTTCAAGCTCGGAAGGTAAACCGCGTGAATAGTGTATATGGCGAGGATGGTATTCCTCCCATGCTCACTGATGCGTTAATTCCGATAGTCGCAACGCTGTGTGAAGCTGACGCTGATTGCGACACCACAACTGGCATCCTCTACGCCATAAAGTCCCTCGAATATCTCTGCGACCACCTCGGCATCGACCTTATGACGCACATCGAACTCAAGCTCAAGTATAACGCCACTCGCCCTGCTCTGCACGGGAAGAAATACTAAGGAACAATGACAACGGACAACATAATCGACCTGCTCATCATCGCCTGCGGTGGGCTATTTGTGTGGGCGCTCGCAGCGACGCTAACGATTTGGAGCGAGCGCAGGGAGCGAGAGCCAAAGGCAACCACCGCACGCGAAGCGGAGGACGTGACACCCACCGAGATACCCGAGAACGACAAGGAGTGGGGCGTGCGTACTGACTATGTAGAGCGAATGCGCACAGAGATAGTCAAGAGCTTGGACGGTAGTCCCTTCTGCTACGTGCGCATCGAGGATAGTGGCAAGGGTGAGGCTCTAACCCACGGAGAGGCGCACGCCCTGATCCTGCCCTTCCTCAAGAAAGGCTACTACGCCTACCGAGAGCTAACAGGCTGGACGGGGGACAAGGTCACCCGCTTCCGAGTGGCGAAGCACCGAGACGCTGAGCCTACCGCCCTCGAGATCACCGAAGAGTTACTAACCAAGAATGTACAGCTATGACTATGACGATCGGAGCATTCACCACCCTCTTAGTGGTCTACGTTGTCTCTAACACAAAGTACTACACCGAGCTACTCAGAGAGCTACGTGAGATAGCGAAGGAAGTGCCTCTAAGCGACACCGTGCAGAGCGCCATCACCTTCGTCTTCGGGGGTGAATGGGGGGAAGCGATAGAAGCCCTCGACAAGCTCAAGAGCAAGAGCAACGAACAGAACTAACCACGAGTGCGCCCTGCTTGGGTCAAGCCTCCCCTGCTATACACCTCCTTGGGGAGATCAGTGCGGGGCGCACTCTACACACAACGAACTATGACACGAGAAGAAATAGCGAAGAGCTTAAAGCCCCTTGAGTGGCGTGTATGGGATGACTATGGATGCCGATTTGCTCAGCCAACGAAAGCCTATGAAGCTATGATTATGGCCATACCTGACGGACGTATGCTTGTCCGGATAAATAGATATGGAGAGGTTATCGCAGAGGTATTAACAGCATTCAACACCCTGCAGGAAGCGAAAGACTTCGTTCGAGAGTGGCAGATAGACAGCTTCTTATCACACTTCAAAATGAACGACTAACAACTATGACGCAAGAAGAACTGAAATCGATGGAGTGCTTCGCAGCCATCTTGACCTCACGAATGGAAGAGGTCACGGACAAGTATGAAGATATAGACGACCGCATCAAAGACCTTGACGAGGAGCCTGTAAGGGATATATGCAGGGTTATAGACAAAATACAAGAGGAGTATAACGAGCTGGACGACAAGCTCACCGACCTAAGCGAGGCGGTGGAGGAGTTCACCAAGGCGATACGCAGGATAAAGAAGGAGGCACAGCAATGACACGCGAAGAAGTAAAAGCGCAGCTGGCTAAATGCCCGCTGGAGTGGAAGGAAGACGATGGCAGGCCTGTCTACGGCTTACACTCAAGAGTGACGCTGATAGATGGTGAAGATGGAGACGAAGATGCGTACGACGCACTCCGCATCGACTTCCAGATAGACGTAAACAAGGCGAATAGCTCCTGTAGCGTCGACGTTAGCGCACACGGGAGGTGGGAGTTTGGGAGTTACGAAATTGCCAGATCCACAGGCTATATCATCCCACTCGAGGTACTCAAGGGAAAAGCCGAGGAACGCCGACTATCTATGGCCTGCCGAATGCTCGGCATTAAGGACTAACGATTATGACGAAAGAGCAATTAGAACGTGAGCTTCTACCGCTCAAATGGAGAGATGCCAATCGAGGTGGCGTGATAGTCACACGCACGGATATAGGCATCGACTTCTACATACAGCACCTCGATGGCGTAGGCTTCTTGGTCTACGGAATTGGGGAGTATCGAGACTTCGATGTTATCCCAATCAAGAAGGCCTCTATTGAGGAGGCGAAGGACTACGTGTGGGAGGTGTACGTAGCAAACGTACTTGAGATGTTCGACACGTCCGAACAACATAGGAAGCAATAGGTTAACGAAAACGCAAATACTGAACAGATGAACGTACTTGATACACAGGTAGGCGGAAGCCACTACAAGAATATGCGCTTCCAGCCAATCGAACTGATCAGCCTATTAGGCTTGGACTTCTTTCAGGGGAACGTAGTCAAATACGTGGCTCGCCACCACAAGAAGGGAGGTCGTGAGGACTTAGATAAGGCACAGCACTACTGCCAGCTGGCCATGAGCTACGGATATGGACGAGTGCGACTGCCTACCAAGGCGCAGACGGCTCACATCGCTGTATTCGTCACAATGAACAGCCTGCCAGCCTACACGACTAAGCGCTTCTCTCGCCTCATCTCCGAAGGCCTAATGCCTCGCAACTGGGAGCTGGCTATTGAGATCGTCGAAGAAATCGCCCAAGGCTACGATGCGCAGGCCTGCAGTACAGACAACTAACGCAAATACACTAACGATATGGAACTATTCCTCGCACGAGTTGCATACAGCAACTTAGATGACAAGAAAGTCACCGAGAGCTACCTTGTGGATGCTCTCTCATACACTGAAGCGGAGGCCAAGGTGTTAAGCTTCTTCTCCGACATGACCTCCGATGCCGTGGAGATCAAGACGCTAAAGCCCCTCGGTGTCACTGACGCTGTTGGGCTTGACGTAGACGGAGAGAGCTACCGCTACTACGTTATAGGGCTTACAGACGGGAAAGGTAAGGCCACTGCTCGCAAGGTGCTCATCAAAGAGCTCTCCGCAATGGATGCCTGCAACACTATCTCCGACAGCTGGGAGAACGTGGTCACCTCGGTGCGCCTGCTGGATGTGGTAACCGTAATCAGATAGGCTATGAGCGCTGTACTAATCATCGCAGGCCTCGTCCTCGGCTTAATTTTTTTTTTGCCGGGGCTCACTCTTCCGCAAGTCTACCGACAAAGCCACTTCGCGGGGAGGTGGCCTACGTGTGGCATGGGCAACCATGCTGGAAAAAGCCAGTCACCTATCACCACGGTCTTTAATCAAGAAGAATATGAGTAACACGACATTCAAACACTACGTAGCTCCGTTCAAGGATGTATCGGGGGATATGTGGGCACTTATCATCGCCTACCCCGATACGGAGGAAACCAAGAGCTACCCAAAGGTAAAGGAGGTGCGCCTTGGCGTGCCAGCGGTGACGCTGACGACTGAGAGCGAGGATGCTCTTGCCCCAGTAGTTAAGGGTAGGCTGGCATTCTCTCTCTTGGAGGAGAGGGCGGACCAGCGGTATCGTCACCTTGTGCAGTCCCCCGAGGGTGACGTGTCGGTCGTGCTGATGTATCTTGGTGATGAGAAGCTACCTGCGAATGGCACTTTGAGTGATCAGTGGATGCAGGCCTGCATTGATAGGTTTGATCCAACGACAAAGGATGGTAATTGCTTTTGGTGTGGCACGCTTGATCCAGAGAGCTACAAAGAGCCAGCCAACCAAGACACGGGGTATCTTGTCAGCTTCGAGGCTAATGACTTTGGACGATTAGCAAGAATACCCGTCACCAGCAGGCCGTTTGAGCCACAGATACGAGTGCAGGAGAAGATGTCACTCCAGAATCTTCTTCGAATCATTCTGTACATGGGTATCGAGGGATGGACGCACGAGCGCCACCGCTTTCCGAAAGGACCAGGGGGGGTGCTTCCTGGCCTGCGTAAGAATGTGGTTTTTGCGCTGTCAAGGTATGATGCCGAGGATGAAGTCTTGGGCGGAGATGTTATTTCGCGCAGAGAGAGAGGGCTGATTGTAGATACCTCTCAGTTCTTCGAGGACAGCGACACTCCGATGTCTCTTCTGGAGGTGCTTGAGCGTGTTCTTAGCTCGCTTAGCCTGCGAATAGAGCAGTCCAGCGGAATGTACATTGTTTCGGATATATCCTCTCTCGAACAAGGTAACACAACCCCTGCGGCAACGCTTAACAACAAGGATGCTCAACTATCCTTTACTCCAGTCCAGATGAAGGTGCTTGGAGATGATGGTGAGCTGTCTCTTCATGAGAGCTATGGCAATCTTGTCGTGACTACATACACGCACCTTGATTCCGTACGCAAGGGTATGGAGCTTCCAAAGATTGAAGACTACGCCCCGTGGGTGGCAGTAGGAAGAGCTGATGTATCCTCGAAGAATATCCTCGGCTGGCGATTCAGGACAACGGACCCGCTCATGGGTACAGCTAAGACTCCTGCCATACTGGAGGTAGAGGCGGAGACACTCGGTGAGGATGGGCGCTTTTACTCCTTGGTATGGAATCCTAAGAGTATCCACGGGCGAGTGAAGAGCCTAAAGTTCGGTGGTCTTCTCAGCCCAAAGTTTACGGAGTACAGTGTTTTCTACGCAAGAGTAGACGGCTGGAAGCGTGTGCGTGATGGTGTGTATGTCAACCAAGCCCTAAAGCTGGTAGACGAGGACTGCGTGATTTATGACAGCGGCGCTGACCTCAACGAAATCACCTACGACCTCACCAAGTCGTTCAACAACTATGCAGCGCAAGAGGAGGGAGCTATACGAGGGTATGTGCAGATGCTCAAGTGGTATCGAGATCAGATGAACTCAACAGAGCGCCCGCTTGGACTCAAGCTCAATGAGAGAACCCCTTGGACTATGGAGATACCGAACGTAGGAGATATATCTAACTTCTGCCTTCGTCTTGATATGCCTCTGTTACTCTCATTTGGCTCAGACCTCTATCAGGAGATGAACGAGGTTACGGGTGAGCGCCTCAAGATGTACTCCAATAATTCGTCAGGACGAAACTACAACCTCGGAGATCCAGAGGGTGCGAAGAGGATAAACGACTCGGCTAAGGCAAATAAGGAGTTTACGGACCAGCTAATTGAGGCACGCGTCCCATTCAGTCTGACTGCGACTAACTCCAGCCGAGAGAAGTTATACCTCATATATAATCAGTACAGTCAAACAGGTGAGCTGATGTGGACGACAGGGCCAGCAGGATCAACTCGAAGTGTGCCATTCCTTTCCTATGGAGGGGATAAGAGCAAACTTAATTGGGGAGGAATAACGCACGCTCGCAGGAACATTGGCGACCAGCAGGGGGACGGGGTATTTATCCCACTTCCTCCACGAGGGTTCACCCACTTAGAGTTAGAGGTGTTCAGCGTGCCCACATTCTACAAGAAGAAGGGGGACAATATCGAGCAGTTCACGGAGTGGAAGCTGTGGAGCGTTCCCAGTGCGGTACTCGCACAAGCCCCCTCGATGTGGATCTCAGACTACCTCGGGCGTACTGGTGATGATATAGCCAAGAACAGACGGGAGCGGTTTACTTTCAGTGACTCTACGACTGAAAGCTTCGACGACGAACTGCACTTCTCGGCAGGCTATGGCATACCCTCGGCTTCTCCATCTATCCTGCGATACCTTGGTGATGGGAAGAGCCTTGCTGAGGTGTTTGGTGCAAATAGAATGGCTTCCGACGATTATCTCCTCTCTGCTTACCGCGCACGTTGCTTCGGTAGAGTCTACGGAGCTTTTCCCACCAGGGGGTACGCACTCACGGGCACGTTCGCTTGGTGTAAGTACCCACTGCACCGACTATACGCAGGCTTTGAGTGGATAGCTGTCAGTCGAGAGATTGATATAGTCCAAGGCACAGAACGAGGGACATACCACCAGCTACGCCCAAGGTATGAGGTCACCCCCCGTATGCTTCGCCCTGAACTTCTATCGGGAGAAAAGGATGTGAAGTACGTGGACTACGCAGGCTCGGCTTGGAAGATGATAAGAGACCACACGCCAAGGCGTGGTAGGTAACCAATAAGACCGCCCTCCCTTGCGTTTAAGGGGGGTGCGGTTTTATTTTATAAGAAGTTCCTCGGAATTCTAAATGAACTTTTCTGTGGTACCCCGCAGGCCTGCGCCCCGTGCCACGACACACTAATATACTATATGAAATATGTCTACTGATATGTCAGCCCAAGAAGAACACCAAGTGTATCCGCGCATCACGACATGGATAGGACCAGATGCAGCGGTAGAGGTAAGTCGCCTGCGCAAGCATTTCGGCTTCAAGAGCAACCACCAGCTGTTTAAGGCTTCTATCTTTATGGCTATCCGCCTGCTCCAAGATGCAGAGCAGAGGGAGAAAGACCCTGACGACACAACCATTCAAGACGCATTCAAGACTCTGACGGACTGGGAAGCCCCAGAGTTCGGGCGCAGACGACGCAGGAAGAAGGACGGCCACAAGGAGACCGCTGTCCTGCTCGCTCTTTTCAATGGCCAAGCATCAAGTATGCCCAAAATGGAAATAGTTGGCGACCAGGCCACGCCCTCGCACGCTGATGCTCCGAAGTGGTACGAGCGCTTCATCCGTCTGCACTATCAAGCGCTCTACGATAAGTATGCAGACCGAGCCGAGCGCCTCACTGGTGACTCACTCGCTCCTCGTGACCTTCTTCACGAATCGCTCTTGCGCCTGCAGTGTCCTCCGTCGCAAATCACGAGCTACGAATCATACGAGCGTTGGGCGCTTGACAAGTTCAACGAATCACGAGCCGCTCATCACAAGCGCGCGGACGTGGCTCATCACGAGCCTCATCACGCGAACTCTCATCACGAGGGTGGCGACGGTACTCATCATCACGATGATGCCTGCGCCTGCCACTTCTCCGACCGCTCCTACTCCTCCAGCCACCACCCCCAAGATGAAGAGGCACAGGACTAAGGAGTACACAAAGTTGATGAACTCAAGGCGGTGGCGTCGTCTACGTATGGCCTACCTATCCGCGCACCCTATTTGCGAGGACTGCGAGGCACAAGGTAGGACGACGCCAGCTAACGAGGTGCACCACGTTATACCTATTGAGAGCGCTGCAGGGCGTCCCATTGATATGCAGGAGTTAGCTTTTAACCCCTGCAACCTTAGGGCGCTTTGCAGGCCTTGCCACATAGAGGCACATAGGGTACTACACTCTAATAGTTTGAGCTCGTCTAAGGAGCGCGTTCGGGCTGAATTGAGCGCCTTTGCGTCTGCATACCTATCCGAGTGAGCGCCTTTTCGGTGGTGCATAGCCCACCCGTTAGGGTGTATCATCCCCTGCTTTTGGGGTCAGTGAGCCAGCGGAGAGGCGGGCATACTCCTCCTATTAGGGGGCTACCCCTCTCCGTTGCCTGCTCGCATTTGGGCATACCTCTCCTGTTAGGGTGTGATAGCCCTTGCGATCTTGTAGGTCATCGCTGTGAGTGTCAGTGCGTCAAAGAGCGCGCGGGGGCTGATTGCTCCCCGTTGTGGCTACCCCCTCCGCTGGGAGGAGATAGCCTACCATGTTGCTACGTGGCAAAGATTGCACGCCTGCATAGTTGCACGCGATCGCCTTAGTCGTTAGTGCAGGTCGTTACCTAACACTACGACAACGCTACCCACCTGCATAGGTCGGTAGCTGCCCGCCAAAAGGGCGAGCAAAAAACGCCACACCGCCTAATATAGACGGCGTGGCGTTGGTGTGTCTGCTGGTCTCATGCCTTTTTTGCATGCCTTTTTATTATCCTGCGTCTAAGCTCCTCCAGCTTGTTCGCCTTTTCTTCCATGTAGTCGGCTGGGGAGTATCCAGCGCTTACAAAGTATCTGAGTATGCTTATCTTGTAATTTAGGTAGGCAACGCTTGATAGGTGTAACTCTTTGCGGAGCAGCAGATACTCTTTATAGGTGATCTCTTTGCACTTTTTTATACACACTTCATCATCACCACCTATACCAGCAATAACACCCTTATAGTATTTGCGCTTTAGGTGGCTGACGTCGGAGATCGCAAAAGACCATATTTCTGGGAGTAGCCCCCATTGCGCCAGCGACACCCCCGGCTCAAGCGATCTATCTCTATAGTTGTAGGAATGCCCATCTTCTGGAGCGTCCCCAAATCTGTAGCCAACGATTGGCAGGCCTACGATGTCGTTAATTTCGGTGTATGGGACTTCTGCACCTGCTATCTCATTTGTTTTCATCGTCTTGTTTTTTTTAGTCTTCGAACTCTTCGGGGTGCAAGCGTCGATAATTCTCGCGCGCCTCTTCCTCGAGGCGCTCAAAGTCTATTAGTTCGCGGTCAGACATTTTGCGGGTGAGCTCTTCGCGCTTGATAGCGTCCAAGATTGCGTTATATTTTACGCTTTCTTCTATTTCGTTACCCTCTTCGTCCTTCTCGTCTTTGCGGTCTATATCCCTGTCAGCGAAGGTAAAACAACACTTTGCTATACTTTCACATCCTACGTACATTGCAGAAGCTGTTATATACCCTCTGTTGTATCTGCCAATTCCTCCGAAATCGATCATTAGTGTACGATAAGCGTATATCGCTTCTCCTTCGTCTGCCTTGGCTTTGCAGTCGTTGTATATCTCGTTGTATATGTATTCGCTCATCTCTTCGGCAAGGCGCTCCGCGTCCTCCTCGCTCGTGATAAAGCTGGTTAGCTCCCTTAGGTCTATGTCGATAGCTTCGGCCACTCCTGTGTACTCGTCGTTAACGTGTGCTCTTGTCTTGTAGATCTGCGATATAGTCAGCTCCTTGCCTAATAGCGTGATTGTCTTCTTCGTTTCCATTGTCTTGTATCTTTGGTGGTTAGTTTAGCTTTCTTGTCCCGAGTGGAGCGGCGGCGGTGTGTAGATCTGTATCGATCTCTACATAATCCCAGCCCGTACCACAGTGGTCTACAAGGAGTACCCACACGTCCAAGACCTCACTATAGGAAAACATTAGGCCGAAGTGCTCGTTTAGGAACTCGCTGCAGTTGGTTATATAGTACTGGTATATTTCTGGGTACTCTTCCGTCTCTTCGTCACACTCGTATCCGATTGTAGTGTACATTAGCTCATCATCGATATTGGCGATGTTGTTGCATAGGATAGTAGTGCATCCTGCCCAGCTGGCAGCTACTGCATAGGTCGTTTGGTAGGTCTGATTAGTTTCCATACCTTTGTAGTGATATTTTAAAAATGGTAGCCCCGTTGTTCGTTGTGAAACGAGCGCGGGGCTTTTGCGTTCGTTCCCGTTGCAAAGGTTAGAGGTTCTTTCCCTCTTTCTTTGTACTACAAAGGTACGAAGAAAAAACGAAACCACCAAACGATAACGATTTATTTTCCAACATTTTAGGCGCTTTTTCCGACCCTCCTCCGAAATTTTTCCGACGACCGAAAAATCACTTTCCGAGGAAGAGGGGGAGGCGATTTTAAGGGTAGGAGCGACCCCCTGCATACCACCCCTCGCTCCCTTTTCTTTGCGCGAGTTCTCAAAGTGCTGTGGGGGTTGTGGCGTGGGCTAAAAAGATTTGGGGGGCAAAGTGGTGTCAAAATGTGATGTTTCGCTGGGTTTATGTAGTGCCCTCTACAAAATGACGCAAGAAGAAACCGCAAGCTTTCTAAGAGATGGACTAAAGGCCCTCGGCGCATACTCTCCAGCGTTTGAGCCGCTAATATCGGCCACAGCGCAGATGGCTGGTGTGTGCAGGGAGTCTTATGCGGTGCTTATGGATGACGGCATAGTCGTAGAGGAAATCAGCCGAGAGGGCGATTCACGCAAGCGAGCTAATCCTGCCTGGTCCATCTTTATTGAAGCGTCTAAGGAACTCCGCGCACAGCTGTCCGAGCTTCAGATGACCGTACGCACAGCGAAGTTCACGAGCGGGGACGAGGTAGACAAGCTCAACCACATACTCCAGCAGATATATGACGAAACAACTAAGTCAAAGCGAAGCGACAGCACTGAAAAGCGGGGTCGTAGAGCGGCTGCGAAGCGCTAAGATCCCATACCCACGCTTCAATAAGCTCGACAAGCGCCTATCGGCATATATACGCGAGTGCATCAAGCATCCAGGTCTACACAACGTGTATGAGCTTCTGTCTATCGAGCGCTTCCTGCACAAGGTAGATAGGTACGTACTTCGAGACGAGAAGGTGCGTCACTTCATTACGTTCTACGAGAATATCCGTCTGCCGTCTGCTGAGGGTATGGTATTCTTCGCTCTTACTCCCGTGCAGGTCTTCCAGTTCACTAATATCTTTTGGTTTTACCACGATGATGGGGAGAGGAGGCTTGTGCGCGATGTGCTTCTCTTCGTCCCTCGTAAGTTCAGCAAGACTACTTCTATCGCTACGCTCTCGGTGTATGACCTCCTCTATGGTGATGCTAACGCAGAGAGCTACGTAGGTAGTAATAGCTATCAGCAGTCGCAGGTGTGCTTCGGTGTAATCTCAAAGATTCTGCGTGCTCTTGATCCTCAGCTCAGACGCTTCAAGATCAACCGTGAGCAGGTGTTTAATCGAATGCCTGGGAAGATGTCTATTGCGCGTTGTCTGTCGTCTGCTGCAGACCGATTGGATGGTCTGAATGCGTCACTGGTGATCATCGACGAGTATGCACAGGCGGAGAGTGATGCGCTAAAGAGTGTCCTGACCTCGTCAATGGGTGCAAGGCGAAACCCACTCACGTTCGTAATCACGACTGCAAGCGACAAGCTCGATACACCATTTACGGAGATGCTGGATGCCTATAAGTCTATCCTCCGAGGTGAGGTGGAGAATGATAGCATCTTCGCGCACATTTTTGAGCCTGACATAGACGACGAGGAGGGTGATCCTAATACGTGGCACAAGGTGCAACCTCACTTGGGCGTAACGGTGCGACCCGAGTACTACGAAGCGGAGTACAAGAAGGCTCAGCTAACGGCAGGGGATATGAAGGCGTTCCGCAACAAGCTCCTCAATATCTTCGCCCGTGACGAGCGTGAGATGTGGATACCTCGTGAGACGATTGAAAAGGCGTTTATGCACGTACCTATGGAGTCTCTGCGTGGCTATCGTGCGATGTGCGCTGTGGACTTGTCCGTCCGCGATGACTTTAGTGCGCTTACGTTCCTTGTCTACACACCCAGTCGTGTCCCCGAAGGTCGCACCAAGGTCTGCCCATTCCACGCTATCACACACTACTTCTTCCCAGAGGGTATGCTCGCCACACACGTAAATCGAGAGCTTTACAAGCGGTGGGCTGATGACGGCTATCTGACGCTCTGTAAGGGCGACAGCATCGACTACTCTCTCATCGTGGATACCATCCTCCGACAACCTCTATCCACCCTCAAGATAGGCTATGACCCCTACAAGGCTCTCGAGTTCACCAACCTCTTGCGGTCTACTCCGCAGGTGGGTAAGGCGAATTTGGAGGCCATACCGCAGACGAACGGGTCGTTTAACACGGCTGTGATGTCGTTTGAGCTGGCTCTTTCGCAGGATAGCATCACGTTTGACCCTAATCCTATCACGGCATACTGCTTTGGCAACGCTGTGATAGACGAGGACCGACTCGAAAACCGCAAGCCTGTCAAGGCTGTGGCTTCGGACAAGATTGACGGAGCTATCACGTGCCTTATGGGCTTCTGGCTATTCAACCACTTCAAAACTATCGCATAAATGACCATTTCCAAATTTTTCACGCGCTTCTTCAAGCGGTCGTACTACGCTGATGGCGACAAGTGTGCATCGGGAGGTAGCGTGCAGGAGTTCGTAAATCAATTCAATGCCCCCTCGGTGTCTACTCCTGATAGCGCAATGGCTATTGCCAGCGTGTACCGATGCGTGGATATTCTCTCGGGCACTATAGCGTCGCTCGAGCTCCAGCACCTAAAGCGATCTGGAAGCATCTTTAAGTACGCGGGAGATACGCAGCTAAATACGCTATTCGCAGGGCAGGCTAACAGCAGGCAGAACTTCTTCGTCCTGCTCAAGAATGTAGTAGCTCGACTGCTCCTCTCGGGGAACGCCTATATATATCCTCGCTTCTCATCTCGTGGTGAGTTGCTGGATATAATTCTTCTTGGAGACGGCTCGGTATCCTACGATAAGAATAGCAATACGTACAGCGTGTCGGACTACGTATGGAATATCAATGGCGTGTTCACCGCTGACGAGATCATCCACCTAAAGAATAACAGCCTCGATGGTGGCTACACTGGAGTGTCTACTATCAGGTACGCTTCTCTGTCGCTCTCGCTCAGTGCCAACGCAGATAAGCAGACGAATAACGGACTGCTCTCGGGTAACCAAAAGAGCGGTTTCCTCGTTGGTGGCAATGAATTGCAGGGCCTTGGAGCGCTCGACGCTGATGTGGCAGACCGAGTGGCAGACCGAGTGAACAGCGAGATTGCTCAGGGTCGCAGAATTATTCGCTTATCTGGGTCTATGCAGTTCATCGAGTCCTCGATGAGCAACTCCGATGCAGAGCTCCTCGAGGTGCGCAAGTACTCCGTGCTGGATATATGTCGCTTCTTCGGTGTGCATCCGTATATGGTGTTCGCAGACCAAAGCACGAACTACAAGGAAGCAGAGAACTCGCAGATTAACTTCCTCAACCAAACGCTCCAGCCTCTTATCCTACAGATTGAGCAGGAGTTTTCTGTGAAGCTCCTCCCAAGAGGGAGACGAGCATCCGAGCGCATCCGCTTTGACCTCTCCCGCCTATTCGCCACCGACCTGCGCACACGTGCGGAGTACGTAAAGAGCAGTGTGGAAGCAGGCGTTATGACCCCCAACGAGGGGCGCATCTTCGAGAACAGAGAGCCTATTGACGGAGGCGACCAGCTATTTATCACGTGTAACGTAGCTCCGATTACCTCTCGTCCGAGCATTGATGAGCTGCACCCAGCTGGAGACCCTTCCAAAAGTGCAGAGGAATAGCGAAAAGTGGTGTCAAAATACGCCTTATAACTACGTTATATAAAGCCCAAGATAGATATGAGCGAAACCAAAATACTCGAGCTTAGAAGTAGCCACAGCGAGCTATCTGCTCCATCACTCCAAAGTGAGGAAAGCCGCACGATTGAGGGACTTGCCATCGTGTACGAAGAAGAGAGTGAGGTCTTGTATGACTTCCTCGATGGGCGTGCATTCCGAGAGATTGTGCATAAGGGCGCAGTGACTGAGGAGTTGCTTCGCTCTTCCGATGTCCTTGCTCTCTACGAGCACGACCGAACGAAGCTCCTTGCTCGAAGCACAAACGGAGCGGGTAGCCTACAGCTGACTATCACGGATAGTGGACTTCTCTACCGATTTGATGCTCCCAACACGCAGTTAGGCAACGATACGCTGGAACTCCTTCGCAGAGGAGACCTTCGCTCCTCCTCATTCCTTTTCGGCGTCAATAAAGGAGACACACGCTGGGAGAAAAAGGAGGACGGTACGTATATTCGTCACATTGACCACTTCTCGTATCTCGGGGATGTATCGGTTGTGAGTACTCCAGCCTATCCAGCAACCACTGCATCCGCTGAACGCTCAAAGCGGGCTCTCGATGAGGAGCGAGGACTACCCGAGCCAACCGCAGAACCAGTTGCCGTACCAGTACAAGAAGAAACGACCCCCGAGGAAGCTCCCGAGCCAGTTGCTCGTACGCCATTGGCAGAGCGCGCTCTTCGCTGGGCTGACATAACTAAGTCCAACCTTTAACCATTTAACCAATTAACTATGACAAAGGAACAAGAACAGCTGCACGAATTGCACGTGCGATTCAAGGAGCTGCAGGGTAAGCGTCATGCTGGTGCGCTGACCGAAGATGAAGAGCGCGAGCTTGTCCGAGTTAGCGAGGATATTCAGGAGCGAAGCCTCAATGCTGTCGCCTCCAAGGCCCTCGAGCCCGACACGGCTGGCGAGCAGGTGGAAGCCGCTAAGCGATTCCTCGAGGCAGCTACCCGTGCGGTGAACTCGCATCAGGCTGTAACTATCGAGGAGCGCGCCGCCACGATGACCACGAACGTAGCGAATGCACAGCCTACGGTTATCCAAGATGTCGTACAGCCACTCGAGGCAGAGCTTATCCACACCAAGGTGGGTCTCAAAATGCAGTCGGGTGTAGTTGGTCAGCCAGTATGGCCAGTGCTTGCAGGCGTTACGGCTACCATCGCAGGGGAAAATGTCGCCCTTACCGACCAGAACCTCAACCTCGACAAGATTGCCGCTAAGCCCGAGCGTGTCGGTGTGTATGTGCCCGTAACTTCGCAGGCCATCACGGCAACCAACCTCAACCTCCGAGCTATCACGCTCGAGCGCCTTGGGCAGGCTGTCGGTACGGCTATCAACACGGCTATGTTCTCTAAGACTGCTCCTGTTAGTCCTAACACTGGTATCGGGAGTATTCTCGCTACTCCGTACGGAACACCTATCACTGGTACGTGGAACAGCACGACTGCTCCCACCATTAAGGACGTAGTAACCATCGAGGCAGAGGTTCTCGGCAAGAATGTCAAGGTAGACGGCAGTGCCGCTTACTTCGTGCATCCCAAGACCTACTGCCTGCTCAAGTCTACTCCCGTAGAAAAGGGCAATCCGCAGATGATCCTTGAGAATGGCCACATGAACGGCTACCCAGTAGTGTCTACTACGTTCATGCCCGAGGACGCCATTCTCTTCGGTGTGCTGTCCTACGCTGTCCTTGCCCACCACGGCAGTGGCGATCGCCTCTATGCCCAGTACAACGGCATCACAGACCGCATCGACTTCACCCTCAATGGTGACTACTCTCTCACGGTGCTCCGTGCAGAAGCGTTCGCCTGCTTGAAGCGTAAGTAATAGCTATGCCAACATATATCTCTCTCGAGGAAGCAAAGAAGCATCTGAACGTAGACCACGATGAGGATGACGACTTCATTATCGAGCTTATTGATACTGCCGAGGACTATCTCTCTGGGCTTCTCCGCAGGCCGCTGGTCGAGGTGGAGCAGGACTCAGGCGACTTGCCGCCTGCGCTTCGGCACGCTCTCCGAATGCTCGTCGCACGCTTCTATGCTGACCGAGAGGGGTATCGTGTTGGTCGCGTGACGGAGCTTGCTTTTTCGCTTGGCTCACTCATAGGTAGATACCGATTAGAGCGATGAACGCAGGGGCATTCACACACCGACTGGTGTTCCTCAAGGCTGTAAAGACGCAGAGCGTGTCGGGCGCTGTAAAGGAGGATCTGGTAGAGAGCTTCCGCTCTCGTGCCTACCTCCGAACGCTTCGCCCGACCTACGACAAAGACGGCTTGCAGGCCCGTGAGGTTGTCGATACCTCGGCTGTGGTGTTCGTGGTTCGCGCTGATAAGCGTCTATCTACCTCTGGGTGGCTTCGCTTCAATGGCGCACTCTACCGCATCGTACTGCTCCAGCCTATGCTTGACAGAACGGTGCAGGTCACAGCTCGCTATGTAGACGAATAGAGTATGCCTGATGTAGTTTCTCTCAACGGATTCCCCGAGGTCGAGGCCTTTATCGGCAGGCTCAAAGAAGCCCCAAGCCCAGAGAGTCTGCGTGAGCCATTCTTCCGTGCTGCGGAGGTGTACCAGCAGGATGTTCGCACTACCCTGCCTCCTCTGTACAAACAGCCGAATAGGAATGGTCACGTTCCAAGAGGCAACCTCATCCGAGGACTTCGCAGGCGTATGCCACGCAGAGGAAGAGGAGGACGGGTGTCTGTCTCGGTAGGTTTCCTCTATGTCAATGGAGCTACGGCGATGGGGCAGGAGTCTCAAGCCGCTAACCACGCCCACCTTATTGACAAGGGGACGGCTGACAGATACACACGAAGCGGGAAGTTCAGGGGTAGGGTGCAGCCCACTCTCTTTTGGACGCACGCCAAGCAGAGAAGCACGCCACGCGCACAGCGAATACTCCTTGCAGGTGTCACGAAAGTCTTAACCAACGTATGAGCATCTATCTCGACAACAACAGAAAATGGCACACCGCCCAGTGGGTGCGTAGCAAGCTCCTTGCGTGTGAGGAGTTGCGTGAGCTGGTTGGGAATAAAATCTTCCCCGTGATAGCTCGCGAGGACACCCCTGGCGACTACATAATCGTATATCGCAGCGCCTATGGTCGTGAACGCGACAAGTCGGGCGACACGCACAGCGAAGCGTATGTAACCGTGCTATGCTTCTCCGATGATTACGATAGGTCTATTGAGCTTGCGAAGCTGATAGACGCTGTTCTCGATGGAGGGCGCAATGACGATGTCGGGAAGACGATGGGTTGGCGTGAAACACGTGCCACACTCGATGAGTCCGAAGAAGGCCACTCTGATGGTAAGTTCTTCCAGTCACTTACGTTCGAAATATCATAACCAAAACCAATAACTAAATAGCAGTTCTTATGGCAACTCAAACACCTCCAAACCCCAAATACGATAAGAACAGGGACCTCGTTAGAGGCGAGTCGTATAGTATGTTCCTCGGTGGGCTGTTCATCCCCTACGTAAAGAAGGATGACTTCAAGTTCACCCCACAGACTATCGAAATCTCCAGCAAGATGTCGGGCAAGAGTCCTGATAAGCTCGGTGGGCGAAACGACTGGTCCGCCTCTATCGAAGCGTATGTTTCGAACACCGCAGGGCATCTGTCCTACAACGCTCTCGAAAACCTTGCCGCATCGGGCAAGGCTGTCCCATTCGAGATCTGCGAGGTAACTATTGCGGAGGATGCAGCAGGCCTTCGCACTGTGACCAAGGGTGCGGCTCTCCGCAAGGGGATGGTCACTATCTCCGACCTTAGCAAGAATAGCACTGGCGGGGAGTACGAGACCTTCTCCTGCACGCTGAACGGCTCTGGTCCTCTCAAGGATAAGGCGGATAAGGAAATCGGCAGCACCGAAGCGATTACCGCCGCAGGGATTACGCTCTAATGGACAGCGTGCCATTCCCACTGACACTCCGCGCGGTACTTCTTTTCGAGAAGCTCTCCGCGCGGAGTTTCTCTACACTGAATATCCAAGACGGTGAGCAGATACCCCTTCTCATCTACTGCTTACAGAGATGTGAGGAGGGCGGTAGTAAGATGCCTTTCAGTGCGTGGGCATCTGTCTTGGATAGCGTAGAGGTGTCGTCGCATCTATATGGGCGACTGGAGCGCACTCTGGAGGAGCTTACGCCTATCACGGCATCAATCTCGGATGACGCAGTCGGTGGTGAGACCAGCGATAGTGAAGATGACGGCCCCGACTTCACGACTATCGCCAATATGATAATCGTGGACGGAGGTATTGACGCAGGGTACGTTATGGATAGAATGGAGCTGTGGGAGATACCCGCCATTCTTAACGCCATACAGAAGCGCAATCAGGAGAGCCTCGAGTACGAGCGTCTATTCACTTGGATGTCTATGCTCCCACACCTCGCACAGGACTCCGTATGCTCCCCAGAGAAGCTCCTACCGTTCCCGTGGGAGACTGAGAGCGAGGATGTAGGTCAGGCAATCTTTGACCAGCTCAAGGATGCGAAAATCGTAGTCGCAGATAAGTAATACACACATTCAGCCTACCAGCCTATGGCTAATAATCTTTCATTTTCCGTCCGATTAGAGCTGCTTGCAGACAAGTTCAAGCAGCGAGCGGATGAAGCCGTCGCTTCACTCCGTGGCATCCAGTTTCAAGCCCTTGCAATGGTTGGTGCGTTGGGCGCAGGCATTACCTCTATTAGTAGCTTTATCTCCTCTCTTGTCAATACTGCACGAGAGGCAGGCCGTGCGCGTGTCGTTCTTCGCAATATCAGCACGGACACCCGAGAGTATGCCCGTAGCTTGAAGTTCCTCGCAGAGCTTACGGATAAGTACGGTACAGACCTCATCGGCACTACCGAGGCGTTCGCTAAGTTCAAAGCAGCTGCAACTCCTGCAGGCATTGCTATGGCGGAGCAGGAACGCATCTTCTCCAATATCAGTAAGGCTATGGCTTCGTTCGGTATCTCTGGCGGAGAGGCAGCTCTTACGATGATGGCCATTACTCAGATGATGAGTAAGGGGAAGATCTCCAGCGAAGAACTCCGTCGCCAGCTTGGTGAGCGTATGCCCGTGGCTATGCAGGCCATGGCGAACGCTGCGGGCGTGTCGATGTCACAGCTGGATAAGCTCCTCAAGGAGGGTAAGCTCCGTAGTGCCGAGATCATGGGCAAGTTCTCCGATGAGCTGGCGAAGCTCTCTGGGGACACGAGCACCGACAACCTCGAGAGTTCTCTTGGCCGTCTCAAAAACTCCTTCACCAATCTTGCAGACTCCCTGCGAGTGTACGATAATTTCAAGGCTCTTGTCGAGAAGGTAAAGGATCTGCTGGACTATCTGCGCACACACCTCTCCAACTTGTACATTTGGGCGGGAGGCTTGCTCGGTGCGCGTTTGTGGGGAAAGTTCTCTGCAACTTGGAGTCAAGCGGGGGCAGTTATCAAGGCATCGCAGGCGCAGGCCATAGCCGACGAGGCGGCCGCCAAGGAGTCAGCGAAGCGGGCTAAGCTGGAAGCGCAGAAGGCGCTCGCAGAAGCCCAGCAACAGCTCCAGCGTGCAGAGGCGGCTGTGCAGGCGGCAGGCACGATTACAGAGAAGGAGAAGAAGCGCCTTGAGGTAGCCAAATACACTGGTGATGTGCGCTTCCAAAAGGCGGTAGACAACTTTTCCAATGCACAGACGGAGAAGCGCACCCTGCTGAACGAGCATCAGGCCCTACTCCGTGGTATGCAGAGAAGCGAAGAGGAAGCGGCTCAGAGAGTAGCCAATGCCAAGCTCGCACTCCAGCGTGCCAATGATGAGGCGGCCGCCAAGATTATCGCCAAGCAGGAGCAGATAGAGCGAGCCAAGGATGAACGAGTGGCTGCTGCCAAGCGTGCGCTGGAGGCTGCCACAGCACCAAAGGATGTAAAGGCAGCTACTTCCGCTCTGAATAAGGCTGACCGATATACCTCTGAGGAGCAGAAGGCTATCCGTGACCTGCAGAGAGAGCAGGCTGCGATAGTCTCTAAGAGTCAGAGGGAGTACGACAAGGCTATTGCAGACCAGTCACGTCTGCAACTTGCGAATATCACGAAGCGAGAGCGAGAAGAAGCGCGCTTAGCTGGTAAGCTGGAGCAGAATGCACGTGCGCTCGCCGCCACTGGTGACGCACTGAACAAGGCAAACCACAACAGACGCGAACTCCTCGCAGAGGCACGTGCGAAGAATGAAGAAGCGCGCATCAAGCGTCTTGCCGCTCTGCAGGCCTCTGCAGATAAGGCACACTACAATATCGGAGGGAGAGCAACTAATCTCCCCTCGTCCTCTGCATCGGTGGCTGGCGTGCTGAACACTCAGCGAGCTATCAGTAATGCAGGCAACCTCTCGTTCCGTCCTGCAAGCGAGATTATCGCAGAGCAAACCAATGCGGCATCCACCACGGTGTCACTATGGGCAAGAGCCACGACCACAGTAAAACTCGCTTGGGCTTCCACGCTGGCGACTATCCGTGGACTTATGGCCACGATTGCGCCTATGGCTATCATCGCAGGTATCACGGCTATCGTGACCGCCCTTGCAGACTGGTATCGTAAGCAGAAGGAGATTAACGGACTGCAGAATGAGTACCTCGCCAAGCAGAGAGAAATCAAGTCTACTCGAAGCGATGAGGAGGTGCAGATTTTACGCCTATTTAATCTCTACAAGAGCTTAGACGGGAAGCTCGAGGAGCAAAAGACGGTGCAACACCAGCTGGAGAAGTCTCTTGGCTTGCAGGAGGGCTCTCTTGACCGAATTGCAGGGAAGTACGACCGAATCAGGGATGTCGTAAGCAAGATACTCAAGCTAAAGGAGATTGATAGACAGATTGACTTCTATAGCGAAACCCTCAAAGAGTCGAGGAAACCCCTACAGACCATATATTCTGAATACCTCAAAAAGGGAGGGAAACCTATCTCAGCTGATAGGCTGGAGAGTTTTGGCGATGTTCTATCAAAGTATGCTTCTCTCACACCATCAGAGATAACTTCATACTCAAAAAGAACGTATGACCGAGTTGGTAGAGATCATCTAAAGTCTATCAACCATTTCAGCAGCTATTTGAATACAATAGCCAAGGATAAAACTGGTGAATGGCTGACAAAGAGTTTGTATGATCTTGCTTCTTTCACCTCAAAGGGTGACCTCCGTGAGGCTGGGCTTAATATGCTTGTCGGCTCGGACTCTAAGGTTAAGCTGAACGAGCTTCAAGTCCAGCGCATCAAGATTGAGGGCGAAGCCCAAGGCGAGGTAAAGTCTATTGGCGGGAGCTTCGCTGGTGGCGGTGGCGTGTCAAGCTCCTCCGACGACGACTCAAAGAAGAGCGGAAAGAAGTCCGAGCTACAGCGCACGAGAGAGGCAGCCGCCAAGGAGCTAAACGAACTGCATAACCAGCGCGCTGCTGGCATTATCTCCGAAGAGGAGTATCGTCTTGCTCTCGACAAGGTCGCCACCCAGTATCGTGAGAAGCTCGCATCACTCCTTGGTGAGAAGGCTCTCAACGACCAGCAGTACCAGAGCCTGCAGACGCATCTGCTTGTAGAAAGGGAGGTAATTGAGGAAAAGGCGAGAAGTGCAGCGGAACTCAAACTGATCACAGCGCAGGTGAAGTACGGCCTTGCTACGGAGGATGACCTGCGTAGGGCTAAGGCGGAGCGTGCGAAGGCCGAGCTGAACGCAACCATAAAGGCGCATGGTGAGCTTGATCTAAACAATGAGTATGTCAAGGCTAAGATGAGCGAGATTGATGCGGTCTCCGCTATCGCAGACATACAGCGCAATTACGCTGACGAGGCGAAGAAGCTGGAGAAAGCACGTGAGGAGGGCAGGCTCAAGGAGAATGAGTACGCAGAAGCTCTCGCTAAGCTCATATCATCTACACGTGAGCGAGCCAACCAAACCTCCACGACCACCGAGGGGCAGGAGAACCTCAAAAATGAGCTGGGCGAAAAGCTGTCAAGCGACCTCTCCTCTATCGCTAAGTCCGCCACTCCAGTCAAGGGTGTACGAGATACGAGCTACGACTACAAAAAGGACGAAGCTACGAAGCTGGGTGAGGAGAAGCAGCTTATGGAGGACTACGTTCGCCAGTTGCAGGAGGCTGAAAAGGCTGGGCTGGATGTTGCGGAGGCTCTAATGCAGGCTCAGAAGGAGACCAAGACGCTCGACCAAGCTATCAAGGTGGCGACTATTCAGTCCGACCTCAAGAAGTACCGAGAGGCGGTCAAAGACCAGTCGTTTGCAGGCTTGAAGTCCGTTGCACAGAGTGCTCGCCACCTCAAGAGTGCATTCAGTGAGTTGCAAAAGGCGTTCGACCCAGATGCGCAGGCCTCTGCGTGGGAACGCTTCTTTGCGGTGTTTGACTCTGCTACGCAGGGTATCGACACTATTCTCTCTCTTGTGAAGATGATAGAGGGGCTTACGCAGGCTCGCCAAGTTGCATCAGCGGCTGAAAAGGCTTTGATGCAGGAGCAGATGGTGATGAGGACAATGGTGACTGCAACCGAAGCCTCGTCAACGACAACGGAAATCGGTCTGACTACGTCCAGAATAGCTTCCACGCAGGCGGAAACCACTGCGGACACTGTTGGGACGGCTGCCAAGGCGGCTAAGGCTCACGCGGGCATCCCGTTTATCGGTGTGGCTCTCGCTGCGGTTGCCGTGGGTGGTCTGATAGCCCTCATTTCATCTTCGGCAAAGAAGATACCGAAGTTCGCCAATGGTGGTATCGTGCCAGGCGGTGATGGCTCGGGCGACCGAGTCCTCGCTCGAGTCAATCCTGGCGAATTGATACTTAACAAGGCACAGCAGGGGAGACTTGCCAACCACTTGACCTCCGCAGCATCTATCCGAGTGGAGGTAGAGGGCAAGATCCGTGCAAAGGATATTCTGCAGCTAAGTAGTGTAGCTGCTCGACATAAAACACGATAACCAACCAAAACCAAAGACTATGAGTTTTATTGACTTCTTCGACCCTGACGCCTTCTCCAAGACGGAGATAACGCACGCAGCGGTAATCGGTATCTTCTGCTATGTGAGTGTGACTATCGCCCGCTTCCTTGACCTCGCTTCTGCGCTTCTGCGAGACAAACGCTTTGACGAAAAGCAGGCTCGCATCATAGTAAGCGAGGGAAAGCTGGAGGGAGACCCAAAGAAGTTAGCCAAGAAGTTCGGTAACGGAGCGTCAAGCAAGGGCTACGCTTCATTCGTCATCAGACTTGTTCTGTACTACTTCTGTGTGGCTCTTGCAGGCATTGTCGATGGAATTCTGCTTATGTCTGATGCGTGGTCGTATGCTCACATGCATGAGCTCCCATACGTATCAATGTTGGTGACGCTACTTATCGTACATACGGAGTTCACGAGTATTTGGGAGAATAGTCCTAAAAACGTCACGCAGAGCATGGAGAAGAGTATGCGACGCTTCGTGAAGGGAGCTAATGCAATACGAAACAAGGACATCGAAGAGATCCGAGAGATCTTTGTTGAACGAGTAAAGAGAGAAGAAGGAGAAGAATAATACCGAAACGACTATGAGCAAGTATTTCACCCTCGAGGAGCTGACGAGAAGCCAAGCGGCCGCGCGCCTCGGAAAGGACAACACCCCCAACGCCACACAGAAGCGAGACCTCCTGCGACTGATGGACTACCTCGACGGCATCCGAGAGGAGTTCGGAGAGCCTATCAAGGTGACCTCTGGCTTCCGTAGTTGGGACGTAAACCACGCCGTCGGTGGCGTGAAGAAGAGCCAGCACCTTGCAGGTCAGGCCGCTGACATCGTGCCAGCGAAGAGCCCAGAGCGACTGCGGGAGCTGTTCGACCTCATCCGCAAGCGTGGAGGCTACCAGCAGGTCATCTACGAGCGCAAGGGGCAGAGCGTTTGGGTACACGTAGCTATTCCCCCGCTCGGCGAAATGCCGAAGCAGGAGGCTATGACGACGAACGACGGCAAGAACTTCACCCGACTAAAGTAACACAGCAGGGCGGGCGGTAGAGGGGTGGCCTCCCGTCCTGCTTCTAACCACCCCGACAACAAACGATATATGCGACCATTTGGAAGTAAGAGCGAGCAAGGCAAGGCGCTCCAGCTGGTGCAACGTGGCACGGACAAGCGCATCCCAGTTGAGCTGGTCAAACAGCCTACGGGCGAGGTCTTAGACCCTGCAGAGCTGGAGGATCTGAGCGTAAAGGTGGCGAGCGAGAACGGAATGGGTATAGCAACCATCCCCTACGCTATTGAAGACGGCAAGCTGGTGGTAGAGGTCACGGCAGAGGTGACACGACAGCTGGGGCTGGGTGTCTACACGCTGACCGCTACGGGGCGCATCCCCGACGAAGCCTACGCTGACGGCTACCACGACTACGAGATAGTAGTAGACCTCTGTAAGGTCACGAAGTACGGGAGTAATGAGACTCCAGTCAAGGTGCAGGCTAACGTTCTGGAAGGACTGAAAGGCAAGGACGGCAAGAGTGCGTACGAGATAGCGGTCAAGCACGGCTATCAGGGCACAGAGGAAGAATGGGCTAAGGGCTTAACGCCAAATGGCGGAGCAGGTGGAGGAGCTAACGGCAAGTCCGCCTATGAGCTGGCGGTGGAGAATGGCTACCAAGGCTCGGTGCAGGAGTGGCTCAAGAGCCTTGTCGGCAAGGACGGGGCAGACGCTTACGAGGTGGCGAAGAAGGCGGGCTATGCTGGTAGCCGTGAAGAGTGGCTAAAGACACTCATCGGGGCTACTGGGCTATCCGCCTACCAGCTCGCCAAGTCCGAGGGCTACGAAGGTAGCCTAACGGAGTGGATAGCCTCGCTCAAGGGTGCGGACGGAGAGAGCGCCTACAAGGTGGCTGTGCGCAATGGCTACGTGGGCGATGAGCAGGCGTGGATCGCCTCACTCAAGGGCGCAGACGGCAAGGACGCGTACGAGGTAGCCAAGGCGGGAGGCTATGGTGGCTCTCGTGAGGCGTGGCTGGAGAGCCTCAAGGGGAAGGACGGGAAGAATGCCTATCAGTCCTACCTCGAGACTACCACCGACAACCCCAAACTCTCCGAGGAGGAGTGGGCAAGGGCAAGAAGCAACAACGGAAATGCAGAAGAAGGAATGAACAAGACAGAGATAGAGCTACTCTACAAGCTCAACAACGGCACGGCCGAGAGCGCCTCTGAGAACACGACCGCAGGTGCTCAACTGCTGGATGCAGACGGCCACCGCAGGGACATCATCAACGCAATGCGAGCCAAAGGCGTATCAGTCGCTGACACCGACGGGCTGACCGACCTTGCGAGCAAGATACAAGAGATTAAGGTGTACGTTATCCCCGTCTATGTGAGGACGCAGTACGGGCAGTTCAAGGGTGAGTACCTCCCAACGCTGGAGGTTCACTCAGAGTTCACCCCTGCCGACTTCTACAACATGTTTTCTAACTCAACCTCGCTGAAAGCTCTCCCCGAGATACGCAACGCTGGGCAAATCTCGTCTATAACAAATATGTGCAGTGGGTGCGTGTCGATGACCACGGCAACGCTCCCCGACCTTCCTGCCGTCACGGTCGCAAATGGTGCGTTCTACGGGTGTGCCTCGCTGGAGACGCTCACGATAGGGGCGATGCCACGATGCACGACGCTGGCGTCGCTCGTTACGATCTGCTCCTCGCTAAAGACTATAAAGATTGGAGACACGCCCAATGTCGCAGATATATCGAGTCTGGCCAACCAATGCACGTCGCTGACGGAGGTCACCATCGGCACAGGCGACGCACTGACCAAGGTGGACAATGCTTTCAACGGCTGTCCACGCCTGCGACGCATCAACGGCACGCTGGACTTCACGAAGCTTGCTGGCACTGGGAACATCTTCTACCTATGCGAAGCCCTGGAAGAGGTGCGTATAAAGGGACTGAAGGTAGACCTAAGCCTACAGCATAGCGCCAACATTTCCACCGAGAGCGTGAAGTATCTCGTGGAGAACCTCCAGCAGGTCACGGGCAAATCTATCACGCTCCCCCGAGCTTGGCAACAGGCTCACACGGCAGAGGCGAGGGAATACAGCCAAAAGGCAGCCGCCAAGGGCTTCACACTTAATTTTAGATAGCTATGGATATGATCGAGTTAATCGCTACCGAGGGCTTCGCATATGTGAACAGAAGCCACCGACTAATAGGCTACTACCTATACTGCCCCGACCAGCAGGCTGCCGACCTTTGGGTACTCACGCCCGAGGATGAGGCACTCGCCTTAGAGGCTCAGTGGATAGCCGAAGACGAAGCTAAGGACAAGGCGGACGCTGAGGCTGGCGAGACTCAACCCTAAACGAAAGCGCCCCACCAGTACGGCAGGGCGCATAGAGAGGAAGGGGCTGGATAGGACTATGGTGAGTACGAAATCTGAAAGCCAATCTCCAGCCCCAGCTCCTCTCTCCTACAAAGGTAGCAAGCTGTGGCTACCTATCAAAGACTTAACACAGATTTACGATGAAAGCAAATAGACTGAGTGCATGGGAGACGCTCCTTGTGATTATAGCCGTGGCACTGCTGGGCTACTTCCTGACCTCATGCTCCCGACGAGTACTCCCAGTAGAGAACACCCGCACGGAGTGGCGTGACCGCATCGAGTGGCGCGATCGCCTGCGCATAGACAGCATATACATCCACGACAGCGTGTATGTCTCCGAGCGTATGGTAGGCGATACCATCTACAAGGACAAGGTAGTGTATCGCAACCGCGAGAGAGTTGTCCACGATACGATCAACGCAGGCCGTGTCGACAGCGTGCGCGTCGTGCAGACTATCACAAGGCACGTCGAAGTCCCAGCCAAGCTCACTGCATGGCAGGATATGCGCCTCAAGGCTTTTGCACCCCTGCTGGCTATTGCGCTGCTTCTTGGTGCGTGGGTGTCTCGCAGGCTGTGGCTACCGCTTCTGCGTGGACTTATTTAGCGGGGATCATTTTCGTGAGGTCACGAAAATGGTCTGCGGGTGTTTGGTGGTATCAAAACTTTGCCTACCTTTGCAGTGTAGATGAGTGCACGCTTCTACGACGCGTCCACCCTTCGGGGTGCTGAGTTCAAACGAGCTTATGCTCTCAGATGTACGTGATTATTTGCGTAATCTCGCAACGTCTAACAGGGCGGGGAGGTGGAAACTTCCTCGCCCTTCTTTTTTTGTCTTCCCCCCAAAAGCGTCCGTGAAAGCGTCCGCTGTAAATGATAGCCCCTCTGTAAACCGCTGATTTACAGAGGGACTTTAAAGGTAATTGTACCCCCGAGCAGGATACGCTAATTATCTGCTAAATGTGTGCGTAGGTGCGCAAGCTGTTATTACACACGTGTTCCACCTGCCTCACCAATACATTTAAGCGCAATTAAAGTTCATTAGATGATGCCTATTTCCGTCCGCTAAGCGTCCGTTGTGAGGATAGCAGCGGACGGTTGAACTTTTCCATCTCCTGCGCCTTGAGGGTGTCAGCTATTGCGATGTATGGGCGCATCGTCTCCTCGGTCTTGTGACCAGTGTATTTGCGGATGACCTCAGAGGGGATGCCGAGGGTGAGGGCTTGCACAACAAAGGTATGTCGTCCTATGTGAGAGGTCACGACCTCATACTTCGGTAGCGCCTCCTCGATGCGCTGGCGCCCAGAGTATCGTAGTCGGGTGACGGGTGCGTCTATGCCCGCCTGCTTGCACACGCTTTTTATCGCTCGGTTTAGGCGTTGCTCAGCCATTGCTGGCAGTGGTCTCTCCTCTCCCTTGTACTTATTGAGGATAGCGCGGGCATGGTCGTTGATGTCTACCTCAATGAGCTGATCCGTCTTCTGTGCGTAGTATCGTATGCTCCTATCTGTGATGTTGTCGTGGGTGAGCTTCTTCAAGTCCGAGTACCGCAGGCCAGTGAAGCAAAGGAAGCAGAATAGGTCGCGAGCTGTCTTCTCTGAGTGCAGGCGTAGCTCTACCTCCATAAGTCGGCTCAGCTCCTCCCACGTGAGATATACCTCGGCTCTGTTTGCGTCGATGCCCTTGAGACGTACGTCGAAGAAGCGTCGGTAAGCCTTTTCGTACAGACCCTGCCCTTGTGCCCAATAGAGCGCGCTCTTGAGGATGCGGAGCGTCTTGTCTACAGAGCCGTTGAGCAGGCCTCGCTTTGCTGTTAGGTGCGTGATGAAGTCTGCCACCCACTTCTCGTCAATATCCTCCAGTGTAGCCGACTGCGAGTAGTCTGCTATGTGCATACGTGCGGTGCGTATGTTCGCCAAGTGGCGTTCGCTCCAGCTTCGTCTCCCGCTCTCAGCTTCTACGAATAGGTCAATGAGTGCTACTATCTTGCGCTTGTCCTCTGGGCTCGCCTTTGCGGGTGCTTCTTTGGTCGTTCCCAGCGCTTCACCGAGGTACTCGTTATACTTTGACTTTAGCTCCTCGGGAGTAGGCAGGTGCTCTTCCTTCTCGAAGTAGTTAAATGCGCTCTCGATAGCCTCCTCCGTGTGCTGCAGTGCGCGGTTTATCATAGCAGCTGGTGTGCGTCTATCTCCGTGCGTCGTGTTCTTCATGCACCGCTCCGACTCTGCGCTCCATTTATCTGGCTCGACGCGGTAGCCTACATATACACTGGTGATATAGCCACTGCCACCTCCGTAGCGGATGCGGTAGCGGACTTGCAGAGCCTTCCAGCCTTTCTGCTTGTCGAGGAGGAAGTGGCAGGTACGTCGTATGGGTAGCATGTTGTGTCGTATTTTATTGTAAAACCATTTCGTTGGATTCAACGAAATGGTTTTGATGTGAGTCGTTGTATAATCTGCAACAACTGTATGCAGTATAATGGGGGCTACTATTCTATAGGTCGGAGTTCTCTATTTCACTTGACTTCTTGGATAGTTTTTTATCCAGATATAGGAGTATGGCGTATTTGAACTTTTCGCTGTACTCGCTATCATTATAATAGGATAGTATAACCGAAGATCTTGAGTCTGAGTAGCCACCTTCATAGGATTGCAAGGGTCTATTGGCGGGTGTGTTCTCCCACCCCTCATACTTATCTGGGAGGCTTCTTTTTAATCGGTCAGCTTCATCTTTTTCGGTTATAACGAAGGCGACTGCATAAAAAACGCCATCAACAGTCTTTAAAATGACAATGTCTTGGATCTTCCCAAAAAACTTCACTCCATTCGCATATAGCACTTGTACTCTTGGCCCTTCTTCGCCGTCTTCTATTTTGTGGATTTGTCCGCCCTGCTCTTTGATCTTTTCCTTTAGTTGCTCCAGTGTGGTCTCACCAAGGGTGCATCCTATTATCGTTCGAGTGATAACGTCTTTTTGCTTAGCGTTGTTGCGCTGTGAAAATCCTGCTGTAGAGGTTAGAAGAATGAGCAGTAGTGCTACGAATGTTGAGTATAGATGCTTCATAGGTCTGTTGTTTTTGTATTGTCGGTATGAGTTTTAGAACCTGCGCTTTATGAGCTCTTCCACGTAGAAGATGCCCTGCACATCATCGAGCTTCACTGAATAGTCCTTGTATTGGCTATTGAGC
>FLSC01482849.1_pt1 | contig 36755 bp, 26 predicted proteins | sample 1550561 | NCBI WGS metagenome assembly FLSC01 (sample SAMEA4031775, study PRJEB14383) | metagenome | biome: human; feature: oral; material: saliva | place: Philippines | collected 2014 | reverse complement strand
CTTGACCCGGTCATCGGCCGTGACTCCGAGATTCGCCGCGTGGTGCAGGTGCTCTCCCGCCGTACCAAGAACAACCCCGTTCTGATTGGTGAGCCCGGCGTCGGTAAGACCGCTGTGGTTGAGGGCCTGGCGCAGCGCATGGTTTCTGGCGATGTGCCCGAATCCCTGCGTGGCAAGACCCTGATTAGCCTGGACCTGGGCTCCATGGTCGCAGGTGCTAAGTACCGCGGTGAGTTCGAGGAGCGCCTGAAGGCAGTCCTCGAGGAAATCAAGAAGTCCGAGGGTCAGATTGTGACCTTCATCGACGAGATTCACACCGTCGTCGGTGCGGGCGCATCCGAGGGTTCCATGGACGCGGGCAACATGCTCAAGCCCATGCTTGCCCGTGGTGAGTTGCGCCTGATTGGTGCGACCACCCTGGACGAGTACCGCGAGAATATCGAGAAGGATCCCGCCCTGGAGCGCCGCTTCCAGCAGGTGTACGTGGGCGAGCCCAGCGTTGAGGACACCATCGGTATTCTGCGTGGTCTGAAGGAGCGATACGAGGCACACCACAAGGTGCAGATTGCTGACTCTGCGCTGGTTGCCGCAGCAACCCTGTCCAACCGCTACATTCCCTCCCGTCAGCTGCCGGACAAGGCAATTGACCTGATTGATGAGGCAGCATCCCGCCTGCGCATGGAAATTGACTCCGCACCGGAGGAAATTGACCAGCTGCGCCGCGCCGTGGACCGCCTCACCATGGAGGAGCTGGCACTTGCCGACGAGACCGATCCCGCATCGGTTGAGCGCCTGGAGGCCCTGCGCAAGGACATGGCGGACAAGAAGGAAGAGCTCGACGCCCTCAACGCCCGTTGGGAGGCTGAGAAGGCAAGCCTGAACCGCGTGGGTGACATCAAGACCCAGATTGACGAGCTGCGTTCCCGCGCAGAGGTCGCACAGCGCGAGGGTAACCTCGCCGAGGCATCCCGCCTGCTCTACGGCGAGATTCCCGCAAAGCAGGCTGAGCTGGAAGAAGCACAGCGCGCCGAGGACACCGCTAAGAGCGAATCCATGGTTTCCGAAGAGGTCACTGCGGACGATATCGCCGAGGTGATTTCCTCCTGGACCGGCATTCCCGCAGGCCGCATGATGCAGGGTGAGTCCGAGAAGCTGCTCGAAATGGAGAAGCGCATCGGTGCCCGCCTCATTGGTCAGGAAGACGCAGTGGTAGCTGTCGCTGACGCTGTGCGCCGTGCCCGCGCCGGCATCTCCGACCCGAACCGCCCGATTGGTTCCTTCCTGTTCCTGGGCCCGACCGGTGTCGGTAAGACCGAGCTGGCTAAGGCACTGGCTGAGTTCCAGTTCGATGACGAGCGCGCCCTGGTGCGTATCGACATGAGCGAGTACTCCGAGAAGCACACTGTTTCTCGCCTGGTCGGTGCCCCTCCCGGATACGTTGGCCACGAAGAGGGCGGTCAGCTGACCGAGGCTGTACGCCGTCGCCCCTACTCGGTGGTCCTGCTCGACGAGGTTGAGAAGGCACACCCCGAGGTCTTCGACATCCTGCTGCAGGTACTCGATGACGGCCGCCTGACCGACGGTCAGGGCCGCACCGTGGACTTCCGCAACGTCATCCTGATCCTGACCTCGAACCTCGGTTCGCAGTACCTGGTCAACCAGGACCTGCCCTTCGAGGAGCGCTCCGAGAAGGCGCTGGAGGTTGTGCACCAGGCATTCCGCCCCGAGTTCCTCAACCGACTGGACGACATCATCATGTTCCAGCCCCTGTCGGCTGAGAACCTGGGCCAGATCGTGGGCCTGCAGATCAAGAGCATGGCTAAGCGTCTGGAGGATCGCCGCCTCACCCTGAACGTCACCCCCGCCGCCCTGGAGTGGCTGGGTAAGACCGGCTACGACCCGGCGTTCGGCGCCCGCCCGCTGCGCCGCCTGGTCCAGCGCGAAATTGGTGACCGTCTGGCTCGTGGCATCCTCTCCGGTGCTATTCACGACGGTGACACCGTGACCGTGGACGTGAACCCGGACGTTGCCAGCGACGGCCTGTCGGTGACCTCCGAGCGTGAGCAGAAGGCTGAGAACTAAACTCAACCGGCTGGCTGAGTAATTCTGACGAGCTGGGCAGACTTAGCCTGTGGCTGAGTTTGCACGTTCGAAACCATAAGAAATAGGCTGTGGGGTACCCTCGAAAGGGGGGTGCCCCACAGCCGTTTAACGCGTTAGAGTCGCGCTGAACCGTACTAGTACCAGAGCACTGATACACAGAGCATTGAGGATAAGAATGGACCGCTGGACTGACCACCAGAACTTCGCCGCAGCCGGTGAGCAGCGCGAAGAAATCGCCTCCGTGCACCGTGCCGCCATTCGCTCGATTCAGCGTGTTGTCTCTGAGAATGCCACCCCGCACGATGAAGAATACGCCTCCGCGGGCATTGCCGAGCTACTCAAGGGGGGTAAGGTTCTCGTGCTCACCGGCGCGGGCGTGAGCACCGAATCCGGCATCCCCGACTACCGCGGACCTGGCGGCTCCCTGCACGACCACCGCCCCATGACCTACCAGGAATTCCGCTACGATGACGCAGCCCGCCAACGCTACTGGGCGCGCTCCTACGTGGGGTGGCGCCGCATGCGCCGCGCCGAACCGAACCGCGCCCACTATGCGCTCGCCGAGCTGGAGCAGCTGGGTGCCGTGAGCGGCGTGATTACGCAGAACGTGGATGGGCTGCACGCCCGCGCTGGAAGCTCCCGCCTGCTGGCATTGCACGGCGACCTCTCCCGTATTGTGTGCCTGGACTGCGGGCAGGACGAGAGCCGTGAAAGCCTGGATACGCGCCTGGATGCGGCGAACCCCGGCTACCTGGCGCGCCTTGAAGACGAAGAGCTGCGCGTGAACCCTGACGGTGACGTGGAGCTGGACGAGCACTATATCCGCGATTTTCAGATGGTGCCCTGCCTCGGTTGCGGTTCGACCCGCCTCAAGCCCGATGTGGTGTACTTTGGTGAATCCGTGCCCGCCGAACGTAAGGCACTCAAGGACGCCATGCTCGCCGAATGTTCGGCGCTGCTGGTGGTGGGCTCCTCGGTGGCGGTTATGAGCAGCTACAAGATCGTGCTGGAGGCTCTGCGCGCCGGCAAGCCGGTCGCTATCATCAACGGTGGCCCGGGTCGTGCGGATGCGAAAGCAACCTACCTGTGGCGTACCGGCGTGGGTGAGGCACTGGAACTCATGCTCGATGAGGTTGACGTTTAAGGGTGCCGAGGCTGTTACACAGGTCTAGGCGGCGGTGTTTCTCCGGTGAACGCTATTTCTTCTGCGCATGCTGTTTCTCTGGCGAATTTTACCGCGCGTGCACCGACCCAAGATTAAGTGCACGAAAGTGCTATTTTGTGTTGCAAGTCATTGCAAATAGCCCCTGGACAGGCGGGTATGTCCACCACGCGGGGATAAAATGATGGGATGGACATTCGACACACTATCACTCGCTTCGGTGCCACCGCCCTGATCGGTTGCGGTCTGGCGGTCACCGCAATCCCCGCAACGTTCGCTCAGAACGGTGAAGAGTCCGTTACCCACGTCTACTCCGACAAGGCAACCTCTCACATTTCTGAGGTCTGGTACAAGGGCGAAACCCTGAAGGTTACCGGCGAGGGCTTCCTGACCCAGGATGGCACCTCCGGCTCCACCATCGGTATCAAGCTGAACAAGGGCTCCGTCAAGATTGACGGCAAGGACTACCTGGAAGTTCAGGCTGATGAGAAGGGCAACTTCTCCGTTTCCATTCCCTGGCAGGATGACCTGGACGACCGTATCTCCGTGGACGTCTACCTGCTTTCCGGCTCCCTGAAGGACAACGACACCGCTCGCGGCGGCAAGGCAGCCACCGTGAAGATTGAGGCTCGTTCCGTTCAGGAAGCAACCCCCTCCGCAACCGCATCTGCTTCTGCGAGCGCTTCCGCTTCGGCAACCGCTTCTGTGGTGGCTACCCCCTCCGCTACTGCTACCTCCTCTGCTTCTGTGGCGCCTTCCGCATCTGCTACCCCCTCGGCTTCGGCGACTGCTTCGGCTACTGCCGCTGATGAGGTTATTGCCTCCGTGGATGCTGAGATTAAGAACCGCGCCGATGAGAAGACTTCCGCCACTGCGTCGGTGAGCCCCTCGGCTACCGCGTCGGCTTCCGCTTCTGTGGTGGCTACCCCCTCCGCTTCGGCAACTGCTTCCGCTTCGGCTACTGCTTCGGCTGCTGCTGATCAGCACGCATCCGTTGCGAACGATGCGAAGGATCAGTTGGGTGATTCCACCTCCGCTACCGAGCAGGTGACCGCTTCGGCTGAGAGCACTCGCTTTGCGAACTGTGCAGAGGTTGCGGCCGCTGGTCTGGCACCCATCCATAAGAGCCACCCGGACTTCCGCCAGAAGTTCGACAACGACAAGAATGATTGGGGCTGCGAGGTCATCAATAGCGAGGTGACCGACGGTTCCTCCTCCAGCATTTCTTCGGGTTCTTCTTCCCGCAACTCTGGCGGTCTGGACAACCTGGGTTCTTCCTCCTCTTCGAGCAGCTACACTTCTAGCCGCGCTCAGCGCTCTTCCCTTGCGAACACCGGTGCTTCCAACGCCTTCACCATTGCTGGTATGGGTCTGGTAGCTCTGGGCCTGGGTGTTGCTGGCGTGTCTGCTGTGCGCAACCGCAAGAACTCCTAAAACTATTGCCGCCGCCCGGTGGGGTGGTGCGTGAGGGCCCCTTCCCCTGAATGCTTTTGAGTGTTTGGGTGGAGGGGATTTTCGCGTTTAACGGGGTGGTTTTTGCTGCTGGGTCGTGCCGATGGGGTGGGGTATATACTTGTTAGTTTCTTCAACGCTAGGTTGAGGCTTTAGGGGTGCACGGCGGTGTAAAAGGCTTATATAGTTCAACCATGCCTTCAAGAAACCCTCAAGAAAAATATATTTTGTGAGTTAGGTCATGATAAATTGACGTCTTGGGGGCCGGTATCCTAAGCTTCGCTCGTTAGAATGGGGGCATGAACATTCGAAACAATATTGCACGCATCGGCGCCACCGCACTCATCGGCTGCGGCCTCGTTGCTACTTCCGTCCCCGCAACCTTCGCTGTTGAAGGTGCGCCTCAGGTTGTCCACACCTACGCAGACTCCGCACAGTTCTTCGCCCCCGACGTATGGGTTGAGGGTCAGGATCTGAACATTGGTGGCGAGGGTTTCAAGACCGCTGACGGCACCTCCGGTTCCGTTCTGGCACTGAAGCTGAACAAGGGTGCCGTTAAGATTAACGGCCAGGACTACCTGGAAATCCACGCTGACGAGGCCGGCAACTTCTCCGTTGCCATCCCCTGGCAGGCAGAACTGCACGGCAGCGTTTCCGTTGACATTTACCTGCTGTCCGGCTCCCTGAAAGACGGCGACGTTCCCCGCGGCGGTAAAGCAGCTACCGTGACCATTAAGGTTGCAGAGCAGCCCGCCCCCTCCGAGGCGCCCACCCCCGCTCCTACCGAGGACCCGACCCCGGCTCCCACCGAGAACCCGACTCCGACCCCCTCCGAGGACTCGACCCCGGCTCCCACCCAGGATCCGACCACTGAGGCTCCCAAGCCTGCTGACGAGACCTCCGCACCCGCTGTTGAGGACGCTAAGGAAACCAAGCCTGCAGAGGATCAGAAGCCTGCCGAAGAGCAGAAGTCTGATGAGCAGTCCGCCCCCGCGGCTGACCACGTCGAGGGTGATTCTAAGGGCTCTAACGGCTCCAAGGATTCCGATAACGTCGTGCTGGGTTCCTCTGGCAACGACAACCTGGGTTCCGGTTCTAACGGTGGTCTGAGCTCCGGCTCGAACGACAACCTGGGCTCCGGTTCCTCGAACGCATCCTCCAAGAGCTCTTCTTCCCTGGCTAAGACCGGTGCATCCGACGCGATGACCGCTACTGGCCTGGGTCTGATTGCTCTGGGCGCTGGTGTCGCGACCATCGTGGCAACCCGCATGCGCAAGAAGGCATAATAACGCCTAGTCGCTAAGTTTTTAGCTACTTTTATGGGCTCCCTCCATATCGGAGGGAGCCCATTTTTTGTGCCTTTGCAGGCTGCGGAGGACAGATGGAGCAGTGTACGAAAAAGGAAAAAATTACCTGCACGTGAGCCCTTGACAAGTTGTTTTATATGAGATGGTGAACACTTAACTCTAAGTTAAGAGTGACACAGGGCAAACACAGCTTCAACCGGGAATCTAGATACCAAGCAGAAAACGAAAAACGCACAGCACCGAGCTGAAGAACAGACAGCGAAGAGCACAGCGGATATCACGACACGACATCTGGAGAACCCAATGAACATCCTCATCATGGCGCTTGCCGATGCGATAGCCATCGCAGCTCTCTGCACCCTCTACATGGTGCGGCACCGCAACCGCGAACTGATGATTTCCTACGCGGTCATCAACGCCGGCATCTTCACCGTCTCGGTGGCGCTGGTATCCGCCGGATCGAACGCATCCGCCATGGGTATGGGTCTCTTCGGTGTCCTGTCGATTATCCGATTGCGTTCCACCGCCCTGAGCCAACGCGAGGTGGGCTACTACTTCGTGGCTCTCTCGGTCGGCATGATCGCGGGTGTGAATATCAGCCCGGCGTACATCGCCTTCGGCCTTATGGCTACCCTGGTCGCCCTGATCGCGATCCTCGACTCGCGTAGCGCCCCGGTCTCCGCTGAAAAGACTCAGGACGTTACCGCGGACCGTGCCATCAGCGACGAGGAAGAGCTCAAGGCATACCTGAGCGCTCGCCTGGGGTACACCGTCACCTCGGCAAAGATTACCGAGCTGGATATGGTGAATAACCTGACCCGCGCCACCGTCACCTACCAGCCCAAGGAAACCCCCAAGGGCGGCACCCCCGCGGCAGTGGAGGCGGCAGCGTCACAGATTAGTGCAACCCGCCAGCCGGTAGCACCTACCGCCGAGGCGCACGCCACGCTGGACACCCGGATGATTCCGCTCCAGCGCACGCCGGTTTCTAGCCCGGTTTCCACCCCGGTAGGCAAGTAAGACCAACCGGTATCTAAGCCTCCGATTCACTCCAACCGCACAAACATCTCCGATATCCACGACACGCCGCCTCGGCGCACAGCCCAATACGCGCCGGGCGGCACCCCAGAAGGACGAAGACCCATGACTAACGCAGCCGCAAACATTATCCCCGCAGAGTGGAAGAGCATCAGCCTCGAAGCCATGAACGAGAAGGCAGCCATGCAGACCCGCGTGGACCGCAAGTACATTGTCGACGCAGAAACCGCCGCCAAGGTACTCGCCACGCTCGACGCAGACGCCTCCGTCATGGAAATCAAGGGCCAGCGCGACTTCGCCTACGACTCGGTCTACTTCGACACCCCGCAGATGCAGAGTTACCACTCGGCAGCCTACAGCCGCGACGATACCTTCAAGATTCGTACCCGTAGCTACCTGGACTCGGAGCTGACCTTCCTGGAGGTCAAGACCGACGGTGAGCAGGATATGACCGTCAAGAAGCGTATCCCGTACACCTTCGAGACGCGCGATACGCTCACCGCGGAAGGTCACGAGTACATCACCGCAGCACTCGGCGATATCCTCGCGGGCCCGGTTGAGAAGCTGGAGGCGGTTCTGACCACCGGCTACCGCCGTACCACGGTCTTCCTGCCGCAGAGCGAGAAGAACCCGGTCGCCTCCCGCATGACGGTAGATACTAACCTGACCTGGACCCCCATGTCCGAGAACATTCTCATGGCGGGCGTGAACTACCGTAACTTCCACGGCAACCTGGTCGGAACCACCTACGGCCTGCCGAACGCGGTCATCATCGAAACCAAGTCTGGCGTGGAGCCCTCCGTAGCAGACCAGCACCTCTGGGATGAGGGCATCACCCCCGCGAAGATTTCCAAGTTTGCAACCGGCATGGCGGCGCTGAACCCGCAGCTGGCAAGCAACAAGTGGGCTGAAACCATCAAGAACTGGATGCACCTGGAACCGGTCAACGGCACCCGCCTCAACCTGGATGACATGACCGAAGAGGACTACCAGAAGCTGCTGACCGAGCGTTTTGCAGCCGCCTAAAACGGCAACCCGCCTAAAACGGCAACCCGCCTAAAACGGCAATCTGGGATGCGCGGGTAGGGTAGCGCACCTACCTTACCCGCACCCCAGCCCCTCATCTATAAACCCCCGAACCGAACACAATACCGGCTTTATTCGCCCCACACAGGCAATAACGGCTCTCACACATATTCACATTTCACATACGTCTTACCCCTGTGGCGCTGGCTCTACGCGAGTAGTCACCCAAACACAAAGGAAAACCCGTGAAAAAGAGCAATATGATTAAGAGCGCAACCTCCATTACCCTCTTGGCAGCCCTGGCGTTGACCGGCTGCTCGGCAACCTCGACCTCGAATACCAGCGCTACTGCCGCTAGCGCGACCAGCACCTCCTCGTCGAGCACTTCGGACACCACCTCGAAGGTGGCAGACTCCTTCTCCACCGACGTGAAGAGCGGCGCGAAGCTCGCAGAGGACACCCACTACTCCGCGAAGGACGTCACCTGGGATTCCTCCAGCGAAGTTACTATCGATCTTTCGAACCCGACCGCGACTGACGGCGTGACCGTCAGCGACGGCGTCATCACCATCACCAAGGCGGGCAACTACAAGCTCACCGGCACCTACGAGGGCCAGATCAAGGTTGAGGCCGCCGACAGCGATATGGTCCGCCTGATCCTGAACAATGCGACCATTACCAACTCCACCGGCGCGGCAATCAACGTGGTTGAGGCGGACGAGGTCGTTATCTACACCGCCTCGGGTACCACCAACACCGTCTCTGACGGCTCCTCCTACTCGGATACCGCCAGCGGCAGCCCCGACGCAGCTATTTACTCCAAGAGCGACCTGACCCTGGCGGGTGAAGGCACCCTGAAGGTTGAAGGTAAGTACGAAGAGGGTATCCACACCACTGACGGCCTGGTCATTGCCTCCGGCACCCTGGAAGTGAACGCGGCAAACACCGGCATCAAGGGTAAGGACTACGTCGATATCCTGGACGGCACCATCACCGTGACCGCAAGCCAGGACGGTATCAAGGCAACCAATGACACCGACGGCAACCGCGGCTGGGTACGCCTGAGCGGCGGTACCGTGAACATCTCCGCAGGTGATGACGGTTTCAAGGCTGAGCGCGTGCTGGAAATCTCCGGCGGTACCCTGAACATTACCCAGTCGAACGAGGGTATTGAGGCGCAGTACATTAACATTCTGGACGGTACCGTGAACGTGACCAGCTCCGATGACGGTATCAACGCCTCGTACAGCACCACCTCGACCAGTACCGAGTCGACTACTGCAACCTCGACTAAACAGAGCGCGCAGGGTGGCCAGAACTCTGCACCCCAGGCGCCCAGCGGTAGTACAGGTCAGGCACCGGCAGGTGGCGGTCAGGCACCCTCGGGCACCATGGGTCAGCCCCCGGCTGGCGGTGGCATGGGCGGCGGCACCTTCGAGGTCGTCGACGCAACCATCAACATCGCCGGCGGTACCGTCACCGTGAACGCGAACGGCGACGGCATCGACTCTAACGGCACGGCAACCTTCTCCGGCGGCACCCTGATCGTGAACGGCCCCTTCACCGGTGGTAACGCCTCCCTAGACACCAACAGCGACCTGCTGCTCAACGGCGCGACCGTGACCGCGGGTAACTCCGGTGACATGTTCGAGGCGCCCTCGACCAACTCCACCAGCGGCTACGTGAAGATCAGCAACGTATCGAACCTGAGCGCCGGCACCACCGTACAGGTGGCAGACTCCTCCGGTAACGTGGTGGCGAACTACAAGGTGACTAACTCCAACACCGCGCTGATCCTGGTCTCCAGCTCCAAGATCACCAAGGGTCAGAGCTACACCGTGTACACCACCACCGATAGCGTGGATGCCTCCAGCACCACCCTGGCGTCTAACGCCACCTCGCTGGGCTCCTTCACCGCAAGCTAAGCGGCAGGCGCGCCCCTCAAGCCCCGTGCTGGATGTCATGACCGGCACGGTACCCTCTCTGAACCCGGTCTTGTGAGTGAGCCGGTAGGGGAGACCCTAGCCCCGCATTGGATGTAGCGATACGTCCGGTGCGGGGCTCTGTGGCCTCTGGGGTAAAAAAGTCGCGGGTGCAAAATAAAACGGTTGTTCCGGTGCGAAGAAGTGCTCTGATACGCAAAATAGGTGCCGTCCAGCGAGACATTCAGGGCTGAAACAGGGTACTCTATAGTGTAGTAAAGACTGTTGAACGATCCGAGAGCGATGCGCCGCGCGTGCTGTTCGCCTCGGGCAGGATGAAAGAGGGGGTCACGCCATGGGGCGCGGCCGTCAGAAGGCTAAAGCAACAAGGCAGGCTCGGGAGATGAAGTACTTCAGCCCCGAGACCGACTACAGCGCACTCGAGCGCGAGCTCAGCAGCGCGAAGAAAACGAAGTCCTCCGATTCGTCCCGCCGTCGCTATGACGACGAGGACGACTACTCGGCATACGCAGAAAAGTACGCGTCCTACGAGGATGAGGCATAAAGAATACGCGGATTGATTCGGTGCATATCGACCGGGCGTATTCGACAGATGATGAACCGGCTTGAGGCCCCGCACGGGGTGCTCAGCCGGTTTTTTCGTGCCCGCGGTTTGTGCGGATGCACCCGGGCGGATTCACCCGGGTGGATGCGCGAGGACGGGCAGCCTATGGGGGTTGTAACTGTGCGGAGCACAAAGCCAATATACATGTTTATACATATGTATGCATATCTCTATCTGGTAATAGAGCATAGTCAATAATAAAAAAAGTTTGAATGAATAAGCATACATAGCTTCTGCACAGCTTAGTCATGCCTGGCACAGAGACTAGCCCGGCATTCTAGAGACATGAACAACGAACAGAACATGACTCAGAACATTGACCAGGCCACCCAGACCGCAGCAGAACAAGCTAACGCAGTGCAAACCGCCGCAGAGCAGAAGCTAGCCAAGAAGAAGCTCACCCGTCGAATCTTCATCGGCGGCGGCCTCGGCGCACTCGCAGTAGTCGGCGGCGGCGCAGGCTGGGCGTACAACCGCTACCTGGCAGAGCACACCGAAATCGAAGACACCACCGCCTACGAGGCGGCGGCACAGCAGGCAAATGCAAGCGCCTCCGGCTCCGCTACCGCGGACCCCACCGAACTGACCGGCGTGAAGGTCAACGGTCAGAGCCTCACCGCTAACGAAGGCTCGATTACCATCACCTCCAACACCACCGGTAGCGGTTCCGATGCGGTCGTCTCCTTCGTAGCAGACATCAAGCTCGGCAACGCAACCCTGCTGCGAAGCGCCTTCGCCAACAACAAGTTCGGCCAGAACATCATCGACACCCCCTCGAATATCGCCTCCGAACACAACGGCATCTGGGCGATCAACGGTGACTACTACGGCTTCCGTACCACCGGCATCGTGATCCGAAACGGTGTTGTCTACCGTGACTCCGGCGCTCGCGAGGGTCTTGCCTTCTACCGCGACGGCTCCGTCAAGCTCTACGACGAAACCGCAACCAACGCCCAGACCCTCGTCAACGAAGGCGTGTGGAACACCCTCTCCTTCGGCCCCGCACTGGTCAAGGACTCCGCAATCGTCGACGGCATCGACAGCATCGAAGTGGACACCAACTTCGGTAACCACTCCATCCAGGGCAACCAGCCGCGAACCGGTGTGGGCGTGCTCGGCACCAACCACCTGGTCTTCATCGTGGTCGACGGCCGCTCCACCAACTACTCGCGCGGCGTGACCATGCCCGAGTTCGCGCAGATGTTCAAGGACCTCGGCTGCGTCAGCGCCTACAACCTCGACGGTGGCGGCTCCTCCGCCATGGTCTTCAACAACGAGCTGGTCAACCGCCCCCAGGGTGGCACTAAGGAGCGTGGCACCAGTGACATCCTCTACATTGCAGGGAGCGCATCGTGATAATCCTGATACCCGCCTATAAGCCGGACCAGTCGCTGGTCCGCCTTGCCCGGGCCCTGCGCGAACAGGACCCCAGCGCTGAAATCCTCGTGATTGATGATGGATCCGGCAGCACCTACGCACCGATCTTCACCGAACTGCGCATTGACGGCGTGACCGTGCAGACCCACCCCGCCAATAGGGGCAAGGGTGCGGCACTGCGCACCGGCATCGCCTGGGCGAAAGCAAACCGCCCCGGCGAGGTCATCGTCACCGCCGACGCGGACGGCCAGCACCTGCCCCAGGATATCTTCCGTGTGGGTGTGCGCACCGAAACCGCGGCAGCAGCAGGGCAGAAGAGTATTATCCTCGGTGTGCGCACCAAGCCCGACCCGAACGCCGGCGAAGAAGGCACTAGGGTGCCGCTGCGCTCCAAAATCGGTAACAGCGCAACCGTAGGCTTCTTCGCCCTGGCGACCGGCGCCCGCGTGGCAGATACCCAGACCGGTCTGCGCGGCTTCACTCCGCAGATTCTGGACTGGCTACTGCAGATCCCCGGCGATAAGTACGAGTACGAGTTCTCCATGCTGCTACGCGCAACCCGCGCAGACGTGGAACTGGTGCAGGTACCCATCGTGAAGGTCTACGAGCCGGGCAACCCGACCAGCCACTTTAGGCCGCTGCAGGACTCGGCGCTCATCTACGCGCCCCTGCTCGCCTTCCTGGCTTCCTCTTTCCTGACCGGCTTCCTCGTGGACGCTATCGCCCTCTTCATCCTGGTGGGCATGGGCGTTCCGCTACTGGCGGCCGTGGTTGGTGCCCGCATCATTTCGGCGCTGACGAACTTCACCGTCAACCGAATGCTCATGCACGACGGAGGCGCACGCCCCTCCGCCTCCTCCTCGCTGGTACGTTACACCGTGCTGGCGGTGGGCATCCTCGCCGCCAACGCGGCTCTGATGGAAGCTCTGACCGGCTTGGGCGCGTCCCTGCTGGTCGCCAAGATCCTGACCGAACTGATTCTAATCCCGATCAGCTTCGCGGTCCAGCGCCGCTGGGTCTTTCTACCCACTCGGTGGCAGGAAAATACGCGAGAGAAGACAGTGGCAACTCACGCACCCTCGGGTTTGCGTGCGGTGAGCTACGAGTCCGCTCGCATGGAGGCTGCTGGTATCCGTACCGGCGCGCGCGCCTCCCAGGTACGCCCCTAGTTCGCTTACCCTGGAGTCGAGTTCACTAGTGGCTAGTTCACTAGTGGCTAGTTTTATAGGGGCTACCTACAAAACTTCTCCCACCCGTCAGTCGTGAGGGTGGGTGGGAGATGCAAGCTGCCGCACCACAAGCGGCAGCATTCTGTTCACGAAAAGCCCCCGCTGAGAAAACTCAACGGGGGCTTTTTGTATGTGGCATCCTTCAGAAACCTATTGGCTCACCGGCTTCCAAAGGATAACGCGCCGATTAGCGGCCGGGGATCAGACCACCGGGGGTAATCAGGAACGGCGGGTTGTGGTTGACCGCCGGGTTGGTCACGTAACCAACACGTGCCGCACGGGTTGGGTGCTTGGGGGTACGCTTCGGCCAGGGCTTCGCAGCAGGGTTCGGGTCCTTCTTGCCCTGCACCATAGCCAGTGCGCTCGCCGCGTTCACAATGCCGGAGCCGCACGCGTTCACATCGCAGGTGAGCGGCTTGGAGCTCTGCTTCAGAATCTGCTTTGCGCGCTCAGCGGTCAGTGAGGAATCCACCGACTTCATCAGCGCAATCACGCCAGCAACCTGAGGTGCCGCCATGGAAGTGCCGTCGTACTCAGTGTAGCCTGCACCGGTGGACACGGTGGTACCCAGGTCCACGGTGGACATGATGCCGCTACCGGGGGCGCTCACATCAACGAGCTTGCCGTAGTTGGAGAAGTCGCTACGCTTACCCTCCTGGTCGGTAGCGCCCACCACGATCGAGCCGCCGCAGTTAGCCGGAGCGACCTTGGAGGTGTCCTGACCATCGTTACCAGCTGCAACGACGAGAATCGCGCCGCGCTTGTTCACCTCAGCAATAGCCTTGGAGTAGGTTGCGGGGCAGGTGCCCTCGCCGCCGAGGGAGAGGTTGATGATCTTGGCGGGGTTGGAGTTCGCGGGAACACCCTCAACGGTGCCGCCAGCTGCCCAAATCATTGCATCCGCAATGTCGGAGTCGTAGCCGCCGCACATGCCCAGAGCACGCACGGGCAGGATCTTGGTGGAGGGCGCCACGCCGACGATACCGCGCTTATTGTTCATAATTGCGGCGATGGAACCGGCAACGTGGGTGCCGTGCCAGTTCGACTCGCTTGCCTCGGAGTCAGCACCGCAGACGCCCGCTTCTTCCCAGTTGCCCTGGTCGGTCGGGTCGGAGTCGCGGCCGTTACCGTCACGGGCGATGGAGGGCTCGGTGATGAAGTCGTAGCCGGGCAGAACATTCGCGTCCAGGTCGGGGTGCTTGACGATGCCGGAGTCAATCACAGCAACGGTCACGCCAGCGCCCTGGGTGGTCTTCCACGCCTCGGGTGCGGCCAGGCCCCTGGTGCCGTGCAGGTTCCACTGCTGCGGGTAGAGGGTGTCGTTCGGTGCTACAACCTGGTTCGACGCCTGAGAGGTCTGAGCTACCTGAGCCACCTTGGAGGTGGTGGCGGTACGAGTGCGCGCGGTGGAGCGGCGCAGCAGGTCGGGCTCAACCGATGCGACGGAGGGGTTGGAGCTCAGGGTTGCCATGTACTTCTCCGCCTGCTCTGCGGTGAGCTTGGAGGAGAGGGTCACCACGGTTGCCTTCTGGGCGGTGGTGCGCACGTAGTTGGTTTTGATTTTGAAGAGGTCGTCGACGCTCTGCACCTCGGAGGTGAGGCCCTGGTAGAGGGAGTCGCTCCAGGTGGCGACCTGGGTGCCTGCGGGGCTTGCCCAGTTGACGCCGCCTGCGTTCAGTGCGCTATCGGTGTAGGTGATGACGAAGCGGTTGAAGCCTGCCTTCTGCTGTGCAGAGCTGAGGGAGGAGATGGTGGTGTGCGCCTTGGTACGTTCGGTGCTGTTAGCCTTTGCGGGTGCCGCGAAGGATGCGGGGGTGCCCAGGGTTGCGACGAGTGTTGCTGCAGTACCCAGGCTCAGCGCGGTGCGTGCGATGCCGCGTGCTGAGGGGTGAGTGGTAAAAGACATCGGGGTCCTTTGCGTATGTGAGTGCCGGAAGCGGCAAGTGGGTTGGTTATTCACTCACATAAATGCACCTTCGAGAAAATATCTGCATTCTTTTGTGTATTTGCTTGTGAGGAGCGAATAGAAAAAGAAAATGCACATCACTGCATTGATGTGTATTTTTCTCTAAAACCCCCGTGCGGGAGTTCTTCGGAAGTAGTTTATGTGGTGAGATATCGCTATCCTAGCACCTTTTCCTATGTGTGAAGCGGCTAAAACTCGATAGTGTGGCGTAAATAATGGGATTTTTCTTTCATGTAAATGCAGATAAAGAAATGCCTAGTCAAACTATTCTCGTGGACTTAAAGTAAAGATTTAAGTTTTACTCACCTTTATATAAAATGACCTGCATCACAAAGATTATTTTATTCATAAAGTAACCCGAAAAGGGTGCTAGAGTATCTCACGGTGCGTACCCGTGCATGCACATTGTGAAGCCACTTCACCGCCCACACAATGCACCACACCTCACTCTTCCGTATTCACTCGTACCGAGCGCACGCCCTCAACGCGAGTCGGCAACGCTACGCCGCACCGTGCGCACCCGGTACCACTCACCTCAAGGACGTCCATGCTTCGCATTGCTCGCCCCTCGCAGGCACGCTCCTCACAGCGTTCCCTGCTGAGCTTCGTCACCGCAACCTGCCTGCTCTCGGCAAGCGTGATCCCCGCCGTGGCGGCACCCACCGCGCAGGCCACCCAGCCCAAGGCATCTGCTGCGGCACAGGCTTCTCATACCGCCCAGATCTCCAATACCGCGCAGACCGCGCAGGCTGCGCCCGTGGCGTACAACCGCTTCATCATCACCTACACCGATGAGGCGAAGAACGCCGCCTCCACCGATGCCACCGCAGATCAGATCGACTGGTCCGCAGCCGCCGGCACCCAGCAGGCAACCTGGGCCGACGCACTCTACGCGGGCATCACCTCCGAGGTGCAGAGCATTGACGAGCTACTGAACATTAAGACCAGCTACGTCCGCTCCACCGCGCTGGATGCCAGCGTGGTCACCACCTCCGCGGAACTCACCCCCGCCCAGGCGCAGCAGTACATGAACGCCCTGAGCGCGAACTCCAAGGTCGCCTCCGTGTCGCCCGATATGCGCCGCTACGCCACCGTGGACAACACCTCGGAGCCCGTCAAGATCAACGACCCGAAGATGAACCGCATGTGGTCCCTCACCGGTGAAAAGGGCGTCTCCGCGCTGGAGGCGTGGGGCACCACCCGCGGCAAGGGTGTGACCGTGGCGGTGCTGGACTCCGGCATTACCGCCCACCCGGACCTGGACGCTAACGTGCTGCCCGGTTATGACTTCATCGCTGAGTCGGCGTTCTCCAACGACGGCGACGGCCGCGACTCCGACCCGACCGACGCCGGCAACTGGACCGTAGATAACCAGTGCTTCACCGGTTCGAAGGCGACCGCCTCCGACTGGCACGGCACCCACGTGGCGGGCACTATCGCCGCTATCGCGAACAACAATGAGGGTATCGCCGGTGTAGCTCCCGAGGCGAAGATCGTGCCCGTGCGCGTTCTGGGCGCCTGCGGCGGCTTCGACTCGGACATCACCGACGGCATTATTTGGGCCGCCGGTGGTAGCGTGCGCGGCGTACCCGCAAACCAGAACCCCGCCCAGGTCATTAACATGTCCATCGGTAGCGAGGGTACCTGCACCACCCCGTACCGCCAGGCGATTGCTCAGGCGAATAAGCGCGGCTCCATCGTGGTTGTCGCAGCGGGTAACAATAACTTTGATGCCTCGAAGTCCAGCCCCGGCAACTGTGAGGACGTCATCAACGTTGGCGCAACCGATAAGAACGGCAAGCGCTCCTACTTCTCCAACTACGGCTCCCGCGTGGATGTGAGCGCACCCGGTGGCGACCGCCGCTACTGGGGTGGTGGTATTCTCTCCACCCTCAACGCAGGTAAGACCGCTCCCGGTAAGGCTGACTACGCCGAGTACCAGGGCACTTCTATGGCGGCACCGCATGTTGCCGGTATTGTGGCGCTCATGAAGGCGGTCGACCCGAAGCTGACCTACGCTCAGGCGAAGAAGGTTCTGCAGTCCACCTCTCAGGGTGTTGAGTGCGACCAGTCCGCGTGCGGTTCCGGCATTGTGAATGCGGCGCGTGCGGTTCAGCAGGTCCGCTCCGACCGCGAGGCTGCCGATGCTGCTGCGGCTGAGGCGGCACGCAAGAAGGCTGAGGAGGAGGCCGCACGTAAGAAGGCGGCTGAAGAGGCAGCCCGCAAGAAGGCTGAAGAGGACGCCAAGCGTCAGCAGGCCCCCGCGCCTAAGGTAACCCCCGCGCCTAAGGCTAGCCGACCGGTCACTCGCCCGTCCCGCCCGGTGACTCGCCCCTCCTACCCGTCGCGTCCGCGTTACGGTCACACTCCGCGTTACCGCTCCTGGTACGGTGCTTCCGCGAACACCTACCCGAGCAGCGGTTACCCGAGCAGTGGCTACTTGGGTTTCGTGACCAGTAACCACCGCTAGTTATCTCCACTAGTCGAGTTAGAGTTTAGATACGAAAAGCCCCCGATGAGTTCCCTCATCGGGGGCTTTGCTATACCTGCAGGGCGAATCTACAAAGATTCACCCCGGCATGCGCGGTTAGTACTTTTCTTCGGCCTCGCGAGGCTTCTGCGCCGGGTTGGTGACCAGCGGCTCGTCCTGGGCGATGGGCTCAGCGTCACCGTTCAGGTCGTAGACCTGGGCATCCTCAGGGATTTCCATCGCCGGGGCGCCGGGAATCCGGTCGTCAGGAATCTGGCTGTAGCCGTCGGCGAGGTTCTGCTCATGGGTGCCAGCCGCCTGCGCGGATGCTGCAGCGGTCGCCTCAGCCTCGCCTGCACCGTCGGCAACCTTTTCCTTAGAAGCGCCAGCGCTCAAACCCTTGATGATGACCTTGCGCGGCGGGCGCTGGAAGGCAAGTTTGCCGTTGGCGTCCAGGTTTCCCGCCTTTTTAGCCAGGTTGAAGCTGTTGATAATGCCTCGGCTGCAGAAATACTTATCGCACTTGATGCGGTTTCCCCCCCGCGAGGGTGAACGCCTCCTCAACCTGCTTGGTGGTTATGGAAGTGCCGTTGACCAGCTGCTGTGCCAGCAGAGCGGAGACGTGCGGTGCGGCCATGGAAGTGCCGCTCTCGTAGTCGTAGCTGAACTTGGTGTTATCCGGGCGGTCGAGGCTATTCATGGACAGGGTGAGAATGTCCTCACCCGGTGCCGAGATGTTAACCCTCGTGCCGTAGTTCGAGAACGATGCTCGCGTGCCAGCCTTAGTGGTTGCGCCAACCGTGATGACGCCCCTGCAGTTGGCGGGTGCGTATTTGGAGGCCTCCGTGTTGCCGTTACCAGCCGCAGCGACCACGATTGCGCCCTTGGAACGGGCAATGTCGATGGCGCGCTGGTACGCGGCGGGGCAGCGGCTTACAGTGCCCAGAGACATGTTGATGATCTTGGCGGGGTAGGTGTTATCCGGTACTCCGTCAACGTGTCCGCCGGCAGCCCAGATGATGGCGTCGGCAATGTCGGAGGTGCGGCCACCGCATCGACCCAGCACGCGCACGGGCTGCACGCGGGCAAGATCGGCGGTACCAACAATGCCCATACCGTTGCCGCCGCGGGCGCCGATAATGCCGGCAACGCTGGTGCCGTGCCAGGTGGAAGTGTGGGCGTTCGCCTGGTCCTTGCAGAGGTTGTAGGGCGCGTAGTCGCCTTCATCCCTGGGGTTGGGGTCGCGGCCGTCGCCGTCGCGGGCGCTGAGGGGGTCGCTGATGAAGTCGTAGCCGTTTGCCATGCCGGTGACCAGGTCGGGGTGCGGTACGTAGCCGGTGTCGAGGACGGCGACCTTGACGTGGGCGCCGCGGCGCAGGCGTGCGTTACCGGTGTTCTGGACGCCGGTGGTGGGGTTGGTGAGGTTCCACTGCTTGCTGTACTGCGGGTCGTTGTACGTGAAGGTGACGTCCTGGAGATAGGCGGGGTGGTTGATGTAGTCGGGTTCTACGGAGGCTACATCCGGGTCGGAGGCGACCTTCTCCATGAACTCCTTCGCCTGGTACTTGTTCAGGCTCTTGGAGGTCTGAATGACGGCGTCATCGGTGGAGGTGTTGCGCAAGAATTTAACGTCGACGTTCAGCTCTTCGCTGACGATTCCGACGGTGTCCATGATGTCGTCAACGATGCCGCGGATAGCGTCCCAGTCGCCGTCGCGCTGCAGCTTACGCTGCTTGGCTTCGTTGGTGTAGGTGACGATGAAGCGGTCGAACGCCTGCTGAGGGAGCGTGCCGGGGGCTGCCGCAGCGGGGGTGTTAGGGCGTGCCGCGCCGTTGCGCATGAGGTTGATGGGGCTGGTGGGCCCTTCGATCTGGGGTGCCGCCTGGGCTGCTGCCACGATGGCTTCGTCGCTGGGTGCCTGCGCGAGGACTGCGGGCAGGTCGCCTCCGAAGAGGAGCGCACCGGCGGCGAGCAGGCTTATGGCCGCGTGTGCGGGGCGCTTGCGGCGGCGGTTATCGGCGCCGGGGTTATCGGTGCGGCGGTTATCGGGGCAGCGGCGAGGAGGTGTTTCGGTGCGTTGCGCGCCGAAGTATGGAAGCCTCATCTGGTTCTCCTGATGTAGGTGTGTTGGTGTGGACTGTGTGAAGTGTACGGGTGCGGTTCCATCCATGTTTGGTTTGTTGTTACGGGGCAGCAAAGGGGTCTGTTTTTGGGCGCGCTGAAGTAATGAATGGGGTGAGGGAATAGTATTTCTTTGACCCTTTTTCGTCCCGGAAGAACTCATTTTGGACGGCGTGCAACGTACATTTCTAAGGTATCACTTCAGGGTGAGCTTTAGGGATTTTTAAAGCATTTTTCGCGGGTTAATGTGCAGAAAATCAACCCGTACAGGCTGAATAGTGCCTAATCATTGAGGGTTTATGCAAGTGAAACTTGAAGGTTTAGGTGTGCGAGGTGAACTGCATGGCGCCCCTTGAGGGGTGGGTGATAAGTAAATGTTTTAACACTGTGGTGTAAGCACTGAAATGCATTAAAAATGTGGTTGATATTAAAAGATAAAAACCAACCGAAATGCGCGTGAAATTAAATAAAAAGCTGGTGGCGCTCATAGCTGGCAGCGCTGACGGCACACCCTGCCGGCAGACACACAAAAGACCGGGGCGGCCACCGCATGGTGACCGCCCCGGCCTATAGACTCATCAGCACCAGCAAACTAGCGCTCGCTGTCTACTGGAGAAAGCCTCCTTAGGAAGCGTAGGAGCCCAGCAGGCGAACCGCGCCGCCGTCCACGCCCTTAGCGCCCTGAACGTAATCGGGGTTGTTAGCCTCGGGCTCGCCGGCGGCAACAACGTCACCCATAATCCAGGAGGGGATGCCGCGGTCGTTCAGGCGCTTGGTAGCAGCCTCAGCCACGGAGGGGTCAACGATAGCGATCATGCCCACGCCCAGGTTCAGGGTGCGCTCCAGGTCGGCAAGGGGCACGTTGCCCAGCGAACCAATCAGGGAGAAGATTGCGGGAATCTGCCAGGTGGAGCGGTCCACTCGACCCTCCAGGCCCTGGGGCAGAACGCGAGCCAGGTTAGCAGCCAGGCCGCCGCCGGTCACGTGGGAGAAGCCGCGCACACCGCTGCCGGTGGTGCCGTCTTCGCCGTTGACGGGGAATGCTGCCGCCAAATCCAGGCAGTCTGCCGCGTACACGCGGGTGGGTTCGAGCAGCTCTTCACCGATGGTGCGGCCCAGCTCGTCTACCTGGCGCTCCAGACCCCAACCGGCAACGTTCAGGACCTTGCGGACCAGGGAGTAGCCGTTGGAGTGAATACCGGAGGAAGCCATAGCAATCAGCACGTCACCCTCACGCACGCGCTCGGGGCCGAGCAGTTCGTCTGCCTCGACCAGACCGGTTGCTGCGCCCGCAACGTCGTACTCGTCCTCTGCGAGCAGGCCGGGGTGCTCGGCGGTTTCGCCGCCAACCAGGGCGGTACCAGCCTGTGCACACGCGCCAGCGATACCGCGCACAATGTCAGCGATACGTTCGGGAACGACCTTGCCGGTGGCAATGTAGTCGGTCATGAACAGCGGCTTCGCACCGCACACGACGATGTCGTCCACGACCATGCCGACCAGGTCGTAACCGATGGTGTCGTGAATATCCAGTGCCTGCGCAATAGCGACCTTGGTGCCCACACCGTCGGTGGAGGTAGCCAGGTAGGGCTTGCGGTACTTGACGAGCTCGGAGACGTCGTACAGGCCCGCGAAGCCGCCCACGCCACCAACGACGGAGGAGTTGTGGGTCGCCTTGATAGCGCCCTTCATCAGCTCAACGGCGCGATCGCCAGCCTCTACGTCAACACCTGCGCTTGCGTAGGTTACGGTGGTGGTGTTCTCGCTCATTAGGATTCCTTCGGGGTAGTGGTAGCGGAGGAGTTTGCGGGGGTGCGGTCCTGCTCTGTGAGCAGTGCCTCGAGGTCGGCGTCGGGGCCGGGGTTGCACATGCCCATGCCGGCGTCGTCTGCGGCAATCTGTACTGCGGAGGGGTCGAACTTCGTTTCGAGAGTTTCGGTGCCTTCGCGGGTTTCAATGGAGACAGCCTCGGCATGCTCGGGCTTGGAGGGGACGGGGCGTTCCACGGTCACCTCAGCAGCCTTACCGGCAAGGGGGCCGCCCTTGCCCTTCTCCTCGGAGTCGAAGAGGGACTTGCCGCGTCGTTCCTCGCTGGGCAGCTCAATCGGGTACTCGCCGGTGAAGCATGCGGTACACATGTTTTCGGTGGGCTGCTCGGTGGCTGCCATCATGCCGTCCTGGGAGATGAAGCCGAGCGAGTCGGCGCCCAGGGAGGAGGCGATTTCGTCTACGGACAGGCCGTTAGCGATCAGCTCCGCACGGGAGGCGAAGTCAATACCGTAGAAGCAGGGCCACTTCACGGGCGGGGAGGAGATGCGCACATGCACTTCCTTCGCGCCGGCTTCGCGGAGCATACGCACGAGGGCGCGCTGGGTGTTACCGCGAACGATGGAGTCGTCAATAACGACGAGGCGCTTGCCCGCAACCACGGACTTGAGCGGGTTCAGCTTCAGACGGATACCGAGCTGGCGGATGGTCTGCGAGGGCTGAATGAAGGTTCGACCCACGTAAGCGTTCTTGACCAGGCCGTTACCGTAAGGAATGCCGGACTCTTCGGCGTAACCGATAGCGGCGGGAACACCGGATTCGGGGGTGGGCATGACCAGGTCAGCTTCGACGGCGTGTTCGCGGGCGAGCTGGCGGCCCATTTCTACGCGGGATTCGTAGACGCTACGGCCGGAGATGGTGGTGTCCGGGCGAGCAAGGTAAACGTACTCGAAGACGCAACCTGCGGGCTTAGCCTCTGCGAAGCGCTGGGAACGCAGACCGTTCTCGTCAATGGTGAGGAATTCGCCGGGCTCAACTTCACGCACGAAGGACGCGCCGACAATATCAAGTGCCGCGGTTTCGGATGCGACAACCCAGCCGCGCTCCAGGCGACCGAGTACGAGGGGGCGAACGCCCTGCGGGTCGCGTGCGGCGTAGAGGGTGTGCTCATCCATGAAGGTGAGGCAGAAAGCACCGCGTAGGGTCGGCAGCAGGTCGAGTGCTGCTTCTTCGAGGGAGTCGAAGTCGTGTTCCGCCAGCAGGGCGGTGACGAGTGCGGTGTCGGTGGTGTTGCCCTGGGCGAGTTCGCCGTGCTTGGGGGGCTTGCCGCCGTTCTTTTCAATCAGACGCTCGTAGAGATCAGCCGAGTTGGTGAGGTTACCGTTGTGCGCCAGGCAGAGCGTGCCGTGCGGGGTGGTACCGAGAGTCGGCTGTGCGTTAGCCCAGTGGGATGCGCCGGTGGTGGAGTATCGGGCGTGGCCGATAGCGTGGTCGCCGGGCATGGAGCTGAGGGTGGCTTCGTCAAAGACCTGGGAGACGAGTCCCATATCTTTGTACACGTGGATACGTTTGCCGTTACTGGTTGCGATACCTGCTGATTCCTGGCCGCGGTGCTGGAGTGCGTACAGGCCGTAGTAGGTTAGCTTTGCCACGTCCTCGCCGGGTGCCCAGACGCCGAAGACGCCGCAGGCGTCCTTGGGGCCGTGGTCAATCGGATCGAGGTCGTGAGTGAGTTTTCCGTCGGGGCGAATCAATTCACTTCTTTTCGACGTTGGGACTGCGGATGCGTCTGTGCAGGCGCAAGATTAGGGCGTGTTGCCGCACTCGCACCTGCCTGCGTGTGCCATAGCATACACCAGACCCTTAAAAGTGTACCGGGTTTCAGAGGTGACGTGGTGAAGGATACGCTAAATACCTCAGGATGGACGACTAGAACGGGCAACGAACACGCCAAATCACGAAACTGTGTGGGCTAGCGGGCTCGTAGCTAGCGGGCTCGTGGCCTGCGAACTCGTAGCAAATTCTAGAAGAGCGGCAACAAGCCCGAAAGGTCACTGCGCTCGCCCGAGGCATCCAGCGCACCGGCACTCACCGCCTGCGCCCACGAACACGCACCCAGCACCAGCGCCGCCCACACGAGCGGGCGTGCCTCCACCACGGACGGCGGGGTGCCGCGCGTATGGCGAGGACCCGCCACGCACTGGGTTACGCCCAGCGGGGGTACGCGCACCTCCACACTATTGCCGGGGGCGAGGGTTGCCAGCTCCTCAAGGGTGAAACGCACAAAAGTGGCACGCACCGAGCGGGGGAGCGCGGCAAATGCCTGCTCCACCCCGGCACTGTTCAGCAGGTAGCTGTTCAGCAGGTACTCGCCTCGGGCCTGCGAATCTGCGGGCTCGCCGGTTGCCGCACGCTGCGCCTCAAAGAAGGCACGCACTTCGCGTACTGCCGCCATGCCCGCTTCCTCGCTGGTCTTACGTCGAATCGCCACGACTAGCCCTCTTCCTGGGCGTTCTCTTCGGGGTCGCCGGGAGTCGGATCCTCGCGGGTGAAAAGCTCCGCATGTAAAAGCTCCGCATGTACGCGCAGCTCGCCCACCTCAACCGGCTTGCCGTCCACGTAGCCGCCGGTCACCGGGTGAACCACCAACGCGAGTAGGCGCTCGCATTCCTCTGCGCTCAGGTAGCCGCCAGCTTGCAGCGCGCGCAGAGCCACGGAGTACATGGCGCGGTGCGAACCGTCGCTCATCTTCACCACCACGGACGCGCCCGAACGCAGACCAATGCAGAGCACGCCCTCCGCGCCGCCCTTGACGATCGCGTCCAGTTCTTCGCTGAGCACGGTGTCGGGGGAGCCGGGCGCCTGAATCAGCTCGGGGTAATCCACCATGGCGGTCGCGACCGTGGAGGCGCGCGCATCCGCCCCGAGGTTGCGGATTGCCGAGCCGAGGGTCGAGTAGGCGCGTGCGGCACCCAGCAGGGAGACGGCGTGCACGGGGGCGCCGCAGCCGTCAACGCCGATGGCGGCTACCGGCTCGCCGGTGAACGCCTCAATTTCTTCGGTAATGACCTGCTGCAGCGGGTGTGCGGGGTCGAGGTAGTTGTGCAGGGTCCAGTTCTGTGAGCCCTCTTCGAGGTCACCGCGCTCAAGCTTGGCGGTGCACGCCCACAGGAATGCGGCGTGCTTGCCGGAGCAGGGGTGCGCCAGGGCGGTAGCGGCGAGGTTCGCCTGAGTCATTGCCTGGCGTGCCTGCTGATCGGAGGGGAGCGTGGGCTTGAGCGCCAGGTTTGCTGGGGTGAGCGGGTTGGTTTCGGTGCTGCCCTGGGTGAGTACGTCCTGCACGGCGCGCATCTGCTCGAAGGTGCCGCGGTGTGAACCGCAGGCGATGGCGACCTGGGAGCCGCGCAGGGGTGCGCCCGCCTTCATGGATCCGATGGCCTGCAGGGGCTTGGCTGCGGAGCGCAGGTAGAAGGGCTCGTGAATATCACCGAGGGCAAGCTGCACATCGCCGTCGGGGCCCAGCAGGATGAGGCGGCCGCGGTGGCGTGCTTCAACAAGGTTGTTGCGGATGAGCTGCGCGAGTTCTACGTCGAAGGCGCTGCTCTGGCAGGTGGTGTGGGTGGTTGCCTGTGGGGTGGTGCTGTTGGTCATTCTTCTAGTTTAAACGGGGTGTGCGGCTTGACCCTATTCGCGCTCGGTGGCGCGGAGATGAGCGTGGGGCTGGCATGCCCCGATATGCAGTCTGAGAACGGGCGTAATGCATCCGGTAGGAAATTGCTGCAGCCCAGGGACCCCTATATCTATGCGAAACTAGTTAGCGCGACCCGGTACGAGTATGCATCCTCAGCGCCCCTCACCCTCTCAACTTACTCTTGAACGGTGAGCGGCAAACCATGTACAAACCATGTAAAGGAGTACATCCATGGCAGAGCAGAACAACACCTCCGCACAGAACACCTCCCCCAAGGGCGGTGTGGGCGTGGATTCTGAATTCCACGCAAAGTTCTTCCCCATCCTGGCTCGCGTTGCTTCTGTGACCGCAGTGCTCATGTACGTGTTCTACTTCCCGCAGATTATCGGTAACCTGAACGGTCACAAGGGTGACTGGATTCAGCCTCTGGTTGCTGCCGTAAACTGCACCCTATGGTTGCTGTACGGCCTGTGGCGTCCCAAGAAGGACATTCCGATTATCATCGCGAACGCTCCCGGTATTGTCTTCGGTGGCCTGGCTGCTATTACCGCCCTCGTCTAAGGTTTAGCTTGGTTCGGTAGCTTCGGTTACATAAGCTGTGCGGCTCTTCTCTAACGTGCATTCTTGCGAATGTGCCGCTACATGAGAAGAGCCGCATTTTTAGTGCGCTCAGCTCACATTTTTAGTGTGATAGCGGGTACCCTGAATAGCATGAAGGTTTTGGTACTGGGCCCCGGCGGCCGCGAACACGCAATTATTCGAGCGCTTCTGCGCGACCCTGAGGTAACCGAGGTGCACAGCGCCCCCGGCAACGCCGGTATTGCCCAGGATGTTCCCGTCCACGCAATTGATGCGAATGACCCCGCCCAGGCAACCGCCCTGGCACGCGAACTGAACGCCGACCTGGTCGTTATTGGCCCGGAGGCGCCCCTCGTCGCAGGTGTCTCCGACGCGTTGCGTGAGGCGGGCTTTGACGTTTTCGGACCCTCCGCAGCTGCCGCACAGCTGGAAGGCTCCAAGGCTTTCGCTAAGCAGGTCATGGAAGAGGCTTCCGTGCCGACCGCCCGCGCCTACGTGGCAACGAACGCCGCTGAAGCGCAGGCGGCACTGGACGAGTTTGGTGCACCCTACGTGGTGAAGGACGACGGCCTGGCTGCCGGTAAGGGCGTTGTGGTGACCGAGGACCGCACCGCGGCACTGGAGCACGCTCAGGCTTGCTTCAACGCTGGCGGCACCGTGGTTATCGAAGAGTTCCTGGACGGCCCCGAGGTGTCCCTCTTCGTCATCTCTGACGGTAAGAACGTTCTGCCGCTGTCCCCGGCGCAGGACTTCAAGCGCATTTTCGACAACGATGAGGGCCCGAACACCGGCGGTATGGGCGCCTACACCCCGCTTCCCTGGCTGCCCGAGGGCTTCGTGCAGGAGGTCGTGGAGAAGGTGGCACGCCCGACCGTGGCTCGTATGGCTGAGCGCGGCACCCCGTTCGTGGGCGTGCTCTTCTGCGGCCTGGCGGTGACCAGCCGCGGCGTGCGCGTTATCGAGTTCAACGCCCGCTTTGGCGACCCGGAAACCCAGGCGGTTCTGGCGCGTCTGCGCACCCCGCTGGGCCAGCTGCTGCGTGCGGCTGCTCGCGGTGAAATTTCTGAGGGTACCGAACTGGATTGGGATCCCCGCACCGCAGTGGACGTGGTCATGGCTGCCGAGAACTACCCGGACACTCCCCGTAAGGGTGACGTCATCTCCGGTCTGGACGAGGCGAACGCTCTGGAGGGCGTGCACGTGATTCACGCGGGCACTGTCGCATCCGAGGAGGGTGTGCTGACTGCTGGCGGTCGTGTGCTGGCTGTTGTTGCTCTCGGTGACGACCTGGCTGCCGCCCGTAACGCCGCCTATGAGGGCGTTCGCGCTATCTCTTGGGCTGGCGCGCAGTACCGTACCGACATTGCGCTGAAGGCTGTGGAGAACCGCATCCAGATTCCCGCCCCGCGCGGCTAAAACCTTAACGTGACCGGCTTCCCCGCTTGAGGGTGGGGGAGCCGGTCGCTTCTTTGCCTCAAGATTGTGCCGTATAGATGACTGCTTGGCACTATCGGGAGCCGTGCTTGTCGCGGTATTGTAATTACACAGACTTTTTGCATCCACATCACACCACCTCATCAGGAGAAATTCTCATGACTTCTCGTTCTAACCCCCTGGAAATCCCGGGCTGGACTCACATTTATTCCGGTAAGGTCCGCGACCTGTACGTTCCGAATGAGGAACGTTTTGACGCTACCGGCTTGACTGTCAATGATGACGCTGAGTTGCGTGCCGGTTCGGTCATGGTTGTTGCTTCGGACCGTATTAGCGCTTTTGACCGTATTCTGCCCACCGAAATCCCGGATAAGGGCAAGATTCTGACTCAGATGTCCCTGTGGTGGTTTGAGCAGCTTAAGCAGGTCCCGAACCACGTGCTGTCCACTGATGTTCCGGATGTTGTGGCTGGTCGCGCAATGATTTGCCGTTCGCTGAACATGTTCCCGGTGGAGTGCATTGTGCGCGGTTACCTGACCGGTTCGGGCTTGGCGGCGTATAACGAGACCGGTGAGATTGCTGGTGTGAAGCTGCCTGCGGGTCTGGTGGATGGTTCCCGCCTGGACACCCCGATTTTCACTCCGACCGGTAAGGCCGAGGTCGGTGAGCATGATGAGCTGGTGACCCGTGAGGAGCTGTACGCTGAGGTGGGTCAGCCGGTGGGTGAGCGCCTGGAGGAGCTGAGCCTGAGCCTGTACACCACTGCGGAGAAGATCGCTCGCGAGCAGGGCATTATTCTGGCGGATACCAAGATGGAGTTCGGTACCGATTCGTACCGCGGCGAGATCACTCTGGGCGATGAGGTGCTGACCCCGGACTCTTCGCGTTTCTGGGATGCGACCCAGTACGAGCCGGGTCGTGCGCAGCCGAGCTTCGATAAGCAGTATGTGCGTGACTGGTTGCGTTCCCCGGAGGCGGGTTGGGACGGTTCGGATAACGTGCCGCACCTGCCTGAGGAGGTTGTGGAGAAGACTCGTGCCCGTTACGTTGAGGCGTATGAGCGTCTGACCGGCACGAAGTTCTAAACTCAATATTTCGGGCTGAATAAGTCTTTGAGATAGCTAAAGGGCGGTGCCCCGGAAGGTCATTCTTCCGGGGCACCGCCCTTTAGTGCTGGGTACTTATTGCAGGAGCTCAAGGGGCTGAACCTTCGTTGCCGCGTAGGCGGGCAATGCACCCGCCACGATACCCACAGCCAAGCCGAGGAAAGGAATCCCTAGGATAAGGGGTGGCAGAGATAGTGCCCATCCGTTGAGAAGGCACACAACCCAGGAACCGAGAACACCGAGGATGAAGCCTCCAAGAGCGCCTAGGGCCCCGAGGAGGGCTGCCTCCGCCAGGAAGCTCACCGCCACATCTCGCCGTCCCAGCCCTAATGCACGGTTGATGCCGATTTCCCGGCGGCGTTCCCAGACCGAAATCTGCATGGTCATCACAATGCCGAAGCTTGTCGAGACGATAAGAACCACCAAGATGATGGTCGTAAGAGCTCGACTGTCCTTCGTCAAGGAAGCACGAAGAGTCACCGGTGAAGGTGGAATCTCAATGTTTGTATCAACGGGGGTGCGTTGCGGATCGAGCACCTGCTTGAGCTGTTCCGCGACCGTATCTGCGCTTCCTGGATTCACGATGATGTCCATACCGCGTTGCAGGGTGTGGGCTTGCGGCAAGAAAGTGGAGGTAGTCGGCAGAATAAGAGCGCTACTGAGAGCAGCGTTTTTGCCACCGTCACGGATAATACCGAGCACATAGGCTCGCATTCCGTTGACCTCAATTATGTTCCGCCCGGGCTCAGTACTGACCCCCAGCTCCTTCGCGAGGGCAACACCCAGATAGACGGTAGGCTCACCGGGGCGCTCGCGGGCAGGCTCCGAAAAGTGCCCTTCGACAATGTGCGCACCTCGTGCTTTCAAACCTGCCTCTGAAACGACTGCGAGGGGTGCTTGTTGACCTTCATGCCCCGGCCTGTTCACTTGTGGACGCGTCGTCTGCGTATCTACGGTGACTGTACCAGCAGCTTTAACCTCTGGAATTTGGTTAACGCGCCAGAGTAGTTCTTCCTCCGGTATATCCCAGGTCTGCGGCTGGAGGCGCACACCGAGCCGGGTGGAATCGTAACTGGCCAGCTGAGAGCTCGTATTGAGCGCCGATGACTCACTGACACCCACCAGCATGATGATGGTGGTTGTTCCCGCGAGCATCGCCAATACTGTGAGCAGGTTGCGGCGCCAACGGCGGACAACTGCAAGGAGAGCGTAGTGAAGGGTGTTCCTTAGCATCTATCCTCCCCTGACAACGGGTTCTGTGAGCGTTTGGTGGGCCGGCTCTTCGGGACTAGTGGGTTCGGGGCTAACGAGCATCCCATCGACCATGTGTAGCTGCCGGTCGCAGCGAGCCGCGATATCGGGCTCATGGGTGATGATGACCAGGCTTTGCTTCTCCGCACGGCTGGCGAGGAGCAAATCCAATACCTTGTGAGAGTTTTCAGTATCGAGGTTTCCTGTAGGCTCATCGCACAGCAGGATACGCGGGGCGCAGGCTAACGCACGCGCAACTGCAACTCTTTGCTGTTCACCACCGGACATATTGCGTGGAAGAACCTCCAGGCGGTGCCCCAAACCCACCTGTTCGAGTGCCTGCAACGCACGCTGATGCGCTTGACGGCCCGGTACGCCGCGCATCCGGAGGGTGTGAGAAATGTTCTCGGTGGCGTTCAGATGAGCAATGAGGTGGTACGCCTGGAAAACGAAGGCAATATGCTCACGGCGCGCCACAGTTCGTTCGGCGTCGCTGGCGGTGCCCATGTTTTGGCCCAATATTTTCAGCTCACCCTCAGAGGGCTGATCGAGTAGCCCGATGATAGAGAGGAGCGTAGATTTTCCGCTTCCGGAGGCGCCGGTAATGGCCACCGATTCGCCTTCATGGATGCTGAGGGTCGCGTTTTTGAGCGCCCAGGTGGCGGGCGGGAAGAAACGCGCAATATTGTGGCACTCGATATTAGGTTTTGAGGCGGTAGCGCTTGCGGGGAGGGCACGTTCTGTCTCGTGATGAGGCATTTTAGCGCTCCTTCAGCTTCACAACGGTACCTGCCTTGAGTTCTGCAACGGGGTTGACGAGCTCGCAGATTCCGGCGGAGCATACACCGAGGGTGACGGGAACGCTCTGACCGTTATCCAGGGTGATGGAGTGCGTTCCGTTTTCTTCGGTTTTGACGGCTGCTTCGAGCACCGCGAGGGCGTTTTCAGCGCCTCGGTTGAGGGTGACGGTTGCTTGAAAACGTGTTGATGCCGTCGTGTTTTCCGGCACGTCGGTTGTGATGGGGTAACGTTTCCGTGCGGTAGCTCCCGGTGCGGAGGTATCGCTGTTAGGTCGCGCGCTGTTCTGCGCACCGTTGGAGGCACCTGCGTTAGCGCCGCCGTCAGCGTTAGTTGAGCCTTCGGGTGTGAGGGCTGCACCCAGGGTGCCTTCGAGCGGGTTTCCGTTATCGCTAAGAATCTGGACTTTCTGTCCCTCAGCGAGTTCATTGCTGAGAGCGCTACCGTCCGCGGAGAGTACCAGACGGTATCCACCCGCGGATAGGGTGCACAGCGCCGGAGTTGAGGTTTGGCCTTTGGTGCCGCAGCTGTTGTCTACGGTGTATTCATTGCCGTCAGCGAAGAGGTATTCAGAGAGCGGCAGGGCAGTGTTGTAGCGTCCTTCCTCGGTTCGGTCAGTATCCCCGGGAGGGTAGTAGCCACGGTCGAGGTAGAAACGGTAGACAGCGTTGGCGGTTGCTTCGCCGTAGTTTCCTTCCTCATCCCAGATGCTGTAGCCGAGCGATTCTAGAGCTTCTTGGAGCTGTTTAACGTCATCGCCGCGTGCGCCTACGGCGAGGTCGCGGTAGGCGGGGATGCTACCTTTGAACGCAATGATGGGACGCTCGTTGATAGTGGTGATAATTGAGCCGTTACCCAGCTGGGTGCCCGCTTTGGCGCCGTCCCTGGTCACCACTCCTTGAGGGGTTCCTACGGTGTAGCTTCGGGCAGACGACACGCTGACTTCTCCCGAGTATGTGCGGGTAACAGTCTGCATGCTGATGCGGGTTGTTAGTTGCGCGGCGCGGGACGGCTGCGCATTGGATTCAACATTGGTGCGTAGCCCCGTATTAAGCGCGTAGATGGAGAACCCGCCGGTGATGACGAGCAGAATGACGAGCACCGGAACCAGGTAGGCGCGTATGGTTGCCGTCGTGGCGGCGCGGCGGGGGTTTTCTGAACTCTGCTGCGTGTTCATGGGTTCACCTTTCTGCGGTGAAATATGGGGCGGGGGGAATAAAGGGGTGTATCCTCTGCTCTCATCCGCGGGTGAAAGCGGTTGAGAGCAGAGGATCGGTAGAAAAATCTCGCTAGAAAATGTCCAACGAGGAATCAGCGTTTACTATTTGCCGTTGGCTAGTTGCCCTTGGCTAGTTGCCCTTGGCTAGTTGCCGTTGAGTAGAGCTGCGGCACGCTCCTGGGCCTGACGTTCGATATCGCGTACTTCAAGGATGAGCGGCTCATGCTCATTGAGCCAGGTCGCAGCCTTTTCGTAGTAGATATTCTGGGCTTTAGTCAGGATTCCAGTGGACTTTTGGCAGTTGTAGTCAGCATGAGCTAGGGATTGCTCTTCCGCTTTGACAGCTACATTGGTTGCCTTGTACTTACCCCAGGTTTTCTCTGCGTAGCTGGGAGCATCTCCGAAGTGCTGGATATCGGCGTATCCGCTTTCTTTCATGCAGGCACCGTAGGTGGTGTCATCGCGGTAGTATTTCCCCATTTCTTCTATCGCGTTGTTTTTGGATCCACCCGTGGTGAGTTCGTCAACGAAGCTGGTGTATTTGAGGTAGTTTTCTGCTGAGCCGAAGACAGCTTCTGCCGCACGTCCGAGGCATGAATCTGTTGCCATGCCGAGCTGGGCGCCGTTACTCATCGTGATGGTGACAGTTTTGCTGTCTGCTGCTTGGGAGTCGCCTTGGAGCGCCTTCTGATATGCCGGGTTTTCCATCGCGGGTGCATTGCTGGAGCTAGCGTTGCCCTGCCGGGTGGACGAGTATCCCTGGGTGGCCGCTTCTTCGTTGGCGAAGTGGGCACCACTCATCGCAAGTTCATGAACGGAGGCGCCGTCAATAATGTTCTGGCTACCGGAGTAGGTGAAGGACTTCTCACTCATGCACTTTTTGACTTCGTTAACGAGGGCCACGTTAATGTCCGGGGAGGGATTCTCGTAGCTTGCCAGGACATTGCGAATGTCTTGCTTAACTTCAACGGTGGTGGAGCAACTCGATACACCCAGACAGCAGGCAATACCGATAAGGGCGAGGGATGCGAAGGGCTTCTTTGCCATGGACTTCACCTTTCTCAAGCATCATTGATGGGCGAGAATCGGCAGTGATACGGGCGTATCGTGGATGCTACCTACAGACCTGCTATATGGTGTGAACCTGCGTTTTGTGGAGTAGAAGCGTAGTGAGCCGATTACTAACATGATAGAGTGTTACCCCCCCCGTACAACAGATACACAACATATATTTATGACGTATAGCACCTATAAGAATGCATGTAATAGGGCTTATGAATTAAAGGGCGGTGCCCCGGAAGGTCATTCTTCCGGGGCACCGCCCTTTAGCTATGCGAGGTTATGAGGTTGAGGGGCGCGCCTTAGCCGCTGTGCGCGTCTTCATCGTGTACGTTCGCGTGGCACAAATCCTCGTGCAGAATATCCCGCGCCGGGTGCAACCGCGCCCGCTCCTCCGCAGCACGGTCAGACAGCGAATAAAACCACGTAATGTGCTCGCACACCCGCTCATAGGCCGCCTGCTCATCGTGAGAAGCAATCGCCTCAATGATGCCGTAATGCTGCTGTTGCAACGTGCGCTTGACCGCCTCCCAATCCTTCAAGAAAGGAACCGCCTCCTGCACATAACTCATCGTCGCCATGTGCAAAGAGTCAATCACCGTATCAAGCACAATATTGCCGCCAAGCTTCGACAGCTCATAGTGAAAACGCGTATCGCAGAAATGGAAACGCTCATTACTAATCTGCTCATCCATCTCCGCCAGATGCACGCGCGCCCGCTCCAACGCCGCTTCACGCTCCGGGGTGTCCGGCGCTGCCGCTGCCGCACGGGCCGCAGGGCCCTCCAACAGCAGGCGGGTTGAGACAACGTCCTTCACCGGCAGGCTACGGGTCGCAATGTGCATGCGCAACGCCCAGCTGAGCGCATCCGACGGCTCCGAAATGATAATCGCACCCGACTTCGGTCCCGAACCGGTGCTGGAACGAATCAGACCCAGCGCGTTCAAAACCCTTAAACCCTCACGGACCGAGGGACGGGAAATGCCGTGTCGTGCGGCAAGTTCACGCTCGGAGGGGAGCTTATCGCCCACACGCAACTCGCCCAGGCGCAGGCGCCGCTCAAAGGTCTCCAGGATGATGCTGTAGCTGCGATCCGCCAGAATCGGCTGGCGCTCAACCGCAGGGGGCGCCTCAGCAGGCTGGGTGTCGTCATGAGAACGAGGCATGGTCTCTCCTGATAACGAGGCTGGTAACGAAAAGAAATACCCTGTGTTTGAGCTAGCTCAAAGATATTTCGGGCTATTCGTTGAGTGGTCAGGGCATATTGGGTGGTCAGGGCATAAAAAGCGGGGCGGCGGAACCCAGAAGGTTCGCCGCCCCGCCGTGGCCTCCGGAAAATACCGGGGCGAATGTCCTATGGTCCTCGAGGCTTTCACCTCAAGAACTCTCTAAGGGGTGAGCCTCAGATTAGGGAACCAGGAAGGACAGAACGTTGGTCTGCAGGAAGACCAGGATGCAGACGACCACGAGCATAGCGAAGGACCAGGGGAGGACAGCCTTGAGGATGTCGGATTCCTTGCCTTCCATGTCCACGGAGGTAGCAGCAATAGCCAGCGACTGCGGGGAGATCATCTTACCGACCACACCACCGGTGGTGTTAGCAGCCAGCATGAGCTCGGGGGTTGCGCCGTGGATACCTGCGTGCTGCAGGTTCTCAGCAGCAGACACCTGCAGCTTGGCGAACAGTGCGTTCGCACTGGTGTCCGAACCGGTCACAGCGGTACCGATCCAGCCCAGAGCCGGTGCGAGGAACGCGTAGACGGTGCCCAGGCCTGCCAGGAAGGTACCCATAGCAATGGTCTGACCGGAGAAGTTCATGACGTATGCCAGTGCCAGAACCGAAGCAATGGTCAGGATGGACCAACGCATGCGGTAGACAACGGAACCGAACTCGGTGAAGATTGCCGGGAACTTGAAGGCGTAGCGGCCCTTCTCGTTGAAGAAGAAGTAGACGACCGCAACAACCAGACCGGAGATGATCAGCAGGGTGCCGGGGTTGGACATCCACGCGAAGTTGTAGACAGCGTCCTTGACGGGCTTGCCGTCAGCGGTGACGAGGCGGGAGCTCAGAGCCTGGATATCAATCTTGATGACGAAGCTCTTCAGCCATGCCTTCAGGCCAGCGTGCAGGTTAGCAACACCGAAGATTGCAACGACGATGACGTAGGGCAGCAGTGCCATCCAGACGCGAACGGCGGGCAGAGCTTCCTTCTCTTCAGCCTGTGCGGGCAGGCCGTAGCGTTCACGAACGCCCTCGACGCCGCGCGGCTTCCAGAACTGCAGGAAGACAACAGCAACACCCATGGAGACGATGCAAGCAACAACGTCGGTCAGGTTGTATGCGGGGGTAGCAGCGGTGACCCACTGTGCAATTGCGAAGGAGACACCGATGATCAGTGCGGGCAGCCATGCGTCCTTCAGACCCTTCATACCGTCAAGGATGACGAGCAGGATGAGCGGAACGAGCATTGCCAGGAACGGAGCCTGGTGACCAACGATGGTTGCGATAACGTGTGCGTCCTTGCCGCCAACGTCAGCTGCGGTGGTAATCGGGACAGCAACTGCGCCGAATGCCACGGGGGCGGTGTTAGCGAGCAGAACGGTAATAGCAGCCTTAAGGGGCTTAACGCCCAGGGAGAGAATCATGGTTGCGGTAATTGCAACGGGAGCGCCGAAGCCAGCCAGTGCCTCGAGCAGACCGCCGAAGCAGAATGCGATGAGGATAGCCTGGATGCGCAGGTCGCCGCCGCCGAGGCGGTCGAAGACGCGGCGCAGGTCTTCAAAGCGGCCGGAGAGAACGGTGAGCTGGTAGAACCAGATTGCACCGAGGATAACCCAGCAGATGACCAGGCCGTAGATGCCACCGCGGACGGCGCTCAGACCGGCGAGATCAGCGGGCATGTGGAAGCCCAGGACTGCTACGAGGATGGATGCTGCCAGTGCCACGAGTGCGGACCAGTGAGCGCGTGCCTTAACGCCCAGTAGCATCACAAAGAAGGTGAGGAGGGGAATGGTTGCCACGAGCGCGCTGAGGCCGAGGCTACCTCCCACTGCATTGGTTACAGCGGTATAAGTTTCCACTGGAACTCCTTTGGTTCAGGGTGTGTTTTGTGTGTGGTCAGACCATAGATAATCCCGCTGGGGAACGGGTCATTGTTTCCCGTGCGGGGATGTGGTCAGACCATTGATCGCATGTTTAGAAGAGTACCGGATAATGTGGTGTTTCACCAAAAGTGACCTGACTCATTTTTGTGGAAGGCGACCGGAACCTGGGCTCGCTTCCAGTGAAACTGCCGAAATATTGCGGTTCTGATAGTTAATTCCAGGTTCTGAAACTCGAATATTTTCAGATACATCACGAGTTGGGTGTATGGGTCATTGGTTTACCCAGGGGAGAGTCTTCATTTGGACGCATATACCCGAAAAGAATGTTGTTTTAAAAAGGAAAAGCCCCATAAAACAACCATAAAATCTTCAGAACGGCGGATTTCTAGGGGGTTTATGGTCCACTTCTGTGTGTTTGATAAATGTTCAATCTGCGAAAAGAATATAGGGGTCTTACGGGGGGTGCATGGGAGATGAGGTCACATGTACCGGAAGGTAGGGAAATATACCTTAAGGTCAGGTCGACCTAACCGGTTATTTAACAAGGAAAGTATGTGCTATTCCAACTAGAGAAAAGCCGTCCAACGGTGTTAAATGGCTAGAAAGATAAAAGACATCACCACGGTTTCTGATCCCACCGCATCCCACCTCCACTTGGGGCGCGCACATTAGCCGGAACCATCCGGCCCAGCTTCCCCGACTCAATACATCTGAGTCGCTTCTTTGGAAGACCGAACTTGTTCGGACTGTGCCCCGCCTGCCCCAGACGCAGGCGGTGAGACCGAGAAACTCTGAACACAGAGGAAAGGACGGACAAGTCATGCGCATTGCACTCTTCTCCACGTGCATCGTTGACGGCATGTACCCCCGCGTAGCACGCGCCACCGTCGAAATTCTTGAGCGCCTGGGCCACGAGGTTGTCTTCCCCCCGAACCAGACCTGCTGCTC
>FLSC01482999.1_pt1 | contig 37095 bp, 29 predicted proteins | sample 1550561 | NCBI WGS metagenome assembly FLSC01 (sample SAMEA4031775, study PRJEB14383) | metagenome | biome: human; feature: oral; material: saliva | place: Philippines | collected 2014 | reverse complement strand
CTACCCACGGCAAGGTTGCCGGAGGCGAACTCGGCGCCGTCAAACAGCACACCGTGGAAGGACGCCTCGGAGCCGAGCGCCTCGAACTTGCCACGTGCCAGCTGCTCGGAGGCGCGCTCCTCGCGGTTTGCTTCTTCGAGCAGGTGGTCGTCCAGGCCCTCAACCATGGGGTCGATTTCCTGGGGTGCGCCGCGGTCGAGGGCGTGGTCGCGTTCCACTTCCATGTCGTTGGCGAGCATCATCAGCTGCGGCACGGACGGCAGGAACACGGAGGCGGTTTCGCCGCGCTTGCGGGCACGCACGAAACGGCCTATAGCCTGCGCGAAGAATAGCGGGGTGCTGGTGCTGGTGGCGTACACGCCCACGGCGAGGCGGGGCACGTCCACGCCTTCGGACACCATGCGCACGGCGACCATCCAGCGCTGCATGCCTTCACGGAATTCGTCGATTTTCGCGGAGGCTTCACGGTCGTCAGAGAGAATCACGGCGGGGTACTCGCCGGTAATTTTTTGAAGCTGCTCGGCGTAGGCTTTGGCGTCCGCGTGGTCGGTGGCGATGACGAGCGCACCGGCGTCGGGCACGGTGCGGCGCACCTCGGTCAGGCGCTTGTCGGCTGCCGCGAGCACGGTCGGAATCCATTCGCCGTTGGGGTCGAGGGCGGTTCGCCACGCCTGGGAGGTGATGTCCTTGGTGAAGCCTTCGCCGAGGTTTGCCGCCATCTCCTCACCGGCGGAGGTGCGCCAACGCATCTGGCCCGAGTAGGCCATGAAGATGACCGGACGCACCACGTGGTCCTTCAGCGCGGGGCCGTAACCGTAGGAGTAATCTGCCTTGGAGCGGCGGATACCGTCATTGTCGACCTCGTAGGTGACGAACGGAATCGGGGAGGTATCCGAACGGAACGGGGTACCCGTCAGCGCCACGCGGCGGGTTGCATCGTCGAACGCTTCACGCAGGCCGTCACCCCAGGACAGCGAATCGCCTGCGTGGTGAATCTCGTCAAAAATCACGAGGGTTTTCGTCGCCTCGGTGTTGCGGGCGTGCAGCTGCGGCTTATTCGCCACCTGCGCGTAGGTCAGCGCCACGCCCTTGTAGTGGCGACTGATGGTCACGTCCGCGTTCTTGAAGTTCGGGTCAATAGGAATACCGACCTTCGCGGCGGCGTCTGCCCACTGTTTTTTCAGGTGGTCGGTCGGCGCCACAACAATGAGCTGGCGGACCGTGCCGCGGTTGAATAGTTCCTTGGCGAGGGTGAGCGCGAAGGTGGTTTTACCCGCGCCGGGGGTTGCAACTGCCATGAAGTCGCGGGGGTTGGTTTCAAAGTACTTCTGCATGGCTTCTGACTGCCAGGCGCGCAGGCTGACGGAAGTACCCCAGGGGGCGCGGTCGGGGTATGCCGGGGAGAGCTTCGGCTTCACCATACTGTCGAATAGTGTGGGTTCCTCTGCGGGTGCGCTCATTCTCTCCTTCTTCCTCGTCTGCCTCTGCTGGTTCCTTCCGCCGATTCAGCGTAGGCGCTTCTGCCCCGTTTGGAGGCGGTGGGCGTCTGGCGTTCCTAGTGCTCTGGCGGTCCGGGCACAGCGAGGTTAAATTCTAGCACCACATCCGCGGGTTGGGCCGGGCTGTGGTGCAAGAATTTGGTGCTAGTCAGCAACGTCTCATGGGCGGTGTTGAGCCGTTGAGTCTGGCTGCCGAGGCGTGTTATTTGACCGTATTATATTCAGGCGTATTGCCTGAGGTGTATTTTGTCTAAGGCGTATTTATCTGGCGCGTACTATTCGCCGGAGCCGTTGTCGCCGTCGTTACCGGGTGCGAGGCCTTCGTAGATTTCCTTGCACTGGGGGCAGACGGGGAACTTCTGCGGGTCACGGCCGGGTACCCACATTTTGCCGCAGAGGGCGCGCACGGGTTCACCGGTCAGCGCCGATTCGAGGATCTTTTCCTTGCGTACATAGTGGGAGAAGCGCTCGTGGTCGCCGGGCTCAGAAAGCTGGGTTTCTTCGCGTTCGAGCAGGGCGGTGCCGCCTGCGGTTCCGGGGCCAAAGGGGTCTTCGATGCCTTCGATCGAGCTCATGTTTCTCCTTGATGATGAGGTGGGATACATAGGGTGAGGGGTGCCGCTGCACGGTTGGGTGATCGGCGCCTTCTCTATTTTAGTAGCTGTTGCGTGGTGCTGAGCCCAGGGGCGGTCAATATGGAGGCAGACCACAGCTAAGGCGCAGACTCGTAGTGTTGCGGTGAGCTTCTTTCCGCTAGAAGTTCGGGGCTAGAATTTCGGGCGGCACAGAAGCATAGAAAAGGGGTTCCGCGCCAGGCTTAGTACCTAACACGGACCCCTTCTCGTTTATTCCTGATGTGCTGGAGCTTCGACTCTCGTTAGTTCGTTTGGAAGCGTGCCACGCGCTCCAGCATCTTGGAGCTGACCTTGTCGTAGCGGTGACCGCCCCACGCCACGCCACCCACGAGCAGTGCGGCACCAATCAGGAGCTGAATCAAGCCACCGAAGACGAGGGTTAGTAGATCTTGGGTCACGAAAATGTACACAACAACCGAGATACCGCCGGGTAGCGCGCTGAGCATCACCAGAATTACGGTGAGCATCAGCAGCAACTGATTAGCGAAGCCCTCATTGTTCTTCGGGTTCTTGAACGGGTTAGCACCCGGAGGCGCCACGGGCGGGCTAATGAAGGTGTCCATCACACTGCCCATGCCAGCCGCTGCGGCGAGCACGCCCAGCTGGTGCATCAGCACAATGGGGAAAAGCTCCAGGTGTCCATTTGCCGCTGAGGCGACGAACACCATCACCACCACGATCGGAACCATCAGGATGCTGTAACCCCAAAGACGGCCGAGACGATCGTCAATACCGCGTAGCGGGGAGAGCACGTGCAGGCTGAATGCGGTGTTGTCGTATGAGACGAGGTAGCACATGTAGTAGCCGGTGAAGACGGTGCAGAAGTACATCCAGAATCCGAAGAGCTGCATCACGCCGCTATTGATAATCTGGTTAGCTTCAGCCGCGTTGATGCCGTTAAAACTGGCCCGACTTTCGAAGGAGCCTACCGAGCTCAGGAACAGGGGCATAGCCACCGTCAGTATCAGGTAAAGCATGGCGGTGCTTGCGGTCAGCAACTGCAGACGGTTGTCTTTCAGGAATGAGTGCAGGGTTCGTGCCGCCACGGCGCCACGCGGGGTTGCGGGGAACCGTGCAAACAGGCCCAAATCACCTGCGGCGACTTCGGTTGCGCTGGCGTGGTGCGCGCTACCGCCCACATTCGCCATGGAGCGTGCAAGATTCTTACCCCACAGCCACCATCCACCAACCAGGTAGACGAGGGTCAGAGCCAGGCAACCAAGGGCGGCGCCCATATTGCCGGTCGCCATAAAGTAGGGCACCGCAAACGCGGACCCGAAGGGCGTCACGCTGAGCCACGGCAGGTAGGGCAGCACCTCTTCCCAGTGCTTGGTCAGGTAGGTTATCGTTCCACCGAAGATAAAGCCGGCGCTCATCATCAGTAACATGGCAACGATCATCAGGGTGTTGGCGATGCGCGGGTTATCATTCAGCGCCATGCCCAGGCGGTTGGCGAGACGCGCCCACACCATGAGGTTCGCAAGGCCGAGCACGCAGCAGATGAGGTACACAACCAGCGCGAGCGGTTGCGATATAAACGCGATCGCACCCAGCAGCACGGCAATGATGCTGGCGATGCCGGGAATGCCCACGAACCCGCCGAGGAACTGGCCCTTCTGCAGGGTGGAGGGTTTGATAGGGAAGAGCACGAATCGGCTCTCATCCAGGGTGCCGTCCAGACCGCTGAAGAAGATGGGGACGATAGCCCAGGCGAGCGCCACAACGGTGCCTACAAGGAGGGTTCCGAGCTGACCGTATTCGGGGACCTTAGAGTTAGCGATAACGTATGCGGAGCCGAGGCCGAAGAGCATACCACCCGCGTAGAGCGCCGCAAAAATCAGGCCAATGAGCGCCCAGATGCTACGGCGGAAGGAAGCAAGCACATACTGCCACTTTAGTGAGACGAGGTGCCCAACCATGACAATCCTTCCGAGGAGGTGCGGCCGCCGACCAGCTGCACGAATCGTTCTTCAAGGCTCATGCCGGCGCGTACTTCGTCGACCGTTCCGGCAGCGAGAATACGGCCGGAGTCCATGACGGCTACGTGGTCGCACAGGCGCTGGACGAGGTCCATCACGTGCGAGGAGATAATGACGGTACCGCCGGAGGCAACGAAGCCACGCAGAATGTCCTGAATATTGGCGGCAGAAACCGGGTCGACCGCTTCGAAGGGCTCATCCAGAATCAGCACGGAGGGCGCGTGAACGAGAGCGGCGGCGAGCGCGATCTTCTTGGTCATACCGGCGGAGTAGTCGGCAACGGCACGGCCTGCAGCGTCGGTCAGGTCCATTGCGGCGAGCAGGTCCTTGACGCGGGAGGCAACGGTTTCCTTATCGATTCCGTGCAGGTAGCCGGAGTAGGTGATGAGCTGCTCACCGGTGAGCTTGTCGAAGAGGTGCACGCCGTCGGGCAGCACACCCAGGTGTGCTTTGGCTTTGAGCGGGTCGGCCCACATGTCGATGCCTCGCACGTATGCGGTGCCTTCGTTGGGCTTGAGCATGCCGGTGACCATGGAGATGGTGGTGGTTTTACCGGCGCCGTTGCGGCCGACCAGCCCGTAGAACGATCCGGAGGGGATGTCGAGATTGATGCGGTCAACGGCGACCTTCTGACCGAATGCCTTGGTGAGGCCGCGGATTTCGATGGCGGGGCGAGCGCCAGCCGCAGGTGCGGTCTGCGGGGTGACGGGTAGCTGCGGTGCTACCGACGCAGGAACTACAGCTTCCGGCGCTGCAGATTCGGGGACTATAGCTTGAGGTACTGCCGCGGCGGGTGCTGCCTCTACTGCGGTCTCTTGTACCGGGTTCTGCGGCGAACCTGGTTCTTGCGGGTTCGGGTCCTGGGGAAAGTGACTAGTGTTCATATTTTCACCCTACCACCCTCCCATGAGGTCTAGCAGGTTTGGTGATGAAACCTGCATTATTAAGTACTCACAACGCATAATATGGACATTCCCGGGTGCTATGCGTAGCGTCCTGGCGCGCTATCAGACAGGTTAGGGTTTCTGCTCTCCCCCACCTCAAAACCACAAGCACAGAACGGGCTACCGCCTACCCCACAGCACGAGTGCGTGGGTAGACAATAGCCCGCCCGTATTCAAAACTCCAGATTCAAAGTTCCAGATTCAAAGTTTCAGCCGGTTAGACCGGCTCATGACGCTTCCCTAAAGACAGCGTCTTTTAGAACAGCGCCATGGTCAGTGCCGCACGCGCCTTGACGGTGCGCGGGTCAGATGCACCCACCACGTCGAAGAGCTGCACGAGGCGCTCGCGAACGCGCGCCTTATCGTCGGGACCAACAGCGCTGAACAGGCGCAGCAGACGGTTGTACGCATCCTCCACGTGGCCGCCCACCAGGTCCAGGTCGGCTACGTTGAATGCGGCGTCAATGTTCATGGGGTCTGCCGCGGCCGCCGCGCGTTCGGTTGCCATGTCCAGGTCCTTCACGCGGGCGAGCAGTTCAACCTGTTCCAGGCCGAGCTTCGCTTCCTTATCGCCGGGGTTCTCGGTGATTGCCTTGCGGTATGCGGCGCGGGCACCCTCCAGGTCGCCGCGGTCGAGGGCGGCGACAGCTTCTGCGTGCAGGGGCGGCAGGGGCTTTTCGTCTTCGGGAACGACCGGGTCAAAGCCGCCGGGCAGCTGGTACTGTGCCGCGAGCTGCAGAACCTGGGAGAGCACATCGCCAAGGTCTTCTGCGCTGACCGGGCCGGTGTAAATCGGTGCCGGGCGACCCGCCAGAACGGCAACGCCCGCGGGCACACCGCTCACGCCGAACGCCTGGGCTGCTTCGGGGAGCTTGGTGACATCCACGGCGGCGCAAATCATGGTGCCTGCGGCGGAGTCGACCAGCTTCTGCACGCCTTCAAGCATCTGCAGGGAGGAAGGCGAGTGCGGCGCGTAGAGCGCAAAAATCACGGCACCCTGGCTGGAGAGCTGCACGAACTTCTGGAACTCTTCGGGGGTGTTGACCTCGTAGCGCCAGGTGGGAGCAGAGGGGGTCTGCTCGCCACCCTGTGCGCCAGCAGACTGTGCCGCTACGTTCTGTGCCGCGTTGGGGTTCAGTTCCATGGCGTTGCGTACGGAGGCAGGAATCTCCTGCGCTGCCCCGTTCTGCGCTGCACCACCCTGGGCAACGTTACCCTGCGCCGCGTTCTGGGATGCGCCGCGGTCTGCCGGATCAAAAATAATGCTCATCCTGGGCTCCTTTACGTTCTGTATCTATTGTTGCGTGCGGGCTAGATCCTTCACGCGTTCCTTCCTCTATTATCCCCACAACGCACCGTTGCGAGCGCGCGTTCCCTGCCGCCTACGCTCTGAGCTCATGCCGGGACTAGCGCGTAGGCTAATCCTTTGAACAGCACGCAGATACCTCTCCCACTTGCACTCCCCTATCTCTAGCGTTCACCGTTGACGCCGTAACAAAGTAAACCAGCCGGTAGAATGGCACAGTAGAGAAAAATACCCGGAAATGTTCCGGAAAGGAAGAGCATGAGCGAGAAGAAAGCCTCAGCAGCTCCCGAAGAGACAACTTCGTCCTCCGAGACGCGCAAGAAGGAATCCCTCACCGATCAGTTAACGGAGACCTTCAGCGAGATAACCGAGAGCATTAGCCAGGTGCGTTCTAACCGCCGCCGCGCGTCCATGCCTCCTACGGATACCATTCCGGTGGTCCCCGCCGCTTCTGAGGATGCGCCTCCCGCACCGAAGGTGGTCGGCAACGGCAAGACCTCGATGATGCATAACCCGGTCGCTTTTGGTTTCCTCATGACCGTGGGCGTGGGTCTGGCGCTCTTCGCCTACTACATTTTCAACAATGTGGGTGCCCTGGTGGGTTGGGTGACCGGCGCTATTTTCATTGCTCTGGGTCTGGACCCGATTGTGCGCCGCCTGGAGTCTTGGGGCATTAAGCGCGGTATCGGCGTGATTGCTGTGCTTGCTGGTTTTGCTGGCGCTGTGACCGGCCTGGTCATGACGATTGGCCCGGTTATTAGCGAGCAGGCGTCTAAGTTTATCCAGTACGCGCCGGGTATTTATCAGAACACGATTGATTCTGATTGGTATCACGAGCTTGATCAGCGTTTTAACATCAGCACCTGGGTGAATGAGAACGTCCCGAAGTTCTTGGAATCAACGTTCTCTTCGTCGCAGGTCAATAGCTTCATGTCGAGCCTGGTTTCTGCGGGTTCTACCCTGGCGCAGAGCGTGACCGGCGTGATTATTGTGCTGTTCCTGTCCCTGTACTTCCTCACATCGATGGACACGATTAAGGCGTGGGGTGTGCGTTTGGCGCCGGCGTCTAAGCGTGTGCGCGTCAAGTACATTACCGACAAGATTACTGAGTCGGTGGGTAACTACGTGATGGGCCAGGCGATGGTAGCCATTCTGAACGCCCTCTTCGCATTCTTCATAATGTTGTTCTTGGGCTTTAGCTTCCCGCAGTTGATGGCTTTGGTCGTTATGATTCTGGCGTTCATTCCGCTGGTTGGTGGCGTGATTGCGCTGATTTTGACCTCGCTGATTCTGCTGACTCAGGACTGGAGTCTGGCGCTGTGGTTTTCGGTGGCGTACTTCCTGTACTTGCAGGTGGAGGCATACCTGATTTCTCCGCGTATTATGGCTCGCGCTGTCTCGGTTCCTGCCGGTGTTGCGATTATTTCGGTGGCTGCCGGTGGCGCGCTCTGGGGCGTGCTGGGTGCGCTGATTGCTATTCCGGTGGCGGCTTCCATGCTGATTCTGGTGCGTGAGGTGTTCATTCCTCGCCAAGACCAGCTGTAGTCACCTCCCAGCTGTAGTCACTTCCCAACTGCAGTCATTTCTAGGTTCTCTACGCGCTCGTTGTTCTTCCACCGAGCAGGCATTTAAGACAAAAGGCGGCGGCTTTGGATGTTCTATCCAAAGCCGCCGCCGTAATATTTTTATGCAGTGTTTTATGCCGAACCTTTAGAGCTCAGTGATTTCCTCTGCTACCGGGCCGCTGTACTCGGTGGGCAGCTCGGTGGGTACACCGGTCACGATGCTGACCACAGTGTTCAAAACCTGCTGTACGGACTTCTCACCCACCCACAGGTGCTTGCATCCCTCAAAGGGAATCACCTGAGTGCGCGGTACAGCCGCGAAACGCTCACGCGCCGCCGGAGGCTGCAGGTAGTCGTCGTGCTCAGGCACCAGCGCGTACAGCGGGTTCGAGATCTTGTTCCACTCGTCCAGCTCAGCCGGGTGCACGCGGTGCAGCGGCGGGGAGAGCAGAATAGCGCCGGTGAACTCGTTCGCGTATTCGGGCGCGTACTTGAGCACCAGCTCAGTGCCGAAGGACCAGCCGACCAGCCAGGGGTTCGGCAGGGCGCGCTCGCGTACAAACTTCAGGATTGCGTCGAAGTCCTTCTTCTCGGCAAAGCCGCCGTCAAAGACGCCTTCGCTGGTGCCGCGAATCGAGGAGGTACCGCGAGTGTTGAAACGCAACACCGCAATGTTCGACAGCGCCGGCAGGCGGAAGGACGCCTTCTTGTACACGTGCGAGTCCATGTAGCCGCCGTGGGTGGGCAGCGGGTGGAAGGTCACCAGGGTTGCCTTGACTTCGCCTTCGGGCAGGGCGAGTTCACCGACGAGGCGCTTGCCGTCCGCGGTGGTGACGGTGAAGTTCTCGCGGCGTGCAGGCAGGACGGTACGTGCCTTAATGGGGGTGGGTTCAGCGGCGGTGCTGAAAACGTAGCGGGCGGGATCGAATTCCTGCTCGCGGGTGATATCGGCGGTGTTGCTCATTGCGTTCCTTCAAGAATTGGATTCGAGGATGTGGTCTTGGGCTGCACCTTATGTGCAGTGTTCAGCCTATTTGCGGCGGATTCGCCAGCAGTGCTGATGCCAGTGCCTGCGCTCATCAATCGCGCGGCTACGGCCCAGCGTGTGACTTTCTTGCCACACCACCAGATGCGCTGTTCTGGGCGGAATCGGGCGGTAGCATTCGGGGCAGGTGTAGGTTTTTTGGGCGTTGACGGCGGGAATGTATTGCACCAGCCAGTCACCGTATCGGTCACGTTCCAACCTAGGCGCAGGGTCAAGGATCCTGCTGATATCACGCCCTGCGGGTGCTTGACGGTGCCACTTATCGCTGGTGGTGCCGGATGCTCGCCTGCCGGGATGATTCTTACGTGCCATGAGCCCTATTCTACCGCGCCGCTCAGCTATCTCTACCTACCAGCCCTGCCACTGTTCGCTCTGCGCTCTTCCTCGCGCTGAGGCGGCACTCCCCCGCTCTATGCCGCCCCCCTACTGTGCCCCGTACTGCGACCTGTACCAAGCTCGGGTTCCCTAGCTCATACCCTCACCTGCTAGAGCCGAGCACTCGTACCTGCTAGAGTGGACGGATGCGTATTGTCATTGCTGAATGCTCCGTAGATTATGAGGGCCGCCTCCGCGCCCACCTGCCCCGCGCTACCCGCCTGCTGATGGTCAAGAATGACGGCTCCGTCCTCATTCACTCCGACGGCGGTTCTTACAAGCCTCTGAACTGGATGAGCCCTCCCTGCTCCCTGCTGGTGGCTGAGCGTGAGGACGTTCCGCAGAGCATCCGTGAGGACCTGGAGTCTGATGTTCAGCAGCTGTGGACCGTTCAGGCGGCTAAGAGCGATGACCGCCTCATGATTCGTATCTACAAGATTGAGCACGAGTACACCACCGACCTGGGCGTTGACCCCGGCCTCATCAAGGACGGTGTGGAGGCTGACCTGCAGCGTCTGCTGGCCGAGCAGATCCACACTCTCGGTGAGGGCTATTCGCTGGTGCGCCGCGAGTACCCGACCGCTATCGGTCCGGTAGACATCATGGCGAAGGATGCGCACGGCGTCTCCGTGGCGGTCGAGCTCAAGCGTGTAGGCGATATTGACGGTGTGGAGCAGCTGACCCGTTACCTGGAGCTGCTCAACCGTGACCCGCTACTGGCACCGGTGCGCGGCGTGTTTGCGGCGCAGACGATTAAGCCGCAGGCTCGCACCCTGGCTGAGGACCGCGGTATCCGCTGCGTGAGCCTGGACTACGACGCGATGCGCGGCGTGGACGACTCGGCTGACCGTCTGTTCTAAACAGCTCTAGCTAGGCGGCTACACATAGCTTGAGGGGCGCCTCCCGATACATGGGAGGCGCCCCTTTTCTGCACACACGACCTACCCCAGATACACCAATCGCCGGTGCCCCTCCCCTTTCGGGACGGAACACCGGCGAGGTGTACACAGTGGTCAATTCCCTTTACAGGGAACCGGCTTTAGATCTCTGCGTGCTTTGCAGCGATGGTCACGTGATCGTTCGAGACGGTCAAGAAACCTGCGTTGAGGATGGTCTTAATGGTCTCACCCTCAACAGGTTCAATGAGCAGCTCGCCGTCCTGTGCCAGCAACGTGCAGGTGGGGATCATGCCCGGCAGGATGCCGAGGTCACCGCTGACGGAGCGTGCACGAACGTAGTTCGCTTCGCCAGTCCACACGACGCGTTCGCGGGAAACAACTTCAACTTTCAGAGCCATGATTACTTAGCTCCAGTCTGTGCCTTGATTTCCTCGTAGCGGCGCATAACGTCGTCCATACCACCAATGTTGTAGAACGCCTGCTCGGGGATGTGGTCGACATCGCCGTTGCAGATCATCTGGAAGGACTCGATGGTGTCCTTCAGCGGAACGGTCGAACCCTCGACACCGGTGAACTGCTTTGCAGTGTAGGTGTTCTGGGAGAGGAACTGCTCGATACGACGTGCACGTGCCACGACGATCTTCTGCTCCTCGGAGAGCTCGTCCACACCCAGAATCGCGATGATGTCCTGCAGTTCCTTGTTTTCCTGCAGAATAGCCTTCACGCGAATTGCGGTGTCGTAGTGCTCCTGACCGATGTACTGTGCGTCCAGAATTCGGGAGGTGGAGGACAGCGGGTCAATTGCCGGGTACAGACCGCGCGACGCGATTTCACGAGAGAGCTCGGTGGTCGCATCCAGGTGCGCGAAGGTGGTTGCCGGCGCCGGGTCGGTGTAGTCATCCGCAGGCACGTAAATTGCCTGCATGGAGGTGATGGAGTGACCGCGGGTGGAGGTAATACGCTCCTGCAGCAGACCCATTTCGTCCGCCAGGTTCGGCTGGTAACCCACTGCGGAGGGCATGCGGCCCAGCAGGGTGGAAACCTCAGAACCTGCCTGAGTGAAACGGAAGATGTTGTCGATGAACAGCAGCACGTCCTGGTTCTGAACATCGCGGAAGTACTCCGCCATGGTCAGACCGGTCAGTGCCACGCGCAGACGGGTTCCCGGGGGCTCATCCATCTGGCCGAACACAAGAGCGGTGTCCTTCAGAACGCCTGCTTCTTCCATTTCGACCCACAGGTCGTTACCCTCACGGGTACGCTCGCCAACACCGGTGAACACGGAGGTACCACCGAAGTTACGAGCCACACGGGTAATCATTTCCTGGATCAGCACGGTCTTACCCACGCCTGCACCACCGAACAGACCGATCTTACCGCCCTTGATGTAGGGGGTCAGAAGGTCGATGGACTTAATACCGGTCTCCAGCATTTCGGTGGAGCCTTCCAGCTCTGCGAAGCCGGGAGCGGCACGGTGAATCGGCCAGTAGGTGTCAGCCTTGATCTCGGAGTTCGGCACGTCGAGTGCGTCACCGAGAACGTTGAAGATGTGGCCCTTCACGCCGTCACCAACGGGGACGGAGATCGGTGCGCCGGTGTCGACTACAGCCTGACCGCGGACCAGGCCGTCAGTCTGCTGCAGGGAGATAGCGCGAACAATCGAGTCGCCCAGGTGCTGTGCGGTCTCGAAGGTAATGGTGCGGGTGCGACCGTCGAGGGTCAGCTCGGTGGTCAGAGCGTTGTAAATCTCGGGGACCTGACCGGCGGGGAACTCGACGTCGACCACGGGGCCGATGACGCGGGCAATACGACCCGTTGCGCCCTGAGTCGGTGCGGAGACCGATTCGTTGTAGGTGGCAGTCATATTTCTCACTTACTTAGAAAGTTTGGACAGTTGATGGCTTCGTTGGCGTACCAATACTAGGAGCCGAGGGCGTCTGCGCCGCCCACGATTTCGGAGAGCTCCTGAGTAATTTCCGCCTGACGTGCGTTATTCATCAAACGGGTGTACTTGGTAATCAGCGTCTCAGCGTTGTCACCTGCGGTCTTCATTGCGCGCTGGCGGGATGCCAGCTCACTTGCCGCTGCCTGCAGGAGGCAGGAGAAGATACGGGATGCAACGTAGCGCGGCAGCAGCTCGTTGAGCACTTCCTCAGCGGAGGGCTCGAACTCGAAGGATGCCGCCTGCTCGTACTCAGCCTTGGTCAGTTCCTGGTCGGGAACGATTTCCTCGCCCATAGCCTTTGCGTCACCCACGTGGATGGGCAGCAGGCGCAGGATCTTGGGTTCCTGAACAACCATCGACTTGAACTCGGTGTACACGATGTGCAGTTCGTCCACGCCGCCCTCTTCGAAGGGCAGGTCGTAGGCTTCGAGCAGCGCGTCACGAATTTCGACGGCGGTTTCAACGCGAGGTGCATCGGTGTGGCCTTCCCACGCACGGGCGTAGGGGCGCTCACGGAACTCGAAGTAAGCCTTTGCCTTACGGCCAACCAGGTACAGCTGTACCTCCTGGCCGTTAGAGCGCAGCCTCTCAATCAGAGATTCGGTACGACGCAGGATAGCGGAGGAGTACGAACCTGCCAGGCCGCGGTCACTGGTGACAACCAGGATTGCGGAGCGGCGGTGTTCGTAGGTTCCGAACTCGTGCGGCTTGTGAATCAGCGGGTGCTTAATGCCGTGCTGAGTCGCAACCGCGGTCACCACGCGGGTCAGAGCGTTCGCGTAAGGGCCGGCTGCCTGAGCAGCGTTACGAGCCTTGTTAATGCGGGAGGTCGCGATCATCTCCATCGCCTTGAAGATTTTCTTCATAGACGACGTCGAAGCAATCTTCTGTCGGTAAACCCTAATCTGGGCTCCCATAGAGCTTCCTTTCTCCTTGCTTTCTGCCCCGCCCCAGCCTCATAGCTGAGGCGGGGAGAAGGCGAGGACTAATCGCTAACCGATGGTTTCCTGAGTGATGTCGCTATCGCGAGCTGCCTTGTGCTCCTCGTGACCTGCGTCGACGAGGTGGCTGCTGCCCTCAGACTTGAAACCCTGCTTGAAGTCAGCAACTGCGGTCTTCAGCGCGGCAACGGTGTCATCCTCAAGCTTGCCGGAGGAAGCGATATCGGTCAGTACCGAGGTCTTGTGACGCAGGTACTCGATGAAGCCTTCCTCGAAGCGCAGCACGTCGGAAACCTCAATGTCGTCGAGGTGACCGGAAGTACCAGCCCAAATGGAGACAACCTGCTCTTCAACTGCGTACGGGGTGTACTGCGGCTGACGCAGCAGCTCGGTCAGGCGAGAACCGCGGGTCAGCTGTGCCTTGGTTGCGTCGTCCAGGTCGGATGCGAACATTGCGAACGCTTCCATAGCACGGTACTGCGCCAGCTCCAGCTTCAGGGTACCGGAGACCTTCTTCATAGCCTTGGTCTGTGCGGCACCACCAACACGGGAGACGGAGATACCGACGTCGACTGCCGGACGCTGGTTAGCGTTGAACAGGTCGGACTGCAGGAAGATCTGGCCGTCAGTAATGGAGATGACGTTGGTCGGAATGAAGGCGGAAACGTCGTTCGCCTTGGTCTCAATGATCGGGAAGCCGGTCATCGAGCCTGCGCCCAGGTCGTCGGAGAGCTTAGCGCAACGCTCCAGCAGGCGGGAGTGCAGGTAGAAGACGTCACCGGGGTATGCTTCACGTCCCGGCGGGCGGCGCAGCAGCAGGGACACAGCGCGGTATGCTTCTGCCTGCTTCGACAGGTCGTCGAAGATGATGAGGACGTGCTTGCCACCGTACATCCAGTGCTGGCCGATAGCCGAACCGGTGTAGGGTGCCAGGTACTTGAAGCCTGCTGCGTCGGATGCGGGAGATGCCACGATGGTGGTGTACTCCAGCGCGCCGCGAGTCTCAAGGGTGTGGCGGACAGCTGCAATGGTGGATGCCTTCTGGCCAACAGCCACGTAGACGCATCGAACCTGCTTGTTGGGGTCACCCGAAGCCCAGTTGTCCTTCTGGTTCAGAATGGTGTCGATCGCAATAGCGGTCTTACCGGTCTGGCGGTCACCAATAATCAGCTGACGCTGACCGCGACCAATCGGAATCATCGAGTCGATTGCCTTCAGACCGGTCTGCAGCGGCTCGTGAACCGACTTACGCTGGGTCACGCCGGGAGCCTGCAGCTCCAGTGCGCGGCGACCTTCAGCCTCAATGGGGCCCAGGTCATCGATCGGGTTACCGAGGGGGTCAACAACGCGACCGAGGTACGCGTCGCCAACGGGCACCGAGAGGACCTCACCGGTGCGGTGTACGACCTGGCCCTCTTCAATACCGGTGAAGTCGCCCAGGACGATCACACCAATATTGCGGGTATCCAGGTTCTGTGCGAGGCCGAGGGTGCCGTCTTCGAAACGAAGCAGCTCATTCGCCATAACCGAGGGAAGGCCCTCGACACGAGCGATACCGTCGGAGGCCGATACAACTCGACCCACCTCAACACGTTCTGCATTGCCGGGTTCGTAAGACGCTGCAAACTCGTTCAGCGCATTACGGACATCTTCGGCATTGATGGTCAGTTCGGCCATCTTGTGTCCCTGCTCTCTCATTGTGGTTGCGTTCCGTCAACGGAACCAACCGAAACTTGCAATTCGGGTTGAACGGGCGGGCAATGCCACTGCTTCTGCGAAGGAGGCATCTGCCACGCACCCGCTACCCGAGGTATCTTCTAAATCACCGTTGCGACGAACGGTTCAGCGTCGCTAGCTTGAGCCGCTAGCCGATGGAACGAGCCAGGTCGGACATACGGGTTTCGACGGTACCGTCGATCACCTCGTCGCCCACCTGAACACGCAGACCGCCCAGAACGGCGGGGTCCACCGAAACGTCGAGCTTCAGCTCACGGCCGTACACGGCGTTGAGCGCGCGACCGAGACGTTCAAGCTGTGCCTGCGACAGCGCAATCGCGCTAGTTACTCGCGCAATGTAACGGTTCTGTCGCGTGACGATGATTTCTGCGAACTCATCGGCTACCCGTGCAGCGTGACGGCCGCGGGGGTTGGAGCCAACTCGTTCGAGCAGAAGCACACCTTCGGCGGTGGTGGCGGGGCCACCGAGCGCCACGGCGAGCTTCTTCTTTGCTTCTTTGCTTGCCTGATGGTCGGACAGCGCTTCCTGCGCCTGAGCGTTGGAATCAACGGTACGCACAAAGGTGAGTAGTTCGTTGAGTACCTCGTCCAGGGCGTCCACGCCACCGCGAGACTGAGCCGATGCGGTCACGGCGAGCACTGCTGCACGCTCCAGGGCATTCGCCAGATCAGTATCATCAGACCAGCGCTGAGCCACCGCATTGGTGAACACAGCCATAGCCTGAGAAGAGATCTTGCCGCCGAAGACGGTGTTAGCGATACCCTGACGTGCTGCTGCATCACGCGAAGAATCGGTGACAGCACGGCGCAGGGTGCCGTTGTGGTCGAGAACATCAACCACAGCGAAAAGCTCGCTCGCCAGGTTCAGGGGCTGCAGGGAAGCGTGAGCTTCCAGCACCTCTTCCACCTTGCTCAGTGATTCAGTAGATACTCCTGCCATTACCGAGCCGCACCTGCGTTCTGCTTCTCGGTTTCAAGGTCAGCAAGAAAACGATCTACCACACGGGCCGATCGCTCATCATCGTTGAGGGCTTCGCCCACAATCTTGCCGGCAAGGGTCGTAGCAAGAGTGCCAACCTCGGAACGGAGGGACACTGCTGCTGCCGCACGCTCTGCCTCGATAGCCTTTGCTGCATTATCGCTAATGCGCTGAGCCTCAGCGGTTGCACGCTCGCGAGCATCGGCAATGATTGCCTCGCCCTCTGCGCGTGCCTCTTCACGAATCTTCTGAGCCTCCAGTCGAGCGCTTTCGAGCTGCTGGGTGTACTCATCGCGAGCCGCTGCAGCCTCTGCCTGTGCCTTCTCGGCCTTGGCAAGGCCACCTTCGATTGCTTCCTTACGGTCCTGGTAGATCTTCTCGAACGCCGGGACAACGTACTTAGCAACGATGTAGTAGAGGATCAGGAATCCGATGAGGGTAATGACAATTTCCCCGACGTCGGGAATCAGGGGGTTCGAAGTTGCCTCCGCTCCCCCTTCGCTTGCCAGATAAATCATGGAGGGAATCCTGTTCTATGGGATGGGTCGTTTAGGATGTGGCAGAGCCGGTTACTTGATGAAGACGAGAACCAGGCCCAGAATTGCCAGTGCCTCGACCAGTGCGAAGCCCAGGAACAGCATGGGCTGCAGGGTCTTCTGGGATTCGGGCTGACGAGCAACGCTGGTCATGTATGCCGCGAAGATCAGACCCACGCCGATGCCGCCGCCAATAGCTGCCAGACCGTAGCCAACCGCAGTGATGGAACCAACCATTATTTTTCCTTTCAACAGTGTTCGACCGGGAACATACCCGGACCGAACAGAGTTTGATTTGAGTTAATAGCCCGCACAGTGAACGTGTGGGTTGCTTTATTCACGCCCAATGACGAACGCGAAAACCTAAAAAACTAGAGAGTTTAGTGTCCCTCGGAAACCGAGCCCTGCAGGTACACAGCCAGCAGCAGAGCGAACACATAAGCCTGGATGCACTGAATCATGAATTCCAGGAAGTACAGGAACATGCCCAGAGCACCGGGAGCAATAGCGGCCAGGTAGCCGATGCCGCCCAGAGTCTCAACCATGTAGGTCACCATGCTGGATGCAACCATCAGCGCCAGGTGACCACCGAACATGGTCGCGAAGAGACGCAGTGCGTGAGTTGCGGGACGAATCAGCAGGTTCGAGAAGAACTCGATCGGGATCAGGATGGGGTAAATCCACACCGGCAGACCCGAAGGCATGGTGATGTCCTTGAAGAAGCCGCCCAGGCCCTTGCGCTTGATACCAACGCCAACCCAGGTCAGGTACGCGACGCCAGCCAGTGCGTAGGCGCTACCGGGGTGGGAGAAGGAGGGCAACTGAACAAACGGAATCGAACCGAAGAGGTTGTTCACCAGAACAAAGAAGAAGGAGGCGAACAGAATCGGCACGAAAGGCTTGTAGTGCTGCACGCCCAGGGTTTCCTTACCGAGGGAGTTACGAGCAAACATGTAGCCAGACTCAGCGATGAACTGAGTCTTGCCGGGAACCATGGCGCGCTTACGTGCTGCGGTGAGGAAGAAGACCGCGATAATCACCACGGACAGCAGAATCAGTACGTTCTGCTTACCGAAAGCGAAATCACCAATGGTGAAGAAGGGGGGCAGATGCATGTCTTCGGGGGTCGGCGGCACATAGGCTTCCGCGAGGATCAACCCGTTCTCGATCAAAGCAAGTCCTTTCTTGCTACTAGTGGCTATCAAGAGCCCATGTCTGCCTCTAAGCGACTGACATGCTAACTACATGGATGAATGTGTGACCTAGCGGTCCGCGTTCAATGACCTAGCGGTCTTTATTCTGCCTGGTCATGTGGGTAAAGACGAGGGTCAGACCTCCGACAGCGCCAATCAAGACGCCAACCCACACCAGCCAGGTGGTGGAGAAGGCCAGGTCACCGAGGTAACCGATGCCTCCCCACACTGCTACACCGATGATCAGATAGAGAATCGACATGACTGCGCCGGAGAGACCTCCGTCAGATACCAATTCTCCGGTAGTGCGGAGTTTTTTATCTCCGTCCCACCATTTCTTCTCTTCGGCCAAACGTATTTCCTTTCAAACACCGATCGCGTTACCGACCATGGTCTTCTAGATCGGTGTCGAAGTATAGAATTCTCAGTCGTGCGATGCTGACTGTTTCAATAACAATCCACAGAATCACGCCGGTACATGCGCCCGCGAGAGTCCAACCGTGCCTCAGATTCTCGGGGAATGGCACGAACATCAATACCAGACCGAGTAGGGCAATCTTCACGAGGTAGCTCACCACCAGCGATTTGGGTACACCCCAGTCGAAAATGGGAGCAACCAACATAACTAATACGCCCAGAGTGAAGCATATATAGATTATCAGAAAGCCCAATGTTATTCCTAGCGCGCCCACAGGACCCGCAAACAGGTACGCACTCATCATACCGCCCAACCAAGCCAGCAGAGAGTAAGCCGATACCCTGTAGAACAAAAATTTCCAGGAAAGCTCCTGGCTCTCGAAAGAAGAGGCCTTCAAACCTGCTTGAGCGCGCTCTCGGCGGCGTTTCTGCTGCCGCCTACGTTCCGCCGGCGGATACCACAGAACGTCTACCACGCGCCTCCAGAGAGGCTCAGCAGGAACCTCAGCCGAAGGTTTAGAGTGTTCAGAAGTCATTAGTGTTTCTCCCCACGGTTTCGATGAGAAGACGGCTGAATAGAGGAATGAGCAGCAGAGGAGCGAGCAGTAGAAGAGCCGTCTGCACGGTCTTTCACCGAATCCGGCATAATCGGCTCCGGATGCAGCGAGGTCGGCTCCACGTTCTCAGGAGTCGCCGGAACACCGGTTGCAGAAGTCAACGAACCGGTAGCAGGCTCCGAAGCAGTCTTCTTCGCCTCAGGAGCTGACGTCTCAGGAGTCGAGGCAAAACGCTTCGACAAATCAATCGCAGAAGCAGGAGCCTCGCCGCCAAAGAGCTGCGGCATACGCAGATACACGACCAACACGGCAAGAGACACCAGCACAACACCCACGGTCGCCACCACAGATCCCGCAGTATACAGGTCAGAGGCAAACGCCAACAGCACCCACACCAAAATGGTCGTACCCGTCACTACGGCGGTCGAACCAAGGTGGCTGAAACCAACATCCGTCAGACGCTGATACGTGTGAGTACGGTGCGGCTTATACCACTGCTCCCCCGCCATGAAACGACGGAACAGAGTCGTACCAGCATCCGCAAGGTAGGTCACCAGCGGAGCAAAAGACAGCAGGAACGGAACATCCGCAAACCACGCACCCACAGCCATCGTGCCCAGCGCCGCACCCAAAACATAAGAACCCGCGTCGCCCAAAAACACGTTCTTACCGGGGCGCACATTCCACGGCAGGAACGCCGCAAAAGCACCAGCAACAGCCACACCGGCCAACGCCAGCCACGGCAGGTTCACCATCCAGCCGGTCAGCGCATACGCCAGACCAGCCACCAGACCGTGAGCACCAGAAATGCCGTTAATGCCGTCCATAAAGTTCGCCACATTAATGTATCCGGCAATAAAAATCGCACCCAAAACCAGCAGCAGAATGTTCATACCCTGCACCGTCGCAAAGCTTACGCTCACCAAAAGACCAATGACCAACTGCAGGCCCGCACGACGCACAATGCTCACGCCGCGAATATCCTCCAGCCAGCCCAGAGCAAGAGCGCACAGAATTGCCGCGGCAATCGTCACCGCCAGCTGCAAAGACTCAGAAGAACGGTACGTCCAGCCAAACAAAGTAGCCGCCACAAACGCCAGCAAAGTCGCTGTAGCAGTCGCCAAACCCATACCGCGGTAGGTCGGAGCAGTATGCGAAGAACGCTCATTAGGAACATCCACCATATTGTTGCGGTGCAAAATCGGGCGCACCGCAAACGGCAAAAGGGCACCCAAAACAAAAGCAAGAGCAAAAATACTCAACAGCTCAGAAAAGGAGGTCATACCAGCTCCAAGGCATTGGCACCGTCGAAGCTGGAACCAAACTCCAGAATCGCGGCTAAGGGACGATATGTGTGTAGTGTGTGTTTACTTCGTATTCTATAGAACTCTTCTGAAGCCCGGGGCTAAACGTTACAGAATCTCTCCATACGCTCCGCATATTCTGCGTCCTGAAATGTTCTACACCGAGAAAGGGAAAAACACCGGATACCGCACCTGCCACGCAAGTGCAGCATCCGGTGTCATTCCGTAAAGATTAGAACGTCTGTGCATCCGCCAGAGTACGCGGATCAGGGGCACGCTCCAGGCCATGACGCTCATAGCCGCTATGCTCCCGATAGTTCTGAATCCACAGCTCATAATCGAGCTCATCAGGGTCAAGCGCCGGGGCACTCGACCGGGAAATATACCGGTTCTCCTCGCTAGGTACCAGCTTCTCGGTATCACCGAAGAGAGTCTCATCCAGCTTCTCACCCTTGCGAAGACCAATCTCCTTGATCTCCACGTCATACCGCTCATACGCCTGGCGCATCGCCTTCGCAACGTCCAGAATCTTGACCGGCTGACCCATATCCAGCACCATGACCTCGCCCGGGCGACCAATCGCACCGGCGAGCATCACCAGCAGGCAGGCATCGGTAATCAGCATGAAGTAACGGGTCGCACGCTTATCCGTCAGGGTAATCGGACCACCCGAGAGAATCTGCTTCGTAAAGAGCGGCTTAATCGAACCGCGCGAACCAAACACGTTACCGAAACGAACCGACACGTAGGTGTTGCCGGTCTTCTCACCAAAGTACGCGGTCAGACGCTCCGCCACGCGCTTGGACTGGCCCAGCGCAGTCTTCGGGTCCGCAGCCTTATCGGTCGAAACGTTCACGAAGGTCTTCACGCCCACCGCCTCCGCGGCACGCAACACGTTCAGAGTGCCCAGGGCGTTCGTCTTCCACGCCTCCTGCGGGTACGCCTCCAGCGCCGACACATGCTTCAAAGCCGCAGCGTGGAAGACCACCTCGGGGCGACGGTCACGGAAAATCTCCAGCAGGTTATCGCCCTCACGAATATCAGCCAGAATAATGCGGTCATCATCCAGGCTCGACTCGTGAGTAATCGAAACCTTCGTCTCCATCAGCAGAGTCTCATCATGATCAAGCATCATGAGAGTCTCAGGTTCAAACTCGCTAATCTGACGGCACAGCTCAGAACCAATCGAACCGCCCGCACCCGTGACCAGCACACGCTTACCGTGCAGGTACGAACGCAGAATATCGCGGTCAATATCGTAGTTAATCTCGCCACGAATCACGCGCATCAGGTCGTTATCGCTCGCGGTAATCAGACGCTCACCCATCAGGCGGGCATTCGCGCTACTAATACGCTGAACCTCAACCTTAAGCTTACGCATGCGGTTGCAGAAGGACTCGAAGTAATCCTCCGGCATATCCGAAATCGTCACCAGAATCTTACGGGTACCCGACTCGCGAATCACCTGCTCCAGCTCACGGTACGTCGTAATCACCGAAATACCGTGGAACTTCGTGCCAGCCTTCAGCTGGTCATCATCAAAGACAGCAACCGGGCGAAGCTTCGCGTCCTCATCATGCAGCATCGAATCCATGACCATGCCGCCAATAAAACCGGCACCGTACACAATCACCGGCTCACCGGTCAGCTCACGCACAGCACCGCGCTCAGTGTACACACGCTTCGCCATACGGGCACCAGCCATCATAATCAGGCTAAATGCCGCCGCAATCGCAGGCACACTATGCGGAATATGCGGCAGACCCAGCAGCTCATCCACAAAGGAGAAAGCAGTCAACGCCGCGCCCGCACTCAAAGCAGCCGCACCGGCACGCCACGACTCATCAAACGAACCGTACGAATACACGCCGTTATAAATCTTCACGCCCGCCAGACCGACAGCCAGATGTAGCACCACAGCCAAAGTAGCGGTCATCGTCAACGACGCCGGGTGAATAATATCGAACACCGAGCCGTTGCTGAGCAGCACACTATAGCGGAGCATATACGCGAACAAAACCGCCAGCAGCCACGCGCTCGAATCAATCAGAGCCTGCACAATCAGCCACCACGGCTTACGCTCATACAGGCGGTTCACCAGCATCGTGCCGGAGTCACCCTCCGTCACCATCGTGCCGCGCTGAGCAGCCTTCTGCATCACCACATGAGCGTGAGGTTTCAACTGAGCCACTACATGCCTCCTTCAGATGCGGTACCAGAAGAACGAGAAGAAGCACGAGCCGTCAAAGACGACAACGCACGAAACGCCGAACGGCGCGCCTGCTCAGGAACAAAACGGTACACACTACGCACCGCCATATTCTGAGCCCACTGAAGCTTAGAAATACCGTGACCGGTGTACAGTCGACGCTGAATCGCCACATCCTGTAACCAGGCGTCCACTCCCCCGCGCTTCGTGTACGCGCCCGCACCCACGCGGTAACGCACCAGAGCCTCGGGGATATTACCCAGACGGTAGCCGGCATCGCGCAGACGCATCCACAGCCACCAATCCTCAGCACCGGGCACAAACTCATAACCGCCCAGCTGCTGCACGGCGCTCTTCACGAACGCCACCGACGGGTGATAAATCGGGTTGCGCGAATCCATCGCGCTGAGCAGACGCGCAGAATCAACAATCGCCTCGCGGGTCGACTCCACCGCAGTATTGCTCTCATTCACCTCAAGCATGGCAGAGCCCAGCACCGTGTAGCCGCCCTGCACCAGGGCAGGAATCAGACGCGCAAAACGAGTCGGCTCAGACAGGTCATCAGAATCAGCACGAGCCACCAGCTCATAGGAGCACGCCTGCAGACCGGCGTTCAGCGCCTCCGCCAAACCAACATTCTGAGCCAGCTCCACCACCTGAATCGGCGGGCAATCCAGATTCTCGGCACGCTGAACCCAGCGGTCCACCACGGCATCCAGCTCGGGGGTCAGCGGGCCGTCCTTCACCAAAACCAGCTCAGAAGGACGCACCGTCTGGTTCAGAAGATTCGACTCCAACGCCTGATCCAAGTAGGCGGGATTCTCCTTCGCGTACACGCTCATTAGCACCGAAAAATCGGGTACAGAGCTCACGCAACCGCGCGCCTTCTCAGCCTCAACGGCGCTAGCAGTAGCCGGCACGCCGTAGCGGCCGGGGAAAGTCAGCGGGTAAATACCCTCAAGCACCTGAGCATTCGGGCGAGGCGCACGCAAACCATCACGCACACCATTGAGGAAATACCCCAGGTAGGTGCGGCGGTCATCAGTGCGCAGAACAGTAGAAATCCATAGGCGCGCCGACGAGCCACCATACAGCAGCTTCTCCAGCGGGTTCAGGGTACGCGAGCGGGTAAAGACCCACAGCTTATTACGCACATCGTTATAGAAACGCGGGCCCGGGTCAGCGTTCGTCGTACCAAAAGTCTTTGTGTGGTGCTTAGCCACCGAGGAAGGCACCGCAATGCCGTCACGGTGATGAATCAGACGAGTCGAAAACTCGAAGTCATCATTCCAAATGAAGAACTCAGCAATCGGCAAACCACCGTTACGGCGAATAGCCTGCGCATCCATCAGAATCGACACGAACGAGGCGCTACGAATCGGGCGGGCACCCACCGCCTGCGCACGAGCATGACGCTGCTGACCCGCCGCAAACATCGTGCGCGGAGTGTTCATCGGGTGATCCTCGCCGTTCGTCCACACCACACGAGAAGCCACCACCGCGGGGCGCTGCGAAGGCACCGGCGAATAGTTCAGCCAGGCGGCAACCGCCTCCGACAGAGTGTTCTCGGTCGGCTCGGTGTCATCGTCCATCACCCACACCAGGTCCGGGTTATGGCGTTCCAGCGCGCGGTCAATACCCACCGCGAAACCACCAGCACCACCCATATTGCTCTCCAGGCGGATGCAGTCCACCGGCAGCTCATAGTCCAGGGCGCGCAGATACTCGGCAGTACCGTCCGTGGAGGCGTTATCAACAATCACCACCGCCGCAGGCACACGCTCACCAGAAGCGATACCCGCAAGGGTCTTCGGCAGCAGGTCCTCACGGTTATAAGTCACCACCACGGCGACCGTGCGGGGATACTCGTTCAAAGAATCGTGAGAAGAAGACTGCTCGGAAGAAGGCTGTTCTGAAGAAAGCTGGGCAAAAGCGGTCACGTCGCTGTACTTTTCTGCCATAAGTTCTCCCTCCGCGGCGCGATGCGCCTGAATCAGCCGGTACGCGATACACCCATACCGTGCCGGGCGCTTCTGGTGTTTCTCGCGCCCTCGGTACTCAACCGTGTGGATATATCACTCAAAGAAAACATTTTACCCGCGGTCTCCACTAGAGAGTGAACCATCACCCCAAAAGACGCGCTATATGACGAATAAACAACCGAATTCAGTTGATTTATCCGCATATCGGACGTACCCGCACACCCACTTTTGGGTGTCTATCAAGCTATCAGCTTCACAGCCTGTGTTTGCGCTGTGCACCCCGTGCGAAAAAACGACCAGAGACCGAATTAAAACCCACAAATTCCCCATAAACTGTTCAAATATGGGAAAGTTGAAATGACCCCATTTTTCCCCGCAACGTACGCGGGCTCGTGAGAGGTAAAAGAGATGTCCGAATCCAAGTGGAAAGTTATTGGCGCCAGCGGCTTCGTTGGTTCCTCCATCGTCGCGCGTCTGAACGCAGAAGGTATCAGCGTCGACCCCATTGAGGCACCTCGACTCGCAACCCGAGCCCTCGACGTAGACAGCATCATCAACGAAGCAGACCAGCTTGAAGGCATCATCGACTCCCTCGCAGAAGCCTTCGCGGGCGCGCAGGTCGTTGTCAACGCAGCGGGCCTCGCAGCACCCAACATGCAGGATCTGCCCCCGCTCGTCGGCGCAAACGCCCTGCTCCCCGCCGTGATCGCAATCGCCGCACAGCGCACCGGCGTGCGCCGCGTCATCCACCTCTCCTCCGCAGCGGTACAGGGCCCGCGCCTCGTGCTGGATGACTCCGAAGAGACCAACCCGTTCAGCGCGTACTCCTTCTCCAAGGCGCTCGGCGAAGAAGCACTGCTCGACCTGCAGGACTACTTCCTCGAAGAGCACCCCGACTGCGCACCCGAACTGTGCATCCTACGCGCAACCAGCGTGCAGGGCCGCGGCCGACGCACCACCGAGCTCTTCGCCAAGATGGCGTCCTCCCCCTTCGCCTCCGTTGCGGGTGCAGGCACCGGCAAGTCCCCGGTCTCCAGCGTGCACGCCCTCGCAGAATTCGTGGTCATGCTCGGCACCTTCCCCGGCGAGCTACCCACCATCGTGTTGCAGCCCTGGGAAGGCGCAACCGTCGCTTCCGCATCGCTGGATGCAGGCCGCCGCAAGCCGCTGCACCTGCCCGAATGGCTCTGCCGCGCAGCTGTCAAGACGGGCTACACCGTCTCCGAGCTGATGAACGACAAGTTCGCAGGTTCCGTGCGCAAGGTCGAGGTCATGTGGTTCGGCCAGGGCATCGACGACTCCTGGGCACGCGAAAACGGCCTTCTGCCCACCCCGCGCGTACGTGAAGTACTGCGCAACGCCCACACCGCGCTGGGCAAGAAGAAGGACCGCCGCTTCGACAAGAACTAGGTGGCACAAAACTAGATAGCGCGCATGCTCTCCTAGAGGTGCACAGTCTGAGGCACGCCGACTATGGGCCCATAGCCTAGAGAACTCATCACGAAAGGGAACCCCCGATATATCTGAACGATATATCGGGGGTTCCCTATACGTTTTTATGCTCCGAAATTTTACGATCCGAGCTCTATAACGCGCAGAGGTTTAGAGGTGATCCTCCGGGGCGTCCTTCTGCTCGGTCTTTGCCTCAGAGTCGGTCGTAACAGCCTCGGCCTTAGCGTCTTCAGTCTTAGCTTCTGCTGGCTTAGCCTCGCTCTGAGCGGGGGCACTCTTAGCGGCAATCTCAATCTTCGACTCGCCAAAGACCAGCGCACGCGCAGTATCAGCAGGAACCGGCAGAGTCTGCGGCTCATCCGCACGAACCGGCTTCGGAGTGTTGTCACGGTAGCCGCGCGCACGCTCCTGATCCACGCCGGTGCTGAATGCGGAAGACAGCGCCGAACCAGCGCCCAGCAGGGACGCAGCGACGGAACCGGCTGCCGGTGCCGAAGCACGACGAGCAGGCTCACCGCTCACAGTATGGGTGCTGTCCCATTGCTCGTACGCCTCATCCAGGTCAGCCTGATCGTCCAGGGCACGCTCAGAAGGAGTCGACTCAGACGACGTGGAAGAAGCGGACTCAGCCTCCTCAACCTTACGAGCCGCCTGCTCGTCAGCCTCCGCACGAGTCAGGATGGTCGGAACAACCTCGCGCAGCTCCTCCACCGAAATTGCGCCCTCACGAACCACCACGTAGGGGAAGGAGGTGCAATCCAGAATCGTGGACGGTGCCGGCTCACGCTCAGTCACCACAACCACGCCATCCTCGTTCGGCTCAGACTCAAGCGGCTTAGGACGAGCGCCACCGTCAATGATCACGGCAACGTCCTCGCCCAGGGATTCCATGGCGGTCTGCGCGTCCAGTGCGGCTTCCTGACCGGTCTTATTCGCGCTCGAAACCGCCAGCGGACCGTGCTCAGTCAGCAGCTTCAGGGCGAACTCATCATCGGGAACACGCACGGCAACGGTACCGCGGGTCTCGCCCAAATCCCAGCTCAGCGACGGGTACGCGTGAAGAATAATAGTCAGCGCGCCGGGCCAGAAGCGACCACCCAGGTCGTAAATATCGTCCGGAACGTCGTCGACCACGCCAGCGAGCGCAGCAAGATCAAAGATCAGTACGGGCGGCGGCATGGTGCGGTCGCGGCCCTTATCTGCCAGCAGCTTGGCAACGCCCTGATGCGAGAAAGCATCGGCGGCAATACCGTAGACGGTATCGGTGGGCATCACAATCGTGTCGTGCGCCTTCAGCGCCTCGCGGGCAGCCTCGATGGCCTCGCGGGTCTCAGTTTCAGTCGTTACGGGGTACAGCTTTGCAGTCACGGGTCTTATTCTCTCATGTTTTTCTGGATGCGGCGAGACACCGGCACCCACAACGCGCCATGTGGAAACGCTCTTCCGGGGGTTCACCATATTTCACCGGCTCTGGGCTGGTTACTGGGGCGGACGCGTTGCCTTCATGCAGCCCGGCACGGGCTAGGTGGTGCATTTACTAGTCTAAAGGCTCTAGTGGGCGCGGTTTATAACCGACGCTATGACGCGGACGATTATTCAGGTCACGCACCGGGTAGTAGCCCTCGAAGCCGATGCGTGTCAGCAGCTCGGCGACGGCTTCTTCCTGGGTGTCGTCGTGCTCCATGATGAACAGACCGCCGGGGGCAAGAAGTTCGAAGGCGCGGGCGGCAATCGCGGAGGGCATCTGCATGCCGTCCTCTCCCCCGCCGTACAGCGCCATGTCCGGGTCGTGCAGGGCGGCTTCCGGGTCGGCGGGTACGTTCGCCGGCGGAATGTACGGAGGGTTCGAGAGTACCGCGTCGAAGGTTCCGGCAAGCTCGGGCAGGGCGGTGAGGGCGTCCCCCTGTACCAGGTGCACGCCGAGCGGCTCCAGGTTTTTACGGGTGTAGGGGATGGCGTCTTCGGAGAGTTCCACCGCGAACACCTGGGCGTTCGGTAGTTCGCTCTTGATTGCCGCGGCGATAGCCCCGGAGCCGGTGCACAGGTCGACGATGCGTAGCGCACCGGTTGCCGAATCGGTACCGCTTGCTGATTTGGCGCGTGCGTTCAGCACTTTGAGGGCTTCTTCGACGAGTAGCTCGGTCTCGGGGCGGGGTACGAACACGCCCGGTCCGACCGACAGTTCTAGGCGGTAGAAGGGAGCGGAGCCGGTGATGTGTTGCAGCGGTTCGCGGCTGGCGCGGCGGGCGACCAGTGCCTCGTACTCTGCGACCTGGTCGGGGGTGAGCCGTTCCCCCATGAGCGCTGCGTGCTGGAGGCGCGAGCGTGAGCCGTCGTAGAGCAGGTGCGCGGCGAGTAGCTCGGCGTCGACGCGGGGGCTGGGAACCTGCGCCAGTGCCGCGGTGGCGCGTGTGAGTACCTGCGCGAGTTCTTCCCCGCGCGGGTCGTGCACATTCACCTTCATGAGCTCTCCTTACGCTCTCTTCTGTCCTGAGAAGCCTCATCAGAGGAGCTACCGTTAGACAACCTAAATGGCGGCTACGCTAGCTCGTATTGTTTGCTTTCACAATCGATATTTCTTCGCTAAGTAGCACCTCACAGAGTACCATTCCTCCGATTCCCCAATTCGTCGATGCCCTTAGCTGGTTTCTCAGACCGGACTATCCGTCCCCCAAAAGAAGACAATAGTCCCCAGCAAAGTTCGCTTATGCCAAGGGTGGAGGGGCAGCCATAACAGCCTGTCACGACCGCCCCTCCCCTACGCTATGCGTCTACGCGAATACCCGGTAGATACTCTGCCCTAGTACCAGAGATTCTCACCTCGATAGTTTGGGTCGCCTCCAGCACAACGCGAGCATTTGGCGTCACAGTCCACATCACACTTTTCACCGGGAACCCCGGTCGACTGGTATTCGTATGTTCCCTGCAGATAAGACAGTTCCTCCCATAGCCGAGCCTCAAACGAAGTAGCTTCCCCGGTCTTCTCGCGAAGTACATTAGCTAGCGATTCTATCCAATCTGCCACTACGCGGGCTGCTCTACGCCTCAGGCTTTTCCATGCGTCTCGTTCCTCGTACCAGGACGGGTAAACCTTATACGGGTCAACCGGCTGAACGCTATCAGGGGCAGAAAGATCGGTGTGCTTGTGAAAGAAGTACCCCGAATCCACCAGCGCCAACAGCATCTGAGGCGCAGTAGCATTCAGAAGCTCAGAAGGATACGGTTCATCAGCCAGCGGCGGAAAATACGAGCGGAACCAGTAGCTCCCAGCACTGTATATTCCTTCAAAAAGCTCCGGATGGTCCTCTTGAAGCTCCGCATATTCCTTTGAATGCTTGAGAGCGTTCAAGGAGTTCGCCACCTCTGGAGTAATCGGCAGGATGTAAGCCACCGCACCACCAAAGTTCCACGTCTGCCGGTGCCTAGCATCCGGCCAGTGGTCAGAACCCAGCTTCTTCTGCAGATACCTACCGAGATAAACATAGTTATGGTCCTTCACGACAACCACGTTCTCGTAGACCGCCTTCACAACACGCGGACCGTCAGAGGTCAGCACATTATCTCCGGCCCTGCACACAATTTCTCGGCCGATTCCGTCCCTCGTCATCATTGTGACAGTAGTCTGGTCAAGGGGCGCCCCCAAATAGAACGCATACCTGAACGACATATAACCATCAAATTCCTTGCCTTCCCAGTCATAACATTTCAACCAAACTTTCAGGGGATCATCTTCCCTCACCTCGCCGGTAAAGACGTACCGATCATCCCAATATTCGGCAGTCCGACCAAGACGAGAACGGTTCAGCAACCGTGCTGAGAACTTTGAGCCCTCAACCGCAGCAACTTCCAAAACCACTAGTCCTCTGCCGTCCTTACCATCATTACCGTCGCGAAATTCGACAAGGATCCCATCACCCGGTTGAAGGTCAACAATAACGCCCATATTCTCTGCCTTTCGCTCAATAGCTAACCAAAAATCATCAGTATCGAAATCTCAAAAATTACCGGTGCCGAGCTACGCCGCCCGGCACCCCTAAAGCGGCTTCCACCTTTTTCTCTATTCGTTTTTCAAAGAACACCGCTGCCGGGGCTACCACCCGCGATAAACCCCGCGGCAACGCTAGCTACGCCTCCAGGCTTAGCTACACCTCTAGTCTAGGGTGAAGCTTTCAAACGCGCGCGGCGTTTGGTCATTCACCACTCGATACCCGGCGATGGACGCAAAAAAGGCGCGCGAGTTCAGCAATCAAGCTAAACTCACGCGCCTATACCGGTCTGCTAACGCAAACCCAAAGCCACACGTGAAAGTTATACAGAACTACTTCTGTACAGAGCTACTTCTACTTCTGCACAGGACTACTTCTGTTCCTGGCCCACCTGAGCGAGGCGGTGCGCCTCGTCCATTTCAATAGCGGACTGAACCACAGGCTCCAGGTCACCATTGAGCACAGCGTCCAGGTTGTACGCCTTGTAGCCGGTACGGTGATCCGCAATGCGGTTCTCCGGGAAGTTGTACGTACGGATACGCTCCGAACGGTCCATAGTACGCACCTGCGAAGCACGGTGCGCCGCGTTCTCAGCGTCAATCTGCTCCTGCTGGTGAGCCAACAGGCGCGCACGCAGAACGCGCATCGCAGCTTCACGGTTCTGCAGCTGAGACTTCTCATTCTGCATCGCCACCACAATACCGGTCGGAAGGTGAGTAATACGCACCGCCGAGTCAGTGGTGTTCACCGACTGACCACCGGGGCCTGAAGAACGGTACACGTCGATCTTCAGGTCGTTCTGGTTGATCTCGATTTCTTCGGGCTCATCCACTTCGGGGAACACCAGAACACCAGCAGCAGAAGTGTGGATACGGCCCTGAGACTCAGTCGCCGGAACACGCTGCACACGGTGCACGCCACCCTCATACTTCAGGTGCGCCCACACGCCCTCAGCAGGCTCATTCGAGGAGCCCTTAATAGCAATCTGGGCGTCCTTGTAACCACCCACATCGGTGCTGGTCGAAGAAATAATCTCGGTCTTCCAGCCCTTGTTCTCGGCGTAACGCATGTACATGCGCAACAGGTCACCAGCGAACAGAGCCGCCTCATCACCACCGGCGCCAGCCTTCACCTCAAGAATGACGTTACGGCCATCATCCGGGTCACGCGGAATCAGCAGGCGGCGCAGCTTCTCCTGAGCGACCTCCAGCTCCTCCTCCAGACCGGGAATCTCTGCCGCGAAATCCGGATCCTCATCAGCCATCTCGCGAGCAGCTTCAAGGTCATCCTTCAGCGAAGTGTACTTGTTGTACGCAGTCACAATACCGGTCAGCTCCGCGTAACGGCGGCCCACACGGCGTGCCTTACCCTGGTTCGCCTGCACAGCGGGGTCGGCCAGCTGATTCTGCAGGTCAGCGTGCTCATCCAGCAGAACCTGAATAGATTCAAACATTCTGTTCTCTCTTCCATCTCCCGCACTTTACGCCGCACGGGCAGGCACTAGACATCTCACACCCCTCACAACGGGGATGCACAAAACGAACGGCTCACGCGCCCCACCCACATTCAGGAGGTGGGGCGCGTGAGACACGAGCCTTAGTCGACCAGACGCAGACCGTTCTTCTGAACCGTCAGAAGGAACTCCACGTTGCTTTCAGTCTTACGCAGCTGGTTAGTCAGAACGCCCAGAGCCTGTTCAGGCTCCATACCCGCCAGGGCACGGCGCAGACCCCACATAATCTTGATCTCATCCGGGGAGAGCAGGTTCTCCTCGCGGCGAGTACCAGAAGCGTTAATATCAACCGCCGGGAAGATACGCTTATCCGCCAGCTGACGGGACAGGCGCAGCTCCATGTTACCGGTGCCCTTGAACTCTTCGAAGATCACTTCATCCATCTTCGAGCCGGTCTCAACCAGGGCGGTAGCCAGGATGGTCAGCGAGCCGCCCTCTTCAATGTTGCGGGCAGCACCGAAGAACTTCTTCGGCGGGTACAGTGCAGCAGAATCCACACCACCTGACAGGATACGACCGGATGCGGGAGCCGCCAGGTTGTATGCGCGGCCCAGGCGGGTCATGGAGTCCAGCAGCACGACCACATCGTAGCCGAGCTCCACCATACGCTTCGCACGCTCAATCGCCAGCTCAGCCACAGTGGTGTGATCCTCAGCGGGGCGGTCGAAGGTCGAGGCAATAACCTCACCCTTGACGGTGCGCTGCATGTCGGTCACTTCTTCAGGACGCTCATCCACCAGGACCATCATCAGGTACACGTCCGGGTTGTTCACGGTAATCGCGTTCGCAATGGACTGCAGCATGAGGGTCTTACCCGCCTTCGGCGGGGACACAATCAGACCACGCTGACCCTTACCAATCGGGGACACCAGGTCAACCACGCGGGTGCCCAGCTTCTTCGGGGTGGTCTCCAGGCGCAGACGCTCCTTGGGGTACAGCGGGGTCAGCTTCGAGAAGACGCGGCGGTTCGCTGCTTCCTCAACGCTCTGACCGTTAATCGCCTCAACCTGAACCAGCGCGTTGAAACGCTGGCGGTTGTTCGACTCACCCTCGCGCGGCACGCGAATCGCGCCGAGCACGTGGTCACCCTTACGCAGGTTGTACTTCTTCACCTGAGCCAGGGAGACGTACACGTCGTTGGTGCCGGGCAGGTAGCCGGTGGTACGCACGAAAGCGTAGTTATCGAGAATGTCCAGAACACCCGAAATCGGTGCCAGCACATCGTCTTCGCTCAGGCGAGGCTCGTTCTCCTCGCGGCGGCGAGCCTGCTTCTCAGCACGCTCAGCCTGACGGTCACGCTTGGAACGGCGCTCAGTACGCTCGGCACGCTCTGCGCGTTCTGCACGCTCAGCAGCCTTACGCTCGGCACGTTCACTACGCTCAGTGCTGCGCTCTGCACGCTCAGCCTGACGCTCACGCTTAGTGCGACGCTCAGTACGCTCACGAGTGCGGGTACGCTTGGAGCTCTTCTCACCGTCGGGGGTGCCAAAAGTCATGTCCAGGGCAGCATTCAGGCTGTCCAGGCTCGCGGTGCCGTCAGCGGTAGCAGCCTTCAGCTCAGCAGAGTTACCGGGCAGTTCAATCTGCTCCGAACGCTCGCCAATACGCTCAGCAGCCAGCTCAGCGCGCACATCCAGTGGAGGAAGCTCAACGGGCTTCTCATCCTTACGGGTGCGGGTGCGGCGGGTACGCTTCTCCGGCTTCTCGGTCTGCTCAGTCTTCTCGGACTTCTCAGCCGATGCGTCCTCACCCTCAGCGGCACGGCGAGCGCGCGCACGCTTCTGAGCGGGAGTCTCGTAACGGGAAGAGCGGGTACGCTTCTCAGACTTTTCAGCCTTCTCAGCGCCCTCAGCGGGGGCTTCAGCAACCTCAGCGTTTTCGGTCTTCTCTGCCTTTGCCTCAGTGTCCTTCTGGGCGCGAGTGCGGCGAGTACGGCGAGGCTTAGACTCTTCAGTCTTCTCAGCGCCCTCAGCGGGGGCTTCAGCAGCCTCAGCGGGGGCTTCAGACTTAGATGCTTCAGCCTTGGGTGCTTCAGACTTAGGCTTTTCAGACTTGGGCGCAGCAGGAGCGGCTACGGCGCCACCACGCTGATGCTCCTCAAGAGCCTGAACCAGCTCAGCCTTCTTCAACTTCAGATAGCCGCGGATACCAAGCTGCTGGGCGAGGACACGCAGCTGCGCGACCTTCAAGTTTGCAAGTTCCGGTGCGGCAGCTGCCGTACCGTACTCATCGGTGACAACAATATTCTTTGCCAACTACAATTCCTTTGGTTATAAGCCCTGAAAATCTTCAGAATAAAGATCGGGCGGGCGCTATAGCGCGGTCAAAGGTTTAGACACTGCCGAAAGAAAACAGCAGTCTGCACCTTCGACTCCCTCGAACCGCACTGGAGGCGATTCGCGTCTCTTACCGTACACGCTGATTCAGACACAGCGAGCACACACGGAAGATAAGGCGCTCTATCACAAATGTGGGCAAGCCCAAACCATCATCTATACAAACCATCTACGCGAGATGAAGAGGATGGATTGGTCACTTTGAAAGGGCACCCGCCGCGAAACCGAACCTCCAGAAAAGTCTTCCCCTATGCGTCAGAAATAAAGAAAGACATGAATCCTAAAGGCACTCCCCCGAACCTTGCCGGCTCCCGCCCAGATACAAAAGCATCTGAGGTATTAGGGGAAACGGAAATACGTTACGAAGGATAGTATCGACGGTCTACATTGAACGACGGGCGAACCTCAACGTAGGACGAACTAATAACGTCCTACTGAGTAACTATAACACCTTCAGTATCAATTTCAAGGGGAAGAACCCGCCAGTTCAGGCGGCGATCCTCAATAGCGCTGCACGGGTGGGTCGCCTCAAACTCGGCAATCGCTTCCTGAACCTGTCGCACCTGCTCATCGCCGTGCGCAAAGGTCAAAACGGTCGGGCCAGCACCAGAAATCACCGCCGCAAAACCCTGACCGCGCAGGTACGCCACCAGCGCAGCCGACGGCTCCATCGCGGTCACGCGGTAACCCTGATGCAGGTAATCCACGGTCGCATCCATCAGGTACTCGGGAGCATCAGAGAGAGTGCGCACCAGCAGCGCCGCACGAGCCGAGTTCGCCACAGCCTCAACGTGGGGCATCTGCGCAGGAATCAGCGAACGAGCAAGCTTCGTCGACACCTCATAATCGGGCACAGCCACCACGGGGCGAACGTCAGGATGCACCGGAATAATCAGGGACTTCCAGTTACCCATCTCACCCCAGGACACCGACAGGTTGCCGTAAATCGCCGGAGCCACGTTATCCGGGTGACCCTCCATATCGGAGGCGACCTGCAACATCTGCTCACGGCTCAGACGGTGCTCTTCCGGCAGCAGACCGCTCGCCGCAGCCACGCCCGCCACAATAGCCGACGCCGAAGAACCCATACCGCGAGAATGCGGAATCTTATTATCAGCAATCAGCTTCACCGGCGGCAGCTCGTCCAAACCAGCCGCCGCGAAACCAGCCTTCATCGCCTGCAAAACCAGGTGGCTCTCATCGCGAGGAACGTCCGCGCTACCCTCACCGCTGAGCTCAAACTCCAGACCGGACTCAATACGCTCAACAACCAGCTCATCATAGAAGCCAAGACCCAAACCCATGCTGTCATAGCCGGGGCCCAGGTTAGCGCTCGTAGCGGGAACGCGAACCTTAACGGACGCGCCCACCGGAATATCAGAAATATGCAGGGAAGACATGAGAAGAACCTCGCGATCGGTGACGTAATGAGTGAATAGGTGAAAGATACAAAAAGGGGCTGTCATGCAGGTGCACCCCGCCCCGCAAACACGGGACGGAGTGCACATCGTAGTATGAACAGACTAGTTCAAATCAAGAATATCTGCCACAGCAACCACGTCGAAGGGAGCCTTAGTCGGCTCAACCTTCACGCCGTTAACAGCCTCAAGAGCCCACTGCGGGTCCTTCAGACCGTGACCGGTCACGGTAATTACGATGGTCTTACCCTCGGGAGCTTCACCTGCGCGGTGCTTCTTCAGCAGACCCGCAACGCCAGCAGCCGAAGCCGGCTCCACGAAGACGCCCTCGCGGGCAGACAGCCAGCGGTGCGCCTCCAGAATCTCCTCATCGGTGACAGCCTCAATCACGCCACCAGACTCGTCACGAGCAGCTTCAGCCTTCTCCCACGACGCGGGGTTACCGATACGGATTGCGGTCGCAATGGTCTCAGGAGCCTCAATCGGGTGACCCGCAACAATCGGCGCAGCACCAGCAGCCTGGAAACCCCACATGATCGGACGCTTGGTCGCAACCGGCTCCAGAACCTTACCGTCACGGTTGGTGTAAGGCTCCGAGTACTCCTTGTAGCCCTTCCAGTACGCGGTAATGTTACCCGCGTTGCCAACCGGCAGCAGGTGGTAATCGGGAGCGTCACCCAGGGTGTCAACAACCTCAAACGAACCGGTCTTCTGGCCCTCAATACGGTAGGGGTTGACCGAGTTCACCAGGAACACCGGGTAGTTCTCGCTGAGCTTGCGAGCAATCTCCAGGCAGTTATCGAAGTTGCCGTCAATCTGAATGATGTCAGCACCGTGAGCGATAGCCTGAGACAGCTTACCCATGGAAATCTTGCCGTCCGGAACCAGCACTGCACAGCGCATACCAGCCTGCAGAGCGTACGCAGCAGCCGAAGCGGAAGTGTTACCGGTCGAAGCACACACAACAGCCTTCGCACCGTCACGCTTAGCGGCGGTCATCGCGCTGGTCATACCGCGGTCCTTGAACGAACCGGTCGGGTTCATACCCTCAAACTTCAGGTAAACAGTGTTACCGGTCTCAGCAGACAGTGCCGGCGCGTGAATCAGCGGGGTACCACCCTCCCCCAGGGTCACAGCCTTCACATCGTCCGCGAAAGGCAGACGGTCACGGTACTCATTGATAACGCCCTGCCACACGTGTGCCATTGGCTTCTCCTTCAATCTTGGCGCCCCGCCCGCCGAACCTTCCATAGGTTCGACGCGGTAGCGGGGACGCGGGTTAGTTAGTGAGCGAGGCGCCTTAGAGCGCTCTTCGCAAGTTCAGATGCGGCATGCGCCGCTAAGTAGCTAGTGCTTCTCAGACTCCACGCGGATGACCGAGTTCACCTCACGCACAGTATCCAGAGCATCAATCACAGCAATCGCACGGCGCAAATCGGAGTCCTTCGCCGAATGGGTAACCATACGAATCTGAGCCGCGCCCTCCTTCGGGGTGGACTGACGCAGAGAATCAACAGAAATACCGTGCTCAGCCAGGATGCGGGTAATGTTCGCCAGAACGCCCAGGCGATCCTCCACCAAAACACCCACCGAGTAGCGAGACACCACGTTATCCAGACCGGTTGCGTGCAGCTGCGCGTGAGAAGTCTCCGGAACACCGGGGCCACCCAGCACCAGACGACGAGCCAGGGACACAAAGTCACCCAGAACAGCCGAAGCAGTCGGCGCGCCACCCGCGCCGGGACCGTAGAACATCAGCTCGCCAGCGTTCTCCGCCTCAACGAACACAGCATTGAACGCACCGTGCACGCCGGCGAGGGGGTGCTGACGAGGAATCAGGGTCGGGTTCACGCGAATGTTCGCGCCGTTCTCCCCCTCACGCTCACAAATAGCCAGCAGCTTGATGACGTAACCATCAGCATCCGCGGCAGCAACATCATCAGCGGTGATGGAGGTGATGCCCTCGGTGTGCACATCATCAATGGTGAACTTCGAGTGGAACGCCAGAGAAGCAACAATCGCAGCCTTCGACGCAGCGTCGTGGCCCTCAACGTCAGCGGTCGGGTCAGCCTCCGCGTAGCCGAGCTTCTGAGCCTCAGCCAGTGCATCCGCGAAGGATGCGCCGGTGGTGTCCATCTGATCAAGAATGTAGTTGGTGGTGCCGTTCATGATGCCCAGAACGCGGGTCACGCGGTCACCAGCCAGGGAGTCACGCAGGGGGCGAAGAATCGGGATAGCACCCGCAACAGCAGCCTCGTAAGAGAGCTGAGCGCCGGACTCATCAGCGGCAGCCTGCAGCTCCACACCGTGCTTAGCCAGCAGCGCCTTGTTACCGGAGACCAC